>Ga0114954_1000633_pt1 | contig 10924 bp, 10 predicted proteins | sample Porto_4metaG_FD_87299 | JGI IMG/M metagenome (GOLD analysis project Ga0114954, IMG submission 87299) | Marine algal microbial communities from Porto, Portugal - Porto_4 metaG | ecosystem: Host-associated > Algae > Red algae > Unclassified | place: Portugal: Porto | collected 2015-02-02
AAAATGATTACAACTTGAGAAAATTGAAGGTTTATTATATAATTTTGTTGATTTTAATTACTAATTTTGCGACAATAATCGGTCGGTTTTAACAAGAAAATGAATGAATCTAAACCAATTACTGAAAAACCTTAAATTACCAAAGGAAGGGTTCCCAAACGTGAAAGTAGCTTTGTTGGGAGACAGTGCAACGCAGCTTTTAGCTAAAGCTATTATTGCACGAGGCCTTGAATATCAGCTTGATATTCAATTATTTGAAGCCGATTATGACCAAATAGAAATGCAGATTTTTGATGTGGATTCGGATTTGTATCGTTTTGATCCAGAGTATATCCTCATCTATCAAAGCACTGAACAGTTATTAAAAAAATTTCAAAAAATACCGTTCTCAAATCGCAATACCTTTCACGAAACTATATCAATACAAATATCTACCCTTTGGAAAGTTCTTTTTGAATCAAGCTCTGCAAAAGTTCTTCAATGCAATTTTATCGAAATCAATGACAGCGTATTCGGCAATTATGCGAATAAACTCAATCATGCTTTTTTATATCAATTAAGGCAACTAAATGTCGGCTTGATGGAACTTGCACAACAGCATAAAGGGGCTTTCATTCTTGATTTACTGGCGATACAGGCGCATATAGGTTATGAGCAAATGTTTGACTCTAAATTTTACATCAATGCCGCCATGACACTCGCGCCCGATGCCCTGCCCGAAGTTGCTGCCCAAGTCCTAAAAATGATAACCGCCATGCGTGGCAGTTTCAAAAAATGTCTCATCTTAGACTTAGATAATACTACTTGGGGTGGTGTTATCGGTGATGATGGTTTGGAAAAAATACAAATCGGTGCACTCGGTATTGGCAAGGCATTTACGGAATTACAACTATGGGCAAAAGCCCTTCAAGAGCGCGGTATTATCTTGGCGATTTGTAGCAAAAACACCGAAAATATCGCCAAAGAGCCTTTCGAAAAACACCCCGATATGGTACTTCGATTGGAAGATATATCTATTTTTGTGGCGAATTGGGAAAATAAAGCGGATAATATTCGTTACATACAATCGGTACTCAATATCGGTTTTGACAGCATGGTTTTTTTGGATGACAATCCTTTTGAACGCAACTTGGTACGCGAGCAATTGCCCCAAGTGACCGTTCCCAAATTGCCCGAAGACCCCGCCGAATATCTGCTTTATCTACGTACACTCAACCTTTTTGAGACCGCCTCGTATTCTTCGGAAGATGTCAAGCGCACAGTCAAATATCAACAGGAAGCCCAACGTGCCGGATCGCAAAAAAGCTTTTCTTCGATTGACGATTACCTCAAAAATCTGAATATGCAAGGGCAAATTGAGTCGATAAATGCTTTTAATACGCCTCGCGTGGCGCAATTGACTCAACGTTCTAACCAATTTAATTTGCGTACCATTCGTTATACGGAAGAGGACATTACACGTATTGTCGGTGCGGACAATAAATTCTCTAAATGTGTCAGTTTGAAAGACCGTTTTGGCGATTACGGATTGATTAGTGTGCTTTTGTTAGAAAAATCCGAAGATGCTATTTTTATTGATACTTGGATAATGAGCTGTCGTGTACTCAAGCGTGGTGTGGAGCATTTTGTGCTGAATCACCTTGTAGAATTGGCGAGACAGAAAGGGTGTAAAAAAATCATTGGCGAATACATTCCCACACCCAAAAACGGTATTGTAAAAGACCATTACAAAAATTTGGGATTCAAACAAGCCGACAATAATTATTGGCATTTGGACCTGACAAATTATACCAACCAAGAAAATTACATTAATGCAGAATAATATACTTAAAGATAGCATAATCAATACGATAATTAATTATATTCAAGAAAAAAGTCCACGTCATGCCAAGAAATTACGTCAACGATTAGGTGCTTTGGATGATGACTTTTTTACTCGTTCGGAAGCCTTTTTTTCGACTTATCAAAATATTTTGAAAGTCGATAATAAAACCCTCGAATACGGTACAGACAACTATCTTCAAATGGTGAATGATTACGTGTTTGAACAAGTGCGATTTATGCAAAGCGGGGTCTATTCCTGCACTTCATTTGAGGACGCTTACGAGCAAGTATATAGTAAGCCCGAAGTGATGGAATATTACATGAGTGGCTTGATTATGTCTCAATTTTTGTGGAAACACCACTATGATATGTTTCGTTTTTTTACGGATAATCTGTCTACACAAAGTGGAAATGTACAACGATATTTGGAAGTAGGCGGTGGGCATGGTATTCACCTTTTAGAGGCAATTCGTATGTTGGGCAATAATGTTCATTATGATTTAATTGACATAAGCGAAAGTTCGATTCAATTGGCTAAAAAATTTTTGAACGGTCAGCCCGTTCATTATCATTTGCAAGATATTTATGCGTATAATGTAGCAGAAAAATATGATTTTATCACGATGGGGGAGGTGCTTGAACATGTAGAACAGCCCGTCAAATTACTCGAAAAATTACATGCCATGCTCCACGATTCAGGGCGACTTTTTATCACAGTTCCCGGAAATGCTCCTGCCATTGACCACATCTATCTGTTTCATAATCAACAACATATCATTGAAACCGCCGCAAATGCCGGATTTGAAGTCACTAAAGATTTGCTCTTGTATTCGGAGGATGTTTCGGAGCAGGAAGCCATTGAAAAGAAAGTACCGTTTTTGTATGGAGCGTTTTTGAAAAAAAAGTGATAGAGGAGGGGGAGTACGACAAACAAACACAAATTTAGAAACATAAAAAATATGGAAAATACAGCGATACTAAATGACCTTAACGAAATTTTCAAAGAAGTTTTGGATGATGACGATATCCAACTTAACAATACCACGACTGCCAACGATATTGAAGACTGGGATTCATTAGCTCATATTCAACTGATTGTGGCGATTGAGAAAAAATTCGGTATTCGTTTTAATTCAATGGAGGTCGCGGGTTTCAAAAAAATCGGCGATATGATAAGCACCATTCAAACGAAATTATAAATCATGCAACTACATCATATAGGGTGTCTGGTAGAGAATATTGAGACAGGTATTGAGGAATATCAACTACTACATGAACAAGCCGAAGCATCGAAAATTTATGACATTCAAAGTCAGGAAGTGCGAGTGTGTTTTGTGAAATTATCATCCGATGACCCAACGTTTATCGAATTGGTACAACCACTCAACGAGACCTCTTTTTTACACAAATTAATGGTCAAAAAAAAGGTGAATTTTTATCATCTTGGTTTTTTTACGCCAGATATTGATGCTAAGACAGAGGAACTCGTTGAAAAAGGTTATCACTTGGTCAATACTTTCCAATCAGAAGCCTTTGATGGACGAAAATGTGTTTTTTTATACTCACCTTCCTTACATTTAATTGAGTTAATTGAAGCGGTTCAGTGAGTGCAATCGGAGGCTTTATTGTCACGAACCATTTGTGCGATTTCGTAGGAGATTTTTCTACCCGACCCTTTGTATAAATGACTTCCGTCTGTGTACTCATATTCGGATAATATATTCATAAATGACCAGTATTTTACGGAATATTTGTGAGCCATTATACACATTTTTTTATCAAAATCAGGCACTAATTTATCTTCGATTATTTTAATTCCAGCGGAGGTTGGCAGGCGCACCATTACCACTTCTCCATGTTTTTTTAAATTAGAAATTAACTGTTCTAATTGAGCTAAACGATTGATAGACAGAGAGAAGTCAGTCAATAAATTTTCATAAGATATTATCTTACTAATCGTTCTTGTTTGCACTGCAGAGGCATTCATCGGTACATTCACTTCCAACCAACCATTCTCATGCAGACACATACGATGCTTGGTAGTGACGGGGCGATACAAAATCTTTCCCCAGCTCTCCGCATAACCTTTCGTTAGATATTCATAATTTGGTTTGCCAACCTTTCCAATGCTTTTCATATTATCTAAAAAAAGACCATTTTCGCGGTATTTCATCACGTCATCTGTAGGGTTATTTTTCGTACAAATTGCCCACGGGTCTGCGGTGACAATAAACAGATTTTTCTTTGTTTGATTCGCTGTATCCAGTTTTTGCCAAATCGCTTTTGAATACACTTCACCATAAGGCGAGTTGGCTGCGGTAAAACCAAAATTGCCAATTTCGGTATATGTCTCACCCAATTCCTGATTTAAAACTTCCGGCAAAATACCTTGCGCTGCACGCGAAGTACCAAGTATCATCGAATGATGTTGTCCCGTCGTAAATCTCAGATAAAACGGGTCAAAATATGCTCCCGCACGCATCGCCGCAAAGTAGTGTATGCCTACAATGAGGAAAGCGTAAAATCCGAATTTGATAAGTGTTTTTTGCATAATATCGTAGCACTGTACTACCGATTTTTAGAATTGAAAATAAATAAATGTATTGGAACTATATTTTGCGAAAAAGAACATCAATGCAATCAAAAATAAATAAATCGAATGACGAAATACAGGGCGCAATCGCTCAATATCTAACTGATGCGATTTGTCCCGATTGTACCATTCTATTACCAACGTTATTATAATGATAGGAATTAAAATTAGTATATCTTTTTGATAATGAGTAATTTGTAAGAAATTAGATGAGGCGATATTTTTAAAATACTGCCAACTATCACCAATAGAATACGAGCGAAAAATAACACAACCCACCAACCAAAACAGCATATTGAGCAGCCAACTTCCCAAATAATAAAGACGCAACCATTTACTTTTTGACCTTTTAAATTTTCTTCGTTTTTTCATAGTCGCAATTTCGACACTCAATGCCAATGCCTGTAAAAAACCAAAAACAATAAAAGTCCAGTTGCCACCATGCCAAAAACCAATCAAAATAAAGGTCACAAAAGTTACTGCATACAAAGTTTTTTGCCCCCAATCTCTGTAATGAAATAGTAAGGGCTCAAAAACATAGTCTCGAAACCAAGCCGACATGGAAATATGCCATCGCCGCCAAAAATCCGTGACATTCAATGAAAAATACGGCACAGAAAAATTTGTCATCAGTTTGAATCCAAACAACTTCGCCGTACCAATCGCAATATCAGAATAGCCAGAAAAGTCGCCATAAATCTGAAAAGCAAACAGCACGGCAGCCACCACAAGCATCGTTGAATTGTGCGACCCGTAATCCGAAAATACCGCATCTACTATCACCGCACAATTATCCGCTATCACGATTTTTTTGAACATGCCCCATAGGATTTGTCGTAATCCATCGGAAATCAAAGTAGGTGAAATTGTCCTTTTTTCAAAAAATTGAGGGAGGAGATTTGAGGCGCGTTCTATCGGTCCGGCAACCAATTGAGGGAAGAAACCCACATAAGCAAAAAAGGCAATCGGGTTCTGTGTGGGCTGCATTTTTTTACGATAAATATCTATCGTATAACTCAGTGTTTGGAAAGTATAAAAACTTATTCCTACAGGAAGTATAATATTTAAACTACTCGTATTCATAGTAATGCCCAACATAGAAAAGGCATCAACAAAAGAATCGACAAAGAAATTATAATACTTAAAAAAGCCCAACAGACCAAGGTTGACTACAAGACTTGTAGCCAATAATAGTTTCCTTTTTGATAACTTTTCGGATTGGTGCAAATACAGCCCTATCGTATAATCTACCACCGAACTCAAGACTATCAAGCCCAAAAATCGTACATCCCACCAGCCATAAAAAATATAACTCATAGCGAGAATAAACAGATTTTGCCACTTAATCTTATCCTTCAACAACCAATATAAAATAAAAGTCGTCGGCAGAAAAATCAGAAATTCTATTGAGTTAAACAGCATTATACTTGGATTGAGCAGGAAAGAAACAAACTTTTATAAGTAAACTCAAATCAATCTGCAACAATTTTAATTAAAATTAAATATTAAGCAATTTCTTAAACCCAAAACAATTGTCTATTTTTGATTTGAAATTATCTTTCAAAATAAAAAGACAATCATGAAAAGAAATATCATTACACGTTTATTCATTTGTACATTATCATTTCTGATGATAAATATGACTGCCTTCGGACAAGCCACCGTTAGCGGTATGGTTACCGATGCTGAAACAGGCGAGACCCTTATCGGTGTGAATATTATCATCGACGGTACGGTGTCGGGTACGATTACAGGACTTGATGGAGATTACACGCTCAAAGTCAAAGAAACACCAGCTACTCTGGTTTTTTCATTGATTGGATATGAGACCATTACGCGAGAAATTACGGGTGATGCTCAAATCGACATTGCCTTGGGTATAGATGCGGTTATGGCAGATGAAGTTGTCGTCTCTGCCTCACGGGTCGAGGAATCTATCCTGCAATCTCCGGTTACGATTGAGAAATTAGACCTTATTGCCATACAACAATCTGCCTCTGCGGATTACTACGATGAAATCACGAAATTAAAAGGAGTACACAACACACAAGCCAGCCTTACTTTCAATTCTATCAACGCACGCGGTTTTGCCGGACACGGTAACACGCGATTCGTACAATTGCAAGATGGTATGGACAATGCAGCTCCACTATTGAATTTCCCTACGGGAAATATCGTCGGTATTTCCGAATTAGATATTAAAAATGTCGAATTGATACCGGGCGCATCATCAGCACTTTACGGACCTAATGCTTTCAATGGCATCCTTTTGATGGAAAGTAAAGACCCATTTCAATATCAAGGTTTGAGCGTCCAATTGAAAAGTGGTATCACTGAAGGTTCGGCTAATACCGACCCGTTTTATGGTGGTAGCATTCGCTATGCTAAAGCCTTCAACGACAAATTTGCTTTCAAACTCAATTTCTCCGGCTTACTTGCCAAAGACTGGGATGCCGATAATTATGATGGTCAACGTTCGCCTGATGTATTCGGCGATATTGCGCCCGGTGACCCGACTTTTGATGGCATCAATTTATATGGCGACGAAACGCTGATAGATGTTTTTGGATTGAATTTCAGACGTACAGGCTTCACAGAAAGATTACTACAAGAAAGTCGTGCTGCCGAAAGTTTTAAGTATGACGTGGCAGTACATTATCGTATTACGGATAATTTGGAAGCCAATGCCAGTTACAAATATGGCACGGGTTCATCGGTCTATCAAGGCAGCGAACGCTATGCCTTGCGTGGTCTTGTTCAGCAATTTGCCAAACTCGAACTCAACTCCGACAATTGGAATATTCGCGCTTATCGCTCCATGACCGACGATGGCGATTCTTATAATATGACTGCATTGGGAGCTTTTACAAATGAAGCACTTTTTCCCTCATTAATTAATAATCCAAGTGGTCTGCCCGGTGGTTGGGCACCGCTTTACTGGATGGTACATGACGGTTTGTTGGGGCTTGTTTTTCCTTTTGAAGAGCTTTATGGCATCCCCGGAAACGATAGCGAGGCAGCCAGAGCCTTTGCCGACGCAGGTGGTCTTGCTTCTCTTTCGCAAGATGATAGAGACAGATTTACCGAATATATAACTCCGTTTTTGCCTTTAGTGGGTGGCGATGCTTCTCAAGCACAAGCCCTTACCGACGCGCTGGCTGGGCAGCCCCGTTATGGTGCGGATGGTGAACTTTCAACAGAAGCTAAAGCAGCTATTGATGCCGTCAGAGACGGACTTTTCCAACAAGGTGGCGCAGGTTTTATTGATGATTCAAGTTTGAATCATGTAGAAGGAAATTACGATTTTAGTAGTTTGTTAAATGACGCGGTCAGCCTACAGGTCGGTGCGAATTGGCGACAATATGACCTCTTTACGATGGGTACGGTTTTTAATGAAGACCCTGACGGTGATGGTGTATTTGAACGCATAAAAATCAACGAGTACGGTAGTTATCTTCAAGCCTCAAAGAAGATATTGAATGAGCAATTAAAACTCACAGGTTCAGTGCGTTATGATAAAAATCAGAATTTTGAAGGGCAATTTTCTCCACGTATTTCCGCAGTGTATTCTCTTGGTGAAGGCAATCATAATATTCGTGCTTCTTACCAAACTGGCTTCCGTAATCCTACCACACAAGGGCAATACATCTATTTCCCAACGACCAATATTCTCCTCGGCGGTACACGCGAAAACGCAGAGCGTTATGGTATTTTTGAAGGTGGCGCATGGTCGGAAGATTCGTATTTGGCATATCTTTCATCAGGCGATGAAGCCGATTTGCAGGAAATTTATTTGGACTACGTACAGCCAGAAAAATTACAATCCTTTGATATAGGATATAAAGGCATTACAAATAAAAAAATATTTTTGGATGTAAATGGCTATTACAGTATTTATAAAGATTTTATTCAGCAAGACAATGTTTATTCAAAAGAAGCGACCACACACAGAGGCAATCCACTACCGGCAGGTACGGTTTTCCGTCCTTATTTCAATGCTCCAGTAGATGTAAATGCCTTTGGTGTAACAGGTAGTATAGAGTATATTTTGAAGGATAATTGGAAATTAGGGGGTAACTATTCTTATAATGATTTTTCTTTTGATAAAGATAATCTGCCAGAAGGATTTGAGGGTTTTGATCCGGGCTTCAATACACCAAAACATAAAATCAACGTTGGCATTTCCAATCGAAAAATAGCTGACAATTTATCCTTTGCTGTCAATCTGAAATGGCAGGAAGAATTCTATTGGTTTGGTTCATTCGGAGAGGGTACGATTCCTTCTTATTACTCACTCGACGCGCAGGTTGGTTACAAAATTCCCAAAGCCAAAACTACCATCAAACTTGGTGTAAATAACGTTACCAACAATCAATACATTACAAATTATGGTGCAGCCATTATCGGAAGAATGCCGCACCTTACGATTACTTACGACCAATTTTCTAACTAACTGACATTACGGAAACGTGTCCACAGTTTGGCAGTCCGCAGACGGCAGTTTAACGCGAGAACTTTTCAAGCATAACTGCCGTCTGCGGACTAATAAACTGCGGACCTACATGACGTACAAAGCCAAATCTACATCCTCATTCGGCAACCGAATGATCTTATCATATTTAAATCCCAAGCGTAACAGTAAATTGACGGAACGTTGATTTTCGGGCAATGTAATGGCGAGAATACGTTGAATATCGTGATGTTTTTTTTCATGTTCTAATATCGCAGCAGTCGCTTCATACGCATATCCAAATCCTTCATAATCAGGCAAAAAGGCGAAGCCTGCATCCATATCTTCCAATCCTTGACGACGAAATAAACCCGATGTACCAATGGGCTTATTACTATCTTTGAGGCTTACTTTATATGCACCAAAACCATATTTCTCATAGTTAGGAAAATACTTTTCCACAATATATTGACGAGCATCTTCCAAACTATTGATGTCTCGATTACCAATGTACTTTATCCATGAGGGTGTATTGAGCAATTCAAAAACAAATGGTGCGTCAGCTTCGCTGAAATGAGTAACCTTCAACCGTTCTGTGATAAGTTCAAACATGATTTCGAAGGTACAAAAAAATGAGGTTTTTGATACCGGAATATTGAGTGCTTTGTTTGTAGCGTTTAATCCGACCATTGAGCAATTCCGAGCGTTCATCCACATCCAAAATACCCAATTCGTACATTTTTTGGTACTCTCCTGATGTGAATTTGCGGAGTGTATTATGTTCCGTAGTTAGTGTGGCTTGTGTGGTCATCTTGCGTTATTCTTTCTTCAAATACTTAAATAAATCCTCCACCGAAATCGTAAAATCAATTTCCTCACAAGTGACCGAATCACCCATTTTGTAAATCTCTTTTACCTGATAATCGCCGTCTTTGGGTTGTTTGAATACTTCGATTTGAAGGTCTTTTAGGTTGGCAATCCAGTATTCGGGAATATTGAAAGTAGCATAAATAGACCTTTTTTTCTTTCTATCTGTATGGAGACTACTTTTGGCAACTTCAATAATCAGATGTATGTCTTTCGGTTCAATATCTATGCCTACATAGTCATCGTCTCTGAATTTTGCAACTACGATATCCGGTTCAGGTTCGTTGTGTTCTGATACCTGTATAGCGCCTTGAACAACGTAACTGTACAGTTCGCCGAAAGTGACATTTAGCCTACGCATCACTCTTCCAACGATGCCTCTGTGTGGATTTCCTATTGGGCTCATAATGGTGATTTCGCCGTCGAGCAATTCGATACGTTGACCCTCGAAAATCCCCGTTTCGAGTACCTTGTGATATTCTTCAATCGTGAAGCGGTGTACGCCTCCCGGTTGCTCTACCTGCGGTATGGTTTGTGTTTGAACAGCCATATTTTATTATTTTTCGTAAAAATACGGATTTTTTGGGAGAAAAACATGTAACACGATTTTTACAAATCGTGCCGTAGAGGTGTGTAGCTTGGCAATACCGATGAGGATGCAGCACATGAATCGCTTACCTTGTCCTTCGTATTTGCCAATACGCTTATAATTTTGTATTTTTATGGTATGAAAAATACCACGATACACAAAGGTATATACACGCGCGAAGAATATCTTGCTCTGGAAGCCCAAAATGAGTTTAGAAGTGAGTATTATGAAGGAGAAATATTTGCAATGGCAGGTGGTTCATGGAATCACAATTTGATTGCTACCAATGTTTCAGGTGAATTGAGAAATTTACTTAGAGATAAAGATTGTATCGCGATGAATAGTGAACTTAAAATATGCCTTAATCACTCGGATTCTTATGTATATCCTGATGTATCAGTCGTATGTGGTCAGCCGGACTACCATGATGACCGTGTCGATATTATCACTAATCCTACCATAGTTATTGAAGTTTTATCGCCTTCTACGGCAGATTTTGACCGTCAAGGGAAGTTCCTGCGATATATTCAGTTGCCTTCTTTAGAAGAGTATGTCATTATTGATTCGCGAGAAATTTTTGTGCAAGTTTTCAAACGTCAAC
>Ga0114954_1000634_pt1 | contig 10920 bp, 8 predicted proteins | sample Porto_4metaG_FD_87299 | JGI IMG/M metagenome (GOLD analysis project Ga0114954, IMG submission 87299) | Marine algal microbial communities from Porto, Portugal - Porto_4 metaG | ecosystem: Host-associated > Algae > Red algae > Unclassified | place: Portugal: Porto | collected 2015-02-02
ATTTTTAATCTGCCTCGTACCGACGACTTTAGCCGTCGCGGGAAAGTACCGAGCCACTTGACGGCTAAAGTCGTCAGTACAGTGGCATTTCAAAATAAAATTAAAAATTTGTCCTGCACCCATCCAACAATCCAGCAACAAAACAATCAAATAAATACATGGCAGAAGAAAAAATAATTGACATCAATATAGCGGATGAAATGAAGTCGGCTTACATTGACTACTCAATGTCAGTCATCGTAGCACGGGCATTGCCTGATGCACGAGATGGCTTGAAACCCGTTCACCGCAGAGTGCTGTATGGAATGTCTGGCTTGGGTTTGGTGTATAATAAATCTCACAAGAAATCAGCGCGTATCGTTGGAGAAGTCTTGGGTAAATATCACCCACACGGCGACACCTCTGTATATGATGCGATGGTGCGTATGGCACAACCTTGGTCACTAAGGTATCCGCTTGTAGATGGACAAGGAAACTTCGGCTCAATGGATGGAGACAACCCTGCCGCGATGCGTTATACAGAGGCGCGGATGCAGCGTATTTCGGATGAGTTGCTGTCAGATTTGGATAAAGAAACCGTTGATTTCAAACTTAATTTTGATGATACGCTCGAAGAACCTACCGTTTTGCCTGCCAAATTGCCCAATTTGCTGCTCAATGGCGCGTCGGGTATCGCAGTCGGGATGTCCACCGATATGTTGCCGCACAACCTCACCGAAGTCATCAACGGAACGATTGCTTATATTGACAATTATGACATCACGATAGAGGAATTGATGAAGCATATCACTGCGCCGGATTTTCCGACGGGTGGTATTATTTATGGTTATGAAGGCATCAAACGCGGTTACGAAACCGGACTCGGTAGGGTAGTGTTGCGAGCGAAAGTTCATATAGAAGAACGTCCGAATGGTGGCGAGCGAATTGTGATTACAGAAATTCCGTATCAGGTCAATAAAGCCAATTTGCTCAAAAAAATTGCGGATTTAGCCAATGAAAAGAAAATAGAAGGCATAGCGGCGGCAGACGATTTTTCTGACCGTAATGGTATGTGGATGATTGTAGATGTAAAACGTGATGCGATGGCAAATGTCGTCCTATCTAAGCTCTACAAATACACCGCATTGCAGACTTCTCTACGTATCGGAAATATCGCGCTGGTCAATAATCGCCCGGTGGTGATGAACCTCAAGGACATGATTGTGGAGTTTGTCAAATTCCGCTTGGAGGTCATTACTCGCCGTACACAATACGAGTTACGCAAGGCATTGGAACGCGCTCACATCCTTGAAGGTATATTGGTTGCTTTGGATTATTTGGATGCGGTGATTGCTTTGATTCGCGCTTCTAAAACAGGAGAAGAAGCCCGCAACGCATTGATGAACGCCAAGTTTTTGACAGACAAAGAAAAAGCGGATGGCGCAGTAAAAATCAAATCCGTTAGTGAAGCACTCGGCGAAGACTTTATGCCAAATGATACAATGAGTGAAGCGCAGGCAAGAGCGATTTTGGATATGCGTTTGCAAAAACTCGTTGGTTTGGAACGCGATAAAGTACGGGGAGATTTTGAGGAGATTCAGAAGCGCATTCAGTACTTTGAGTCCATTCTTGCCGATGAGCAACTGAAAAAAGACATTATAAAAACAGAACTCACCGAAATTCTCGAACGCTTTGGCGATGAACGCCGCACGAGCATCGAATATTCTGCCAGCGATATCAGCATCGAAGATATGATTGCCGATGAAGATGTGATTATTACCATTTCGAACTTGGGCTATATCAAACGTACACTTGCCAGCGAATACCGCGCACAGGGTAGGGGAGGGCGCGGCTCAAAAGGCTCTGCCACTCGCAATGAGGATTTTGTAGAACACATTTTTTCCGCGACAGCGCACAATTATTTGATGTTTTTTACCGAACAAGGGCGTTGCTTTTGGATGCGTGTGTACGAAATTCCTGAAGGTACAAAAACATCGAAAGGGCGTGTATTGCAAAACGTGATTCAGATACCGAAAGACGATAAGGTAAAAGCCTACGTAAAGGTAGAGGATTTGACCGACGAGGAATTTTTGAACAACCACTATATCATGTTCTGTACTCGTCAGGGGATTGTGAAAAAGACACCTTTAGAGCAGTTTTCGCGACCACGTACTAATGGTATCAACGCTATTACGATACGCGAAGGTGATCAACTACTTGAAGCGATTTTGACGACCGGAACGAATGATATTATCATAGGTAAACGCAAGGGTAAAGCCATTCGATTCCCGGAAAGCAAAGTTCGCTCAATGGGACGAACAGCAGCCGGTGTCCGTGGGGTCAAACTCGCCGATGAAGATGACAGAGCTATCGGTATGATTTCCGTCAATCCAGCAGAAAATCAGGATGAAACACTCATTATGGTGGTGTCTGAAAATGGCTATGGCAAACGCTCTCGTCTTTCCGAATATCGCGAAACCAATCGTGGCGGTACAGGTATCAAAACATTGCAAGTGACTGATAAAACGGGTTTCCTTGTAGGCATCAAGTCGCCAAGCGAAACGGATGATTTGATGATTACTAATAAATCGGGCGTAATGATTCGTTTGGAAACGGAAAAAATCAGTATCATTGGTCGCGCTACGCAAGGTGTACGCCTTATCAATTTGCAGAAAAATGACCAAATCGCCGATATTGCCCTTATACCGCAAACGGATGATGAGGAGGAGAGTGACGATAATGAAGAAGACAACGGAGAAGTGCAAGCTGATGATTCGGAAGAGTAGGAGAGGGGATGAGTTTTTAGTAATATGTAATTTGTTTTATTTTAAAAAATAAATTTACACATAATTGAAATAAACGTTATTTATAAATAACGATAAAAAACGTTTGTTCTGCTTGTTAAAGTAGAATGAACGTTATTTTATTTTATTTCAAATACCTTTTTGTTACAAAATATATTTTAAATAATATATTCTAAATGTTAAGTTTCGCTCCTTTAATAATATACTTTCAAGAATCTTCACGTCTCAATATAAATTATAAATCAAGTCAGAACTTCTATTTTCTTTCACTAAACTAATTATCAAATCAATTTTAAATATGAAAAAGTCATTATTATTTGTCATGCTGGCTTCCTTACTTATTAGTGTAGGTTGCGGTACGACTCAAAGTACTTCGGTAGGAAGTACAATTGCACCCGCCAAAGAAGCCCTTCAGTCCTTAAAATCAGCTGAAAGAGCATTCTCTAAATATACGCAAGATAGATCTGGCAATGCCGGAGAATTGACCAATGCCATTAGCTCTATCGGTACAGCGATGGCAGACGAAGGTATCAAAGGAAAAGCTGCTGCATGGTTGTTGAAAGGTAACATCTTCAATGAAGTAATGAGTGACGCGACTGGTGTTTTCAGTAGCAAATACCCAGATGCAGTTGACCAAGCTTACGAAGCATTCCAAAAAGTAAGTGCCGTAGGTGGTGCTAAAAAACTCGAATTGACTGCTGCTACCGAAGCACTCAAAAATGTAGCTGCCGGATTCAGTCAAAAAGGAGCGAACCTATTTGGTGCGAAAGATTTTGGCGGTGCTGCCAAAGCATTTATGAAAACCGTTGAAATCAGCGATGGCATGGGCATTGGTGATGACAATGAAGACCAACGCAATGCACTTTTCAATGCAGGTCTTGCTGCTATGAACGCAGGTGACAATGGCATTATCAAAACAGCGATGGGACGTTTGCTTGCAGCAGGGGAGACCAAGCCAAATATTTTCGAAGGACTTTACAAAGCTTATGCAGATGAAGATGAAGCCAAAGCACTTGACTTCCTTTCAAAAGGACGTGCAGCGAATCCAGCTGATAATGGCTTGTTGACAACTGAAATCAACCATTATCTCAAATCAGGTAAATTGGAAGTTTTGGAAGACAAACTCATGCAAGCAATTGCCAATGAGCCGGACAACAAAACTTTGCATTTGGTATCCGGTAGCATGTACGAAAAACTTTTCAACAACGCTTACGAAGCTAAAGATATGGCTGGTGCAGATGCTAATTTTGCCAAAGCAGAACAGTACTACAACAGTGCTATCAGTATAGATGATGGTTACTTTGATGCTGTTTACAGCCTCGGTGCTTTGTACTTCAACAAGACTACACCAATGCGTAAAGAAATGAACGAATTACCGCTCAGCGAAACCGCTCGTTATGATGCACTCAAAGCTGAAGTCGCTTCATTGATGGATAAGGCTTTGCCTTATTTTACGAAAGCAGATGGTATCAATAATAAAGATTATAATACCATTTTTGCACTCAAAGAAATCTATGCTCGTAAAGATGATTTGACGAAATCTAATGAGTATAAAGCTCGTTTAGAGGCATTGAAATAAATTTGACGTAAAGCGATTTTTTAAATCGCAACGTTTGAAGGGAATAATCGTTTCGATTATTCCCTTTTTTTGTATCTAAAATAAAGGTAAGCCTCCTAATTTTTAAATATACGCCATTATTTACTTTTCATTCTCAACCCGTTGGTTATTAGGTTTATACGTGTTTTGACAAAAAGTAATTATATAAAAATCGAACGTTTAGCTTCCTGATTTTTTGAGAAATATACTTCCATTCATGTATTAGAAAGGTGCATCTTTGAACTACAAATAGTTTAAACCACACATACACAAAAAGTATGTTTTCAGGACAGCAGGCAGCTATTCAAAGGAATGGTTGGCTGCATTTTTTTGAATTAAATTATTCTATTTAACATAATATAAATTATAGGCAAAATGTAAAACTAATAAAATAATATTATTTTTTCTATGTGTTGGTTCGTGAAATTTAGCCTCACTGGTTTAATCGCCAAACTGATACACAATAGACTCATTCGTTCTGAAATTGATTGATACGTGCAGGTTTGGTTATATGGGAAAATTTATACGAGCTGAAATTCTATTTCTTAAATAGTCTATTTAACATAATAATCTGTAACAATATCAATGCAGTGTTAAAAATTAAAAAGTAAGAAAATTCTGACTGAGTAAAATTAAATTTTAACATGCTGCTATGCACTTAAAAATAAGAAAAGAGGTATTTATCAGACGTGCGACGGATGCGGTGTTCGCAGTAATCGGTTTATTGATGTTATTTGGAATCGTAAAATATCTACTCTAACAAATAAAGCGATTTATTCTAAAAACTGCCTTGCACCTTATATCTTTGCTCAAGAAAATACGCAAAGATGACCATAAAATTTCCTGACGGTTTCCTCTGGGGAACATCCACCGCAGCAGCACAAATAGAGACCGCTTCCGAACATAATTGGAAAGGCTTTGAATCCAGAGACGGCTATACTTTTCTTCGTACCAGCGACCACGAAAAACGTCGCGATGAAGATTTAGAGTATATCCGTCAGTTTGGTTCGGTGTATCGGTGTGGTGTTGATTGGGCAAGGCTGCAACTTGCGCCAATGGCTGATTTTCAGGAAGATGTGGTGACAGAGTACCAAGATTTTTTCCAAAAACTCAATGACGCTGACATGAAAATCATGTTCGTCTTTCATCATTTTTGTAATCCATTATGGTTTGAAAATAACGGCACTTGGCTCAATCGCGACAACATCCCCGCTTTCATTGATTTTGCGGAAAAGTGTATGCACTACTTTGGTGATTATGCTTATATTTTTAATACATTCAATGAACCCGGAGTCTATGCACTGAATGGCTTTATGATAGGAAATTTTCCTCCCTTGAAAAAAAGTTATTTTAAAGCGAATCGCGTACTTGCGAATATGGGCGCAGCACACGACGAACTTTACGACCTGCTAAAAGTAAAATATCCTAACAAACAAATCGGGATTTCTAAAAACACAGGTACTTTTTTCGGTACAAATTTTCTTGGAAAACGTCTTGCCAAATTCGTCGATTGGTGGTTTATCGACAAGGCAGCGACTTACTTTGAAAAGAACGATTTTTGGGGAATTAGCTATTATGTTTATATGCCTTTTACGCCATTTCCTATCTCCGAAGCCGATAATCCGGGCAAATTAAAAGAGATGGGAATTCCCAATGACAAAATGTGGGGATATTATCCTAAAGGATTGAAAGACATTTTAGTACGATTTCATAAAAAATACAATAAGCCTATCATTATCACCGAAAACGGAGTCTGTACCGACGACGATGCTTTTCGTCAACAGAGTATAAAAGACTACCTTTCCACTTGCCACGAAGCCATCAAAGAAGGCGTTGATTTATTCGGATACATCCACTGGACGACGATGGATAATTTTGAATGGAACCTCGGACCGACCTATCGTTTTGGCTTAGTACGCGTCGATTTTGAGACGATGGAACGAACGATGACCGGCGCGGGTGAATTTTATGCAAAAATAACAGAGGAAAATCAGGTAACATTGTAAATATCGTTCTATTTTACGAGAGTATTTGATAAATATTTAAAGGTGTAAAACATTTACGCTCAAAATGATAAAAACAAAATATATTTTTACTTTACTTTGCTCCTTCATGTCAATGTTGCCACTTTTTGCACAGAATGGTACGCCTGCAAAAGCCGGTGCGCGAGGCTTGGCGATGGGTGATGCTTCCGTTACTTTTCGAGACATCAATAGTGCTTTTAGCAATCAGGCAGGATTGGCTTTTTTGGATGATTTGAGTTTTACGGCTTTTGGCGAGCAACGCTTTCTACTTGCCGAACTCGGTTCTTATGCAGCAGCACTCTCCTACCCTACCAATTCAGGAGCTTTTGCCTTGACAATCAACTACTTCGGGTACGAAAACTATAATGAACAAAAGATAGGAATTGCCTACGCACGCAAGCTTTTTGAAGGCGTGGCACTTGGCGCACAGGTCGATTATCTCGGTACGCGCATACCTGAATACGGTACAGCAAGCAACTTTACTTTTGAAGTAGGTGTGCAAGCTGATTTATTGGAAGATTTTGTAGTTGGAGCGCATATTTTCAGTCCGATACGCATGAAACTTACTGACGATGATGCAGACATTATTCCCGCTCAACTTAATGTTGGTGTAGCATACACACCTTCCAAAAAAGTGACGATAGCCGTAGAAGTAGAAAAGGATTTTGACTATACGGCAGCTTTCAAAGGTGGTGTAGAATATCATTTGGTCGATGCACTTTCCTTACGTGTGGGCGTGGGTACTCAGCCGATACAAAATAGTTTTGGTCTCGGTATTCATCTCGGTGATTTGGATATTGATATTGCAGCAGCTTATCATCAATATTTAGGCTTTACACCCGGTTTATCAGTAACGTATAGAATAAGGCGAACTTCCAGTTCGCTGGACAAGTAATATTAATATAAAATTGATTAGCGTGTGAAATGTTTTATTTAAATAATAATTAATATATAATAAATTAAATTCATAGTTTTCTTATTTTAAATAAAAAATACATTATTACATTATAAAATTAGTTTAAATTACGCTTTTTACACTTTAAAGAATATTTTATTACGTACATTTTGTTTTATGTATAAAAAAATAACAACATTCGTAATGCGGTTTCTTGCTTCGTTTTTTCCTTTAAATGAAGTATCCATCCGTCGTTTGTCGTCAAGCATAGCGTTTGCTTGCCTTATCTTTTTTCTCCTCCTCTCCCCTACCCTACATGCTCAAGATGATATAGACGAACTCCCTCCGGCTACTCGCGAATACATTGAAAATATAGTCACAGACAGCGACTCTGATTTTGATTTTGATGGAGTATTTGACGTGTTACGTGGTTACCTCAGAAAGCCCCTCAATTTAAACCAAACCACAGAAGAAGAACTCGCAGATTTGCGCTTACTTAACAGCATACAAATCAATGCACTGATAGATTATCGCAAAAAAATGGGACAGCTTATCGACATCCGTGAACTTCAAGCAATCCCCGAATTTGACCTCGAAACTATCACCCGGATTTTACCTTATGTAGCTGTCAAAAAAGGTGCTGAAACTTTTAATGTTCCTGTCGGAAAAATGCTCTATGAAGGTCGAAACGACTTGACACTCCGCTACTCTCGTTTCCTTGAAACAGCACGCGGTTTTCAGCCTATTACAGAGGAAGATACGAGCCGTTTTGTAGGTGCGCCAGGCAGGATTTATGCAAGGTTCAAACACTCTTACGAAAACCGCCACAGTTGGGGAATTACAATGGAAAAAGACCCTGGCGAAGACTTTTTTAAAGGTTCAAATAAAGCCGGTTTTGACTTCTATTCAGCGCATTTATACTACCGAAATATTAATCGAACTGTCAAATCTATCGCACTTGGCGATTATCAAGTCACTCTTGGTCAAGGGCTAATTGTTGCCAACGGATACGGTACAGGCAAAAGCTCGTATGTAACGGATATTCGTAGTGGCGGACGAGCAATAAGACCCTACACTTCAGTCAATGAGTCCTTGTTTTTCAGGGGGTTAGGTGGTACTTTGGCATTGGGCGAAAACTTGACTTTCACAGCTTTTGGTTCGTATCGAAATCGTGATGGTAGGGCAATTGATGTAGGGGCTTTGGACATTGATTTTGTCGAAGGTATCAGCTTCTCTTCCCTTCAAACAAGCGGATTGCATCGCAACGAAAATGAACTGCTTTATGAAGGCACTGTTCGTGAAACCAATGTAGGCGGCAGCCTAAAGTATAAAACTCGCCAATTCCACATTGCTGCGAATGGTATGTACACCAAATTTGATAATAAATGGCAACGTCGGGAAGATGTTTACAGTAAGTTCAGATTTACGGGTGATAGAATGGCACAAATGAGCCTTGATTATGGCTATATTTTTCGGAACATTAACTTCTTTGGAGAAACAGCATACAGCAGTGCTAATGTAAACGGTCTGGCTACCATAAACGGTGTACTTATCGGACTTGATCGCACAATCAAATTAGCCGTTTTACATCGTTATTTCCAAAAAGAACATAATACACTTTACGGCAATCCCTTTGCAGAAACATCCGGTGGTGCTAACGAAAACGGCTTGTATCTGGGCTTAGATATTAAGCCGAATTACAATTGGCAGTTTAGTGCCTATTTTGATACATGGCGACACCCTTGGTTGCGTTCTAGGATAGATGCTCCCTCTACCGGATATGAATATTTGGTGCAAGCCACTTATCGCGTCAAACGAAAAATGAATGTCTATATTCGCTTCCGCGATGAGGTCAAATCCGTCAATACACCTGCTGGTGAGAGTGAATTTAATGCCATCGTTCCTCGTCGTAAAATCAACCTTCGTATTCACCTTGTGAATAAGGTCAATAAAGCACTCGAACTTCGCAATCGCCTTGAACTCGTCTATTTTGATAATGAAGCAAAACCCCTATCTAAAGGTTTTATGATTTATCAAGATGTAATATATAAACCTATCGGTATTCCTCTTTCCTTTACAACGCGATTTGCTATATTTGATTCAGATACTTATGATTCAGCAGCTTATGCTTATGAAAATGACTTAATCGGATTTTTTACTGTACCTGCTTATGCCTATAAAGGCACGCGATTTTACTTCAACTTACGCTATAAAGGAATTCGTAATGTGACTATCGAAGCACGATTTGCTCAAACCTATCTGCGTAATCGCGACTCCTTTCGTGATGGCTTAGATGAAATCGAAGGACATACGCTTTCGGAAATCAAAGCACAGATTAAGTATAAATTTTAACAGGGTTTATAGGGTTTATAAAGTGATTAGTTTATAGAGTGGTCGGTTTTGCCTATGGCAAAACAATGTTCTATAAACTCCGTAAACTTTACAAACTCTCATTAATGCGCTTCACTAAAGCAGGTCCTTCGTATATCAAACCCGTATAAATTTGCACTAAAGCAGCTCCTGCGTCAAGTTTTTCTTGAGCATCTTTCGCGGAGGCAATACCACCCACTGCAATGATAGGAAAAGCCTTACCCGATGTTTCTGACAAATAACGAATGACCTCCGTAGCACGCGATTTGAGCGGCTGACCACTTAGTCCACCATTACCTATCTGTTGGATATTTTTCGGATTTTCTTGCAAATTATTTCGGTCGATGGTTGTATTCGTGGCAATGATACCTGCTATATCTGTATTTTGCATAATCTCCACAATATCATTGAGTTGTGAGTTCGTCAAGTCAGGAGCTATTTTGAGAAGAATAGGCTTTGGATGTGCTTTTTCTTTATTGAGATTTTGTAGGCGATTAAGCAACTTTTGTAAAGGTTCTTTATCTTGCAAATCGCGCAAACCGGGCGTATTGGGCGAACTGACATTGACAACAAAATAATCGACATAAGGGTGCAATGCCTCAAAACAAATTACATAATCTTCTTCAGCTTTTTCATTGGGTGTCGTTTTGTTTTTACCAATATTGCCGCCGATAATAAGTCCTTCTGGGCGCGGTTTTTTGAGTCGCTCAACGGTGGCGACAACACCTTCATTATTAAAGCCCATTCGATTGATGAGTGCCTTATCTTTTCGTAAGCGAAACAGGCGCGGACGTGGATTGCCGACCTGCGGTTGTGGCGTGACAGTCCCCACCTCAATAAAACCAAACCCCAAATGCGACATCGTATTGATATACTTCGCATCCTTGTCAAAACCCGCCGCTAATCCCACCGGATTTTTAAAGGTCAAACCAAATAATTCGCGTCGCAGACGCTCATCTTGGTGCGTATATATTTTTTTTATAAAATTTTTTCCAAAAGGAAGAAATAATATTAAACGGAAAAGACGCAGCGTAAAACGGTGTGCCGTTTCGGGCTGAAGCAAAAACAAAAGCGGTTTGATGATTGAATACACAGATTAAAATTTCTTATAATTGTGTAACCACTAAGGTTACTAAGTAGTAAGTCAAACTAATTATGATAAGTTCATTTGGCGAAATTTGTCCGATTACTTTGTTGGAGAACATCCAGCGTAGCTACGGCTATGCTGAATAACCTCCGCCTCGTACTCGA
>Ga0114954_1000639_pt1 | contig 10847 bp, 8 predicted proteins | sample Porto_4metaG_FD_87299 | JGI IMG/M metagenome (GOLD analysis project Ga0114954, IMG submission 87299) | Marine algal microbial communities from Porto, Portugal - Porto_4 metaG | ecosystem: Host-associated > Algae > Red algae > Unclassified | place: Portugal: Porto | collected 2015-02-02
AGCGGGGCCATTGGCGCCGAAGCTGTAGCCGAGGTTGCCGGTCGCCATGATAGCGATACCAGGAGCATCGCCTTTTCCTCCTGGGATCCCGTCGGGAAGACCGTCTTCGTCCAGGTTGGCGACTGCGGTGATGGTGCAGTTACAGTCATCGGCCAGCGTAGAGGCCAGGAGGGTCGCGTCGAAGTTGGTGTCAGGAGTTGTGTTCATTGCATAGGCCTTGAGAAAAGAGGGATGACGGACAAAATCCGCAACGGATAACCTATGCAATGAAACCGGTTCCCAATACGGTACTCCGGGACAGGTCGGGAGGATTCGGGGTTTAGTGTCTGGAATAGCATATATTTGTAGGGGAGATATTCTTGCTTTCTAGAAAAAACGCCGAGGGTGGTGTCGTGGTTTGTCCTTTCTATGATTTTTAGTGGGAGGGTTTTGCTTCTTTCATTGCGTTATGTGGTGTTTTATTGTTTTCGGTTAAAATTGTAGGCGTGTATAAATATAGTGAAGATGTTGTTGTGATTATGCTCGGTCGTTAAGAATTGGTTTTCTAGCACAATACGGAAGAAAATTTCTGGTACGTCTGATGTAATGATAGGAAGTGAATGGTGCTATTTCGATTTTTCGCCGGGGAGATCAAGGAGGGAAATATGGCCTGGGTGGGCGTTCGTGCACATTCGGTGCAAAGTGTGTAAATCATGGGGTGCGGTGGGGATGTCGGAAATAATCGCTACGGTGCGGAGGCCAGGGTCTCGAGCAAAGAGACCCTGGAAGACCGGCGGGGGTCAAAATTTTTCCATGGTGTCGCGGTAGCCAATGAAATCATCTCGCCGGCTTCTCACGCGTGCACGGGCGTTCATATCACCCTCGCGATTGGCGATGTCTTCGGCGACATCAAGCTGACGAATGGCGCGATCGATGTCGCCGGTAAGTTGCATCTGCTCGGCGCGGGCCAGGTGCCCCCAGGCTTCATGTCCGCTGCGTCCAGCGGCTTCGGCCAGCAGGCCAAAGACGCTTGGGTCCTCCGGGCGGCGTTCGGCCAGGTCCGAGAGTTCGCGAAAAGCCCGTCCCGGGTCGCGTTGCAACAGCGCTTCGCCTAGCATCTGCGCGGTAGGGGCGTAGCCAGGCATCAGCCTGAGCTGGGACTGGGCCCGGGCAATGGCATCGTCGACGCGACCGCCATCGAGCGCTACCTTGACGGCGCTGGCCGGTAGCATGGCCACATCGGGGTGCTGACGACTCAACGCGTCGAGGCTGGTCAAGGCAGCTTCGACACGGCCGCTGCGGGCATCGAGCAGCGCTTGGAGGTAGCGCTGGGCGTCTTGCGGGGCATCGTCCTGATGCATGATGGTCAGGGCTTGACTCGGATCGCGCCTGTGGATGGCAAGCAGCGCACGGGAGCGGATTAGGTGATACTGCAGATCTTCCTCGCGGGGCTGATTGACATGGGTCTGGTTGACCCGGGATTGGGTATCGCTGATGCGTGACTCGGTGATCGGGTGGGTCAACAGGAACTCTGGTGGGGTGCCGCCCTGCAGGCTCATCAGGCGCTGCATGGCGCGAAACATATCGACCATCGCCTGGGGGTCATAGCCGGCGTTGGCCATGGCCCGCAATCCGATACGATCCGCTTCCTCCTCGTAACGCCGCGAGTAGCGCAGTTGATCTTGAATCAGCGCGGCTTGGCTGCCCGCGAGGGCTGCAATGCCGGCATCGCCGGCGCCGCCAGCGGCGAGTATCAGCCCCGCTAGCATGGTCGCCATGGCGGGAATCTGCGTCTGCTCCATACGAGCCTGGGCGCGGGCATAGTGGCGCTGGGACAGGTGCCCCAGTTCGTGGGCCACCACCGATGCCACTTCGGCCTCATCGTCGGCAAACGCGAACAACCCGGTATTCACTCCGATCACGCCGCCGGGAACGGCAAAAGCGTTGAGGGAACGGTTGTCGACCAGCGTGACCGCCGTGTTGATGCCACCCAGATCGCTGTAAGGTACCAGCCGGCCGACGAGGGTTTCCACGTAGTGCTGGGCGATGGGATCACGCCACTCCGGGACATGGGCACGGAACTGGCGTAGCCAGGCGCGGCCCAGGCGCGACTCTTCACCGCTGATGGCGTTGCTGCCGGTGGAGACCAGGGTCGGCAGTTTGAAGCGGTCTGGCGAATCATCGAGGTACTGGGCTTCGGCGAGGCCCGGAGTAGTAACACTCAGAGCCACGGCCAGGAAGCCTGCGGTAACGGGCAGCAAGGGGCGTTGACGCATCTTAGTCCTCGTGGACGGCGTAGGGTCGAGGTGCCTTTCTAGGACATTGCTTCGACCACAAAAGTGCCTTTAAATCGCAAGGGCTTGCCCGAATGGGCAGGGGCCGGCGGGCCTGAGCTCGCCGCGCCAGTAATCGCATTCTCTCGGGAGAGATCATGGCAGTGCAACCTGACGATAGACTAGATGCCCGCGGACTACCCTGTCCGCTACCCCTGCTCAAGGCCAAGCAGTCGCTGTCGCGGCTGGCCGCCGGGCAGGTGCTGGAAGTCAGGGCGACCGATGCGGGTTCCTGGCGCGACTTCGAAACCTTCACTGCGCAGAGTGAGCACGTGCTCGAGGCACGTGAGGTACGCGGCGACATCTACTACTACTGGATTCGCAAGGCGGGGAAGAGCCGCTCATGAGTCTACGTACGGTGGTACGCGGCTGGATTGACCACTACTTCTCCGATGAGGAGGCGGTACTGCTGCTGGTGCTGCTGGTCGTTGGCTTCGCGGTGGTGATCTGGCTTGGCAAGATGCTTGCGCCGTTCCTGACCGCGCTGGTAATCGCCTTTCTGCTGCAGGGCGGAGTGAATGCCCTGAGGCGTCGCAAGGTGCCCCATTTGATCGCGGTATTGACGGTGTTTCTCGCCTTCGTGGGCATCTTGCTGGCACTGGCCTTGATTCTGCTGCCGCTGATCTGGAACCAGCTGGCGAGCCTGATTCAGGAGACGCCGCGAATGTTCGCCAGCGGCCAGCGCATGCTTGATGAACTGCAGATGACCTACCCCAAACTGATCACGCCGGACCTGGTTCAGGACTGGATCAGCGTGCTTAGCCGAGAGGCAACCCAGATCAGCCAGCGCGCCTTGACCCTGTCCCTGGCGTCGCTTGGCAACGTGTTGGCACTGATCGTGTATCTGGTGCTGGTCCCGATCCTGGTGTTCTTCATGCTCAAGGACCGCGATCGGCTCGTCGGATTCCTGGTCTCGCTACTGCCGGCCAGACGCGATCTGATGACCCGGGTGTGGATAGAAATGGATCTGCAGATCGCCAACTATGTCCGCGGCAAGGCGATCGAGATCGTCATCGTCGGTACGGTGACCTTCTTCACCTTCGCCTTCTTCGGTCTGCCATATTCGGCGCTGCTTGCCGTGCTGGTCGGCTTCTCGGTGCTGGTGCCTTATATCGGCGCAGCGGTGGCCACCCTGCCCGTTGCGGCGGTGGCCGGCTTTCATTTCGGGCTGGGAGATGACTTCCTCTACGTGCTGGTGGCCTATGGGGTGATCCAGGCACTCGATGGCAACGTGCTGGTCCCGGTGCTGTTTTCGGAGGCGGTGAATCTGCATCCGGTATCGATCATTCTGGCGGTGCTGTTCTTCGGCGGAATCTGGGGGTTCTGGGGCATCTTCTTCGCCATTCCGCTGGCGACCTTGCTCAAGGCGTTGGTGTACGCCTGGCCGCGAGGAATCAAGCACAAGCAGCGTAGCCTGGCGAAGCAGCCGGCCAATGGGTGAGCCCTGTGATCGCGGCGGCCGCGCCCAGCGGTCGCCGCGATCGCACCCTGCGCCGGGTGGCGGTCGCGCGCGTCAGACTCGAACACCCTCAGGTCGCATCCGGAACTAGGCGTCTTGCTGGAGACGCTCGGCCGCCGCCAGGACCTCTTCCACGTGGCCCTTGACCTTCACCTTGCGCCACTCCTGGGCGAGCCTGCCGTCGGCGTCTATCAAGAAGGTGCTGCGTTCGATGCCGAGGTGCTCCTTGCCGTAGAGCTTCTTCAACTTGATCACGTCAAACAACTGGCACACGGATTCGTCCTTGTCCGAGATCAGGGCGAAATTGAAGTCCTGCTTGGCCTTGAAGTTCTCCTGGGCGCGGAGACCATCGCGCGAGACGCCGAGAATCACCGTGTTGGCCGCATCGAAGGCGGGCTTACTGTCGCGAAAGTCCCCGCCTTCAGTGGTGCAGCCCGGCGTGCTGGCCTTGGGGTAGAAGTAGATCACCACCTGCTTTCCGCGTAGCTCGGACAGCGTGATCGGCGTATCGCCGGTGGCAGGGGCGGTGAAATCCGGGGCGGTGTCGCCGATGGCCAGGCCCATAACGTCTCTCCATTGATGTCGATGAAAGGCGTCGATTACACGGAAAGCACGGCGACATGTAAAGACGTGGCTGTACAGGTTATGGCCGCCTGAGTACCATTTGCCCTTTGGTCTCGGTCGCGAAAGGTGGCGGCTGGGCAACCATGCTGGACACGTCAGCGCGCGGGCCGCCGATCTCGCCGCACCTGTGGGGACAACCGAGAGGAATAACGAGGATGATCACGGGCAGTATCGTCGCGCTGGCGACACCGATGAAGGCCAATGGTGATATCGACTGGGAAGCGCTGCGTCGACTGGTCAACTTTCATCTGGACAACGGGACCGATGGCATCGTTGCCGCCGGCACTACCGGTGAACCGACCACCATGACGTTTGCCGAGCACTTCGACGTGATTCGCAGCGTGGTGGAGGAGGTCAACGGTCGTATTCCGGTGATTGCCGGCACCGGCTCCAACAATACGACCGAAGCCGTCGAGCTGACTCGCTACGCCAAGGAAGTGGGCGCAGACTATTGCTTGACCGTGGCTCCGTACTACAACAAACCGACCCAGGAAGGCTTGTACCAGCACTTCAAGGCCATCGCCACCACCAGTGACCTGCCGGTGATTCTCTACAACGTGCCGGGACGCACCTGTTCGGATATCTATAATGAGACGGTGCTGCGCCTGGCCGAGGTGGATAATATCATCGGGCTCAAGGATGCGACCGGCAACCTAGAGCGCGCCGAGGATCTGATTCAGCGCCTCAAGGGCAGCGACTTCATGCTCTATTCCGGCGATGACGCCACCGCTTGCGACTTCATGCTGATGGGCGGGCATGGTGATATCTCTGTCACCGCCAACGTCGCGCCCAAGGCCATGCACGAGCTATGCGCGGCGGCGGTGGCCGGTGAGCAGGAGAAGGCGCACCAGATCAATACGCGGCTACTGCCGCTTCACACCAACCTGGGCATCGAGTCTAATCCGATCCCGGTGAAGTGGGCGTTGAATCGCATGGGTATCATCGACACCGGCATCCGTCTGCCGCTGACCTGGTTGTCGGAGAAGTACCACTCCACCATCAGTGAGGCTCTGCAGCTGGCCGGCCTGATCGAGGACTGAGTCCAGGCCCGTCGAAACGATGTCTGGTGCCGGCGGGGTCGCTGACGCCGTCCTGGAACTATCAATCAAGCAAGGTGGAAGCATGAATTCTGCGCTGAAAGCACTGCCGCTGGTGGCGATCTCCGCTCTGGCTCTGGCAGGCTGCGCCCGGGAAGGGCACTACCACGACCGCAACGTGGACTATGTCGATGCTCGCCAGGCGCCGCCGCTCTCGCTTCCCGACAGCCGCGACCCGAGCCGCTATCGTGATGTCATGCCGGTGCCCCAGAGCAGCGGCGAATTCTACGCGCGTCAGGATGGCTTCGAGGCACCGCTGCCTGAAACGTTGTCCGCCAGCACCGCCGTGGCGGCTGGCGACGTAGCCATCCGGGAAACGGGCAGCGACCGCTGGCTCGTGGTCGGCGCGGCACCGGCCGTGGTGTGGCCGGAGTTGGAGCGCTTCGCTGAGCAGCGTGGGTTGGAAGTCACCCAGCGAGACAGTACCCAGGGCCTGCTCTCCACCACCGATGGCAGCCTCTCGCTGCGACAGGGGCTGCGTCCGGGAACCACTGAGGTCCGCTGTGAAAGCGCCGGGCAACTCAATCTGCTGTGCCTGAACTCGTTGCAGCGCCATTTCGAAGCGCGTAGCGCTTCGGCCAGCATTGCCTCAGCGTCGGCCCAGCAGCAGCCGAGCAGCGAGGCGGTGAGTTACCAGCAGCAAGGCGATAACTGGGTCATGGTGTTGCCGGCCGATATCAACCGCGCGTCGGCGGAATTGAGTTTCCAGCTCGAGAACAACTTCACCATGGACGACCGCCGTGAGCTGGTCAGTGCCGACCCGGCCAATGGCAGCTTCGTGATCGACTACATCACCGAGAGCGAGCGCACTCGTGGCTTTATCGATTCGTTGACATCCATGGACCTGATGGAGTCGATGCAGCGCATCGAACTGCGCCTGTCGCCCCAGGGCCAGGGAACGGTAATGGCAGCGCGCAGCCTGGATGACGAGCCGCTGTCGCCGGACGATCAGCGTGAGCTGCTTGAGCGCATGGCGGGTTTGCTGCTCTGATGGATCGAGTGGCATCGGGCGCGGTAGATCGAGCGGCATCCCTACCCCCCACAGGCCTCAGCTTCGCGTCACTGGGTAGTGGGAGCAAGGGCAATGCCACCGTGGTGTGCGACGGCGATACCCGAGTACTGGTCGACTGCGGGTTCGGTCTGAAAGAGGCAGAGCGCCGTCTGGCCCGCCTGGGGCTGCACCCGCGCCAGCTCGATGCCGTCGTGGTGACCCACGAACATGGCGACCATGTGCGTGGGGTGGGGCCTTTGGCTCGTCGTTATCAGTTGCCGGTGTACCTCACGCCTGGCACCTGGTTGTCCGGCAGGCTCGGGCGCCTACCCCTGCGGCACTGGATAACGCCGCAGTCAGGCTTTGCCGTGAAAGGGTTGACCATCGAGCCGGTCACGGTGCCTCACGATGCCCGTGAGCCGGTGCAGTTTCTGATTGCCAGCGGCGCGCGGCGACTGGGGCTCTTGACCGATCTTGGCCATCCCAGCGAGCACGTCCGTCGGGCCTTTCGCGGTTGCGATGCCCTGGTGCTCGAGTGCAACCATGATGTGCAGATGCTGGCAGACGGCCCCTACCCGCCGAGCCTCAAGCGCCGCGTGGGTGGAAACTGGGGGCACCTGGCCAACGCTCAGGCCGCGGAACTACTCGTGTCCCTGGGCCTCGGGCGTTTGCAGCGCATTGTTTGCTCCCACCTGTCTGAGCATAATAACCGCCCCGAACTTGCCCTGGCGGCATTGATGCCGTTGCTCGACGGCGATGATACCCGTCTCGCCGTGGCGGCTCAGGATGGCGGCCTGGGCTGGCAAGCTATCCATTGATCTTTTAACTGCTCCTCCTACTGTCTGTGGAGACTCCCATGGAAAAGCGTCAAGAACTCTATGCCGGCAAGGCCAAATCGGTTTTTGCCACCGACGATCCTGATCGTCTGATTCTGCACTTTCGTGATGACACCAGCGCTTTCGACGGCGAGCGCATGGAGTCGCTGGCACGCAAGGGCATGGTCAATAACCGCTTCAACGCCTTCATCATGGGCAAGTTGGAAGATGCCGGGATTCCGACCCACGTCGAGCAGCTGCTGTCGGACACCGAGTGCGTGGTGAAGAAGCTCGATATGATTCCGGTCGAGTGTGTGGTGCGAAACATCGCCGCCGGTGGGCTGGTCAAGCGCCTCGGTGTCGAGGAAGGACAGGCGTTGTCGCCGCCCACGTTCGAACTGTTCCTGAAAAACGATAAGCTGCACGACCCGATGATCAACGAATCCCTGGCCGAGACCTTCGGCTGGGCGACACCGGAGCAGCTCGCTGAAATGAAGGCTCTGACCTTCAAGGTCAACGAGGTACTCAAGACGCTGTTCGCCGACGGGGGCATGCTGCTGGTGGACTACAAGCTCGAGTTTGGGGTCTTCCAGGGCAAGATCGTCCTCGGCGACGAGTTCTCGCCGGATGGCTGCCGTCTGTGGGACGCCAAGACGCGTGAAAAGCTCGACAAGGACCGTTTCCGCCAAGGCCTCGGCGGGGTGATCGAGGCCTACGAAGAGGTCGGTCGTCGCATCGGTGTCGATTTCGCCTGACGGGCGCTCTCGTGAGCTAACGTCGCTATGTCTTGCATCGCCCCGGATCTTGGCTTGATCCGGGGCGATGTCGTTTGGCAGCAGCAATCCGTTGGTGGAATTCTGGTGAATCACTCGGTTCGAGAGGCGGACTTCCCCGGTGGAGTTGCCACGCGGCGCTACGAGACAAGAGAGGACCTGAACTAATCACTCAAGCGCGATGGTTGGCTCTACCATCACTGCATCGAGCAGAAAGCGGACACGACCAGCCATCCGACCAGCCATCATAGCGGAGATGAAAGACTGGTAAAAAAGCGTCCTGCTTTTTTCCACAGACGAGCCACCCATCATGCGGGACCCGACACCTAGCGGCTGGTCCGATACTCGGAGGGGCCAGTTCAGTCCGCCGGGGAACGCCCATCCACTGACACGGCTTGACGAGCTATACGTCAAGGCCTTACTGAGCGATTTCGGCTTCCAGCGACATTCCGGGTTGTCATCCTCGTCGAGCCGGCGACGCCACTTTCTTGTACGGCATAGATCTGCAGGTAAACGCTCGCCCAGCGTGTCCTTGGTTTCCCGCAGGCCGGATTCATACTGATCGCGAATATCTTTGGGACGAGCCTTGAACCGGTTCTCCTTGCCGCGTTAGGCCGTATCAATCTAGCCCCCGACTTCAGAAACGTTAAGGTTGTACAGATGGACCATCTCAGCGGCGGTGGCCTTGTCATTGAGCGGTTGATGATTCCGCCTGTATAGCGCTTCGCGGTCCACCGTTTGTTGAACAAGATCAGGTTGTCGCTGCTCCTCCTGTTCGACTGATGGTGGCTGCACGATAGCTTGTGCGACTTGTGAAAATATGGAGGAAGGCTCTTCAAACGCCTGAGATGCTTTTTATACGTGGCTTTAGTGTGCGTTCTCCATGTTTGCTGTGCCGCTAGATTATATTAATAACTTTGCTGTTTTAAAACTCCATTTAAGGCGCATGACATCATGGTTTTCTTTGCACCTCTGATTGTGTGTGATCTCGCTTGTTACGGTTTTTGTTTTTTTTCTTCTTTTTTCATGGGTTGCGCGTGTTGTTTTTGTGTTGCTTGTGTGCTGCTTTTTTCGCTGTGCTGAATGCTACAACATGATGTCTGATTACTTTTTTTAATCAGAGTGTCGTGGTTGTTGATAAATGGGTGCGAGTGCTGGGTAATACCCCTGAGCGTTTTTGGCATGGGGGTAAACAATGTGTCTCGTCGGTGGTTGTCATGCTTCGATTGCTAGTTTGATGTATTTTCGGTGCTGTCTGCCGTGTGAGCAGTCTCGTGTTTTTTTTGCGATGCAAATGTGTAGTTCAAGGAGAGAGAGATGAACAGGATCGTCATGAAATATTTTTTGCGTCGGCAAAAGCTAGCTCACTATAATGTTCTGGCAGATAATCGTCAGGCGGCCAGTCAGCATCCGGTTAGAGGTTTTGTTTGCCGCGCAGGAGTTTTCGGGGCTTTATGCGTAACAGCAGCATTTCCTTCTTATTTGTTGGCGCAGACAGTACCTGAAGGCTTTGTACAGATGCCTCTGAGTCGGCCGCCACTCGATCCAAGTATTCAACTGGCAGGTGAGGATGGTCAGGTCTTTGTCGTTGACTACTACCGGCAACTACTGCTTGCGAAGCATGACGAGAAAACTCGAACAGCCGTGGCTCCAGTAAAGCGTGAGCTAGTCAAGGCTGAAAGAGTTTCGGGTGATTCGATCCTGAGGCACTCTCAAGAGAGTAGATTAGCATCGCCTGCTATGTTGATGAGTATCATGCCGGCGGCAGCAGGTCCTGCCTTCAGCGCAGGAACCGACGCAAAAGCAACCGGCGTTGGTTCCGTCGCCATAGGCAATAGTACGGTGGCTAGTGGGTTAAATACTATCGCCGTCGGATCAGACAATACGGTATCAAGCGGTCTGTCGGCAGCCTTCGGGTCGGGGAATAAGGTGGTAGATAGTGGTTACGTCGTTGGCCGTGGTAATAAAATTCTAGTTAACGAAGACTCGGGTGGGGGAGGGGCTGTTTTCGGGGTCGATAATACACTGAAGGGCTCTGGCTATCAGGCGGCTATTGGCTTTCGGAATAAGATTTTGGGAAATGGGGCGAGGGCTATCGGTAATGATAATGAGGTCGACTCACAGTTTTCTCAGGTGTTTGGTTCTAATTCCACCGTTTCGGACGTTGGGGTCGACAGTTATGTGATCGGAAATTCAAGTAGATCCGAAGCCGCGCATGGACGGATTTTAGGCCGAAGCGGAAGAATAAATATCGGTGCGGATGATTCTATTATCGTGGGTGATGCAGGTGTTGCCAGCGCACAGCAAAGTATTCTAATAGGTAAGAACGTCACAGTCAGTGGTGATAGGGGGGTGGCGATTGGAGGCGCAGCAAACGCGAGTGAGGATGACAGCGTCGCCTTGGGTAGCGGGACCACCACCGAAGCGGCGGTCGCGACCAAAAAGGTCACGATTGCCGGTATCGACTACGAGTTTTCTGGAGTCGCGCCTAAATCGACGGTCAGCATCGGCTCTGCGGCCAGTGCTGATGGACTAACCCCTAGCACTGAACGCACGCTCACCCATGTGGCGGCGGGGCGACTCTCGTCTGACAGCACTGATGCCATCAATGGCAGCCAGCTCTATGCCACCAATCAGGCGGTGGAGGTGCTCAACGAGGGTGCCGTACAGTACGACCGTAACGATGATGGCACGCTGGATACCGGCAGCCTGACCTTGCCGGGCATCGACACCGACAACGATGGCGAGAGTGATACCGGCACCACGATCACCAACC
>Ga0114954_1000640_pt1 | contig 10841 bp, 14 predicted proteins | sample Porto_4metaG_FD_87299 | JGI IMG/M metagenome (GOLD analysis project Ga0114954, IMG submission 87299) | Marine algal microbial communities from Porto, Portugal - Porto_4 metaG | ecosystem: Host-associated > Algae > Red algae > Unclassified | place: Portugal: Porto | collected 2015-02-02
CTTTACCGAGTAAACTACCCCCTGCGAGCCAGGCTTCACGTAGAACGGCTCTTCAGGTCAGCAAGCGGCAGGAAAACCTTCGTTTTCTTGCCCTACGCCAATGAGGGCAACTGAGTAAAGCGCTGACCGATCCGGGCTCGTCGTTGATGACGACGTGGTACGTCGGCACGACTTGCAAAAGGCAAGTCCGAGCTAGAGACAGTTACTGTGTCGCTGTGCCAGATTAACGTCACAGCGAAGACGTACCCGGCGATTTCGACGCAACCCGCGCGGCTTCGCACCGTACTGGGGGTGGACGCAGGAAACGGAAATCGGCGTACGTTAACGAATTCTTTGTTGTTTTAATTCAATAACATAGTGAAGTTACAGGTAGGGCATCTCTGACAACTGCATCAACTGTATATTGGATCTCTGCCAGATCACGCGAGAGTCGGGGCCGCACCTCACAAGTAGTTGTTTTCACGCTATCTATCAGGGATTCGCGTGTAAATAAATGGCAAAGTCAGTTAGTCTCTGAAGTCAGAAAACAGGCTAAACGTACACCGATTTCCGAATCCTCTATCGACCCCTTCTACGCCCTCAGCGATGACTACGCCAAGGATAAGCACCATGTGTATACCCGGATAATCAATCGCGCCCCGCACCCGGATCCTTTCACCGGAGAATCTCGGAACGTCACTAGAAGCACTGCGCATCGTGTTCCTGAAGCCGACCTTGGCAGTTTTATCGTCAGTGACAATCGACGCTGTAAGTACGATGCCCGCGACCGGTTTCAGTGCTACCACCGCGGCGAGCCTGTTCCGTGCGATTGCAGCGAGTAGCAATCGCCATTGTCGTTTCCTCTATCGCCACCGATCTGAGAATCTCTGACACGTACTATGCACAGCCCCTCTCAGCCTCGGACTTCGACATTTCACACAGAAAACTACCAACTTCGACATTTCACACAGAAAACTACCAACTTCGACATTTCACACAGATCCGTAGATGTAGCCGCTGATCTCAGGGTCAGACGTCATGAAGTGACTGAACGGCCTTGAGTGCCGCCGTCTGCTTTGTCGCCGAGAGTGGAGTAAATGCCAGAATCAACTGAGCGAGTCGATCATCTTCGGCATACAGAAAAGTGACTGATACGTCCAGCGACTCGGCCAAGCGCGCCGCTATACGAAAATCCGGCAGGTACTTACCTTGTTCGTATTGATTGATGCGAGGACTCGCGGACGAGGGATCAATACCAATCAGTATGCCGAGCTGTTTCTGTGAGATGTCTTTGGCCGTGCGAGCCTCTCGCAGCCTGCGGGCGAGCGGTGAGCGCGGGAGCTCCATGGCGTTCAATGACAGACTGGCGTTCTAAACATGCTCAGATAATCTGAGATGTGATAGATTCCAGATACTCAGAAGTTCTGAGACCCTTCAGAATCCACTGCAATACCTTTGTGCCTGCCTCATCCCTGAAGCACAAACTCATGAGTCGAAGCCAGTCGCTCAATCAGTTCCGGGCTGTTCAGTTGATAGATCGGCCTATCTATGTGCGAACACTGTCGATACGCCATCGCCACGAAAAATCCCGACTCCCTCTACGTTCATGAGGCCACCTCCTTGCCCGCATGCCAGAGGCGTGTCGCTGAAGCTGACAAGAGCTTCTCACTGTCCAACGATCCGAAACGAGGAACACCTCTGATATGACATCGAGTTACCCCTACCAACTCACGGTAGACAGAACCAGTATCACACCGGCTGACTCAGCTAGCTCGTGGTGGTCTGCCACGATCAAGGCATCAATGGATGATGAGAAATTCATTGGACAGAGAGATACGCGCTTCCGGGTTCATGCCAAGTCACATTCAACAGATGACGATCGCATTGAGAATGAACTCATCAAAGTAGCTCATCACCATATGCGGTACCTGCGTTCAGACCGGGAGAAGCACTCCCCTTCCATGCGAGAGGAGACAACGATACCGCGCTCATCCGAACCCAATATCTATACATTCATGCAAGCGCTGGATACCTACTTATGCCAACGCTTCAAGTACCGTAAAGGCCCTTGTAGGAAAGCAATCAGTCAAAGCATTTCTGTCAACCGAAGCGCCCTGTCTCTGCATCTCAACTATCCACCGAATCGTTATGAGCATCTGTTGACCAAACCGTTTGTGATCGCAAAGATGGAGTGCGGAGAACCTGGCAAAGGCAATGGAACGGACTTCTTACGTTTTCTGGCGAGTCAAGCCAAGGACCATCAGTTCCAGACCATCGTGTTGGAATCCATTTTCACAGAAAATTTCAACCGGTTTGCCGTGGCCCGAGGGTTTCGCAAAGACCCCACCATTCCGGGCAACTGGCTTGTTGCCGTTGATGATCTTCAACTACCTTCGACATGAGGCAGGTCCGCCACCGGAGACTCGATGGTGACTGACGATCTGCTAACTAACCAGAGAGAAAACAACCCTGAATTTAGCGGCTAAATCCACTCTCTGACTTCATTGGTTTGATCTTGGTTTCACCACCTGTGACATTACGCCACTCATCTCGCCCTGAGTCCTTTCAATCCGCTTCAAGACAGCTCTGATGGTGTCAGCCCCGAATTCTTTCGTTCGCTCATCATTGGAAAGCCAGAACTTCAGAAGACCACCAAGCCTGCCCAGGTCACCGTTCATTCGAGCAAGCTCGCGCACCTGCTCATAGTCAACCACGCCTTTGATCTCGTAGCCCAAACCGACCTTTCGCAAGTAGGCCGTATCGCTTAACCCTGCCCGTTTCGCTTGGGCATGGATCTGTCGTTTCTCTTCTGGCAAGCAATAGACTTTGATCGGCGAGGCCGATTTCCTGGTCACAGCTTTCTCTTCACTCATCCTTTTCTCCTCGTCATTGACTTGCCTCCTGCCTGCATTTCCTCAACAAGGCGGTAGCCGATGCCTCGCAGAGCAAGATCCCCGTTGAGCACCGTCGGTGCGAATAAGGGAAAGTGAAATAGGGACGCCAACTTGTTGGTGGGCCTACTTCACCCATCTTGCCCACCACATAGCACGACATAAACGAGACACTAAAGTGACATCAATATGACATGGATGCAGCACTAAATAGGTACTAATTCAGCATAAACGCGACACTTTGTAGTTACAGATACGACGTCAATGCCACACTAAAGCGGTATAAATGTGGCACGAATACAGCACGAACTAGGCACGAATACGCAGTAAACTCACCGTCTATCGAACCTAAAGCCTATAATTTGAAGCAACGAAAAAAGGTTAAACGCCAACATGAGGAATGAAAAAGATCGACCTGGAAGAGCCGAATCACTCTTGAGTGGACTCAAAAATTCCAACGTTGAAAAAAGGCATAACCACCAACTAGCGTTCTTGGCCATACGCGAGGATGTGTTTGAAGCCATAGACGCCGGGTATTCGCGTACCGCCATCTGGCAGTATCTGAAGCAGAACAATACGATCGACTGCCAATACAGAACATTTCTCAGACATATAAAAAAATACAGATCGACAGCGGCCCAGATACCGACCAAGGCAGCAATTCAGACTGCACCTCAGAAGGCAAGCGACAAGAAAGAGGCGCCTGAGTCAATCTCTACAAAAGGGTTCACCCTCAACCACAACTTGACGAACGAGGAAATGTTCTAACAGGCAGATGCAGAGCAGTCCAAAATTCAGACCGTGAAGCGCAACAATTAGCGCGAGCCGAGGTTGCCAAGATGGAAGCGCAACGCCAGTCATTCGAATCACGATTAGCTGACGCTCAGCGTATTATCGATGCCTTGATTGACCGGGTCGGAAAGCCCCCCGAGAGCCCCTGAATCATCCCAGACAGGGGTCGCAACATTGAGCTTCCAAACCCACGGCCAGGAACCGCATTTTTTGCAGACCTAGAAACCCCTCTGCAAAACGGTTTCAAAAACACGAATAAGGGGTCTTACAGCCCCTCTGAGAGACTTTTGGCAGCAAGCCGTTACTTCCGTACCGGCGTACTCCAGAGCGAGGCATAGAGAGCCGGAAAGCCAGAACAAAGACTGCCCATGGGAAATCGCTTTAGCGAAACCATCAAATCGATGGGTTTACCGATGCGGTCGATTCAAAATCGGGGGCTGGAAACAGAGCGTGAGTTCAAGTCTCGCCTCCGGCACCAACCGCAAGAGACTTAAAATCTCTGGGTCGAGTATCTGACCTCGAACCAGGTGTTCCATGGAACGGATTCACTGGACGGGGGTTCGACTCCCCCCAGCTCTCACGATCGAGCGGCTCCTCCCTTCTGGCGACCTTCTGTTCGACCGACCTTGAGTCGGTCGTATTCAGTGCCGGCTTTGCCGGCTCCGATTGGCCGGAGGGGGAGCCGACGCAACGCGTTGGGGGAACCCCGCAGGGGTGCCCCGGTACCTCCTGAAATGGACTTATCCACCGAAGCAGTCGCCTAACTACAGGTGGTTTACTATAGGTATAACTACAGGAGGGAGATTTAATAAGCCATATTTATTAATTTAAACAAATACTTATAGCGGTTTTTCCGTCCGAGAGCGGTACAGTTTATGCGTAAGAGCGGTACAGTTTATGCGTAAAAATCCCGAAAAAGCGGTACAGTTTATGCGTGGATAACCCAGCTTTTGCACAGGCTTATCCCCCTTTGCCGTGTTCGGGTTTTGGTGCTTGTACAGGCAGATGCAACGGCGACTGGCCTAACGTGAGGCCTCGGCTGTCATAGCTGACCTGAGCATCCTGGTAGGCCAGCGCTGACACCTTGTTCAGCTCTCGCAGAAAGGCCTTTCTGAAATTCCGGATACCTTGAGACGTCGTCGGATAACCGGCACCGAACTGAAGTTGCAGTGACTCCCACGGAATCACCACGCTCCGTCGCCGAGAGCGATTCAGGGTGTAGATCCGGTAAACCGTCCAGCAGTAGATATCCAGTGCCATCGGAGATCGTTTGAGCATCTTCAAGGCCCGCATATCCACCGGCACCGGGTGAGCGAGTATTTCATTGTAGAACCCCTCGGACAGCTCCAGAGTCGACTGAAACAACCCCATTTGTTCCGGCGCTTGCGGGTTCCACCAGAACTTGCCACGCCCAACCGTGAATGGTTCACCGCTATCGAAGTGATCGCCGTCCATGTAGCTGCAGGTGATGGCGCAGCTGGTCAGCCGCGCCGATTGATCCTTGAGACGCGTGACGGTCCCCCATCGACCGCCTGTTGGCACCATGTCCAGTTCTCGCATGAAGGCGCTCATGCTATCCCCCAAGACAATTTCGCGTTCCCGGGTTCGGATGACCTCCGAGCCGATCCATGCCAGCATCAACCGAGGAATGGATCCGAACGGCAGGCCGATCTCGGGGTTCAGCGCCGCCATGGTCAGCCGGTAGTCGCCGTTTCTGCGCTGATGGTGCAGCGCCGTGGTTCGCTTGTGGGGCATAGTGGCCTGAACCATGGCCCTGGCCATATAGCCAATAGTGCCGGCCTCCTGCGCACTCTCCGCTTCGATTGCAAGTGATTCGGTAATCAGCGCATCAATGGTTGATTCCTTCATCTGCCTCAGACCCAGTTTTCCAACCGCAGCCCTTCCACCCGCTCAAACTCTTTCAAGTTATTGGTCACGAGGGTCAGACCGGCGGCCTTGGCATGCGCAGCAATGTGTAGATCATTCGGCCCGATCACCTGTCCGCTTGCTTCAAGATCACGGCGAATCACACCGTAATGCTCTGCCGCGTCGGCCATATACGGCAGTATCTCGACACGCACACAGAAGTGCTCAAGAGCCGCACGGTTCATGGCACGCTGCCGGCTTTTCTGCACCCCGTAGTTCAACTCCGCATACGTGATGCTGCTGATACCCAGCTGTCCGGTGTGTGCAATGAACCGATCCCGGACGGCAATCGGTTTTTCACGCATCACGTAGATCACCGTATTGGTGTCCAGCAAATGGCTGAGCATCAGTCCAGGCTCTCGCGATTCTCCTGAGGCAAGTCATCACCCCGCTCGCGCATGAAATCGTCGCTCACGGGCAAGGGGTTGTCGAAATAGCTTTCCCACACCGAGTCCACCGGAATCAGCACCCGGGTGTTGCCTACCACTTCAACCACCACCTGCTTCACTCCCTCGGGAAAACGCGCCTCGGCAGGAATACGCACTGCCTGCGTCTTGTTGTTCAGAAATATCGAACCCTTGGCCATCACGAGTACCTCGTCGCATGTATATCCTATAAGTATATACTATCGACCAGCGACCAACCGCACTTCAAACAACCGGGGTCTCAATAGTTTGGAGAGGGGCTCAGCTCCTCTTCCTTTACTGAGACTTGCTTGTTCTATCAGTCTTGAGTCGGCGCTCCTGGACCCGCCTTCAGGCAAGACAATTCATGTGTGGTAACTCGGCTCTGGTCGGCACTTTAAAGGGGGCGATCCCTCAACCGTCGTGGATGAACTTGCTCTCACATTGCTAGCAATACATCAATACAGCAAATTTGCTACCAATCAAGCAATAGGCGTTTTTCCGTACTGACGAAACAACCCATTAAGAGCTTCGCGCATTAACTCTTGCTGTGTCTTCTCCTGCTCGATAGCCAGCATCGCCAAAGCCTTGTGTGCGTCCGAATCGACATAAGTCATGACGCCCTTTCGCCCTTTACGCGTCCGTGGTGTTTTCCACACCTGACGTTTCTCATCATTGTTCTTGAGGCTACCAAGAGCAGGCTCCGCAGCAACGGCTCCCACTTCGATCTTTGGATCTTGAGATCCCTGGCCGGCACTGCTCTTCATGGCCGCTGCGAATTTATTTTTAGTTGTCATGGGGTTAGCTCACTAACAACGTAATTTGCTGTGTTGTCAATTTGATTGCTTGCTAGCAATTTAGCAATATAGGAATATAGTTCAGTGATTTCTTGACTCGCCTTGCCACCATCTGCACCTTCATGCTCCTGAGGGGCTGTGCCATTGAAAATGCAATCGGCATAAGCCGCGCGCTGGGAGATGTAGGCAGGGAAGACAGATGCTTGGTACTCCGTCTCCAGCGCCGTTCGAAGCTCATCGAACTTGCGCATCGAGTTCGGGTGCAGGGCATTGATCACCACCAGATGAGGCTTGCGGAGGGTGTTGACCATATCAATGGTGATCGATATCGACTCGATATCAAACAAATTGGCGCGAGTAGGGATGATGACCAGATCCGCGTGCCTTGCACACTCCAGAGACTCACGATCCGCCTTACCCGGAGTGTCGATGATCGTATAGGCCGCACCGTTCGTCTGGGCCATGGTGAGATGTTGCGGCACCATAACTGTCTGGGAGGACAACACAACCGGAACCTCGCTCTCCCGACGCTGCGACCACTTGAACACATTTGCCTGGTTGTCGGCATCTATGAGCAGAGTATCCCGGCCTTGCCGTTGTGCCTCGACAGCTAAGCACACAGACAGCGTGCTTTTGCCGGCACCGCCTTTCTGACTGATGATTGCGATAGTTTTCATACGCTGACTTTAGAACATTCTAGCAATTAGTCAATATTGATAGCAGTATATATTGCTAGCAATTTATAGCTACTAAGATCGTATGTATTTACTTCAGAACTTGAAGGAGGAGGGGAGGCAGAGTGCCATTGCACAAACGAACGTTTGTGCAACAACGCGTTTTATCATTTCAGCCCGACTTAGGGCATGAAGCCCAGTGGAACGAAAAGTTTCGCTAAACGCCCCTGTTTCTGTACACCTGGCGCAACCTCCTTAGGCCCATGCTTCATACCTCGGATCCAACCATTCTTTAAAAAAGGGGAGGATGTAATTGCATGTAACATACGTACTGCCAAAATACTGCGAATTAGCACTCGCATTCGATTTGCTTACAGCAAATTTGTGTACACTACGGTCTCTGGCGGGGTGCTCTTACCCCGACGCTCTTTGACATCTCTGACATTTAAAGACTATTGACTGATCCAGGTCACACAGCAGTTTGTGTGGTCGATGCTGAAAACAGCATCTACCTCCCGTCAACTACGACCCCCGACCCACTTTGCCTAACGCAGGTCGAGCAATTGGTAACTGTAGCCGACTGGAATGCTATCTCGTGGAATCTGGGCCCGTGCTGTTCATCGCCCCTTTGCGGTCGTAGTCGCGTTCTGCCGACTGGCGCACTTTCGCGTCCGATTGGAGAAATGAAAATGAATGAGAAGTTCAAAGAGGCCCTCTACACGCTAAAAGAGTTACAAGGGCAATTTCGTGGCGGTGATTACAGCAGTGCTAGTGAGAAGATTGGCGAGGTGATTGAAGAGCTAGAACAATTGGCTCAAGAACATCATTCTGAAGATCGTGTGAAGGAACTTTGTCTTCAGGCGATAGGGGTTGCGTTGAAATACGTACCAGCGATTGCAGCCCTTATTGAGTCAATCAAGGATTAGTACAACGGGCCCCTATTTCACTACATTAGGTGAGTTACAGATGGATATTGGATCAGCAATAAGACGCTGCAGGGAAAATAGGAAAATATCACAGAAGCAATTAGCTGAAATTTCTGACGTTTCTGTTTCACACTTATGTCTGATTGAAAAATCCAAACGTGAAGCAAGCCTCTCAACGTTAGAATGCTTATCAAAGGGTCTGCAAGTGCCATTAAGCGTTCTTGTTCTAATAGCTTCTGAAAAGAAAGAGCTGCGTAAAAATGGTGATATTGACTTGGATCGATTGACTCATTTAATTGAAAAGCTTATCTAGGTGCCGCGTGTCTGCTTCAGCTTGTTATAAGAATGAACCTATTGGATCAATATCATCTCTAGCGAGACAGCTAGATGTGGATCAAAAAACTCTGATAGATATTGCTCATAACTCAGCTCGATATTGGCGACCAGGAAAAACTATAATTGTACCGAACAAGGATCCCCGCAAGACCAACAACGCACTTAATCCCTTAAAGTCAATACACTCAAAGATCAAAACAAGAATTCTTGATCATGTGCGATTCCCAGCATATGTTATGGGCGGAATTGCATCTGACGAGTTCAACAAAAGGGACTATGTGTGCCATGCGGAAGTTCATGCGGGTAAAAATATATTAATTAGCGAAGACATCAAGAGTTTTTACCCGAACACAACAACGCGTACAGTCAACGACATCTGGCAAGGTTTTTTTCATTTCCACCCAGAAGTTGCGAAAACCCTGACGCTGCTGACTACTCATAAGGGAGCTCTACCCCAAGGGTGGATACCCAGCACACATCTCGCAAACCTAGCGCTCTGGCGACATGAGCCAAGCATGGTTCAAACGCTGGACTCATTGGGGTTTGTATACACTCGGTTCGTAGATGACATGACAGCTTCATCGCAAGAGAAAGCACATAATGAGAAGAAAACAGAAGTAATTTCAAATCTTATTGGACTTATGAGGAGATGTGGTTTTCAACCCAAGCGATCCAAGCATAGCCTTGCTTCAGCTGGTGGCTGCATGAAGGTTGTTAACCTAAATGTTGATAGAAAAATACCTTCGATATCCAAGTCAGAGCGAAGTAGAACTCGCTCACTTGTGCACAAGTGCGAGATCTACAGCCCCACTGCTAGGAATTGTCAGGAATACATTCAGCTTTGGAATAAAGCAAGTGGCCGTGTCAGTAATCTTAAACGCTTACATCCCAAGGAAGCTAAGATGTTCCGAGCCAGACTATCTTCAATAAGCCCACAACGTCCGAAAAAGAAGAAAGTCAAGACTACCCAACTTCCTGTGTAGTTAATTCCCCGCTTTTGCGGGGAAATCCAGTCCCACTCTCTGTACTGTGCCTACCTCCCCCCGATCACCAGGATAGCTCGTGAATCTCGAAAGGACAAAGAAAAAGCCGGTATGAAGCCCACAAAAATAGATAGTTTTCTTGGGAAATATCGAAGAAAATACCAAAATCATACGTGGCTTGAAAAGATCAAAAATTCTTTCAAAAGCGAGCGAGATCAGTAAAATGTATGACGACAAGCTAGGCGTGAACGGAATTACTGCGGCTCTCGAAGCACACCCGACCAGTGCATTCGATCGTTTGTACGAAGCAATGAATGCATCCAATGACAAGCTAGGCATGGGTGGAATTGCTGCGGCTCTCGAGGCATACCCGACCAGTGCATTCGACCGCTTGTCCGAAGCAATGAATGCATCCAATGACAAGCTAGGCATGGATGGAATTGCTGCGGCTCTCGAGGCATACCCGACCAGTGTATTCGACCGCTTGTCCGAAGCAATGAATGCATCCAATGACAAGCTAGGCATGGGTGGAATTGCTGCGGCTCTCGAAGCATACCCGACCAGTGCATTCGACCGCTTGTCCGAAGCAATGAATGCATCCAATGACAAGCTAGGCATGGGTGGGATTGCTGCGGCTCTCGAAGCACATCCGACCAGTGCATTCGACCGCTTGTACGAAGCAATGAATGCATCCAATGACAAGCTAGGAATGGGTGGAATTGCTGCGGCTCTCGAGGCATACCCGACCAGTGCATTCGACCGTTTTTCCGAAGCAATGAATGCATCCGATGACAAGCTAGGAATGAGCGGAATTGCTGCGGCTCTGGCAACACACTTCGTTAATATTGAAAATACAGTATTTGGCAACCTCGACGCGATAAATGACAGCGTAATTTCATTAGATGGTGAAGCTGTCGACCTTGCCGATATTAATGCAGACATTGAGAATATATCTGATAATTCTTTAGGTTATGAGGACTTTTTCGAGAAGCTATTTATTTGGATTGGAAAGCTTTCAGGAGTAGCCAAGTACATAGCCTTTTCTGTCGTTATAAAGGAATTACTCCCTCAGTTATTGATTGCCGCTGTAGTAGTGAACTACAGTTCAATTCTGTGTGTACGCGAAGAATGTA
>Ga0114954_1000647_pt1 | contig 10760 bp, 11 predicted proteins | sample Porto_4metaG_FD_87299 | JGI IMG/M metagenome (GOLD analysis project Ga0114954, IMG submission 87299) | Marine algal microbial communities from Porto, Portugal - Porto_4 metaG | ecosystem: Host-associated > Algae > Red algae > Unclassified | place: Portugal: Porto | collected 2015-02-02
CAGTACTCATCATTTTATGGATAAGATTTGTTCGAAAAATATCTTTTCCACCAGCTATATGGATAGGCGTGGCGTCTGTTCTTATAGGCTTATTCATGGTAGGCGAAGCTTGGTCAGGGTTTCATTTAGACGTAATTGGTGTCGTCGCAGGATTAGGTACAGCAATTGCTTTAGCTGCAAGGTTCTTACTATCGGAACATGGTCTAAAAACTCATAAGCCTCTGGTACTAACAGCTTTAGGTACGTCTATAGGTTCAATTGCTCTCAACATTTTGAGTCCTATAACCAGCTTTCCTTGGCGATCTGTTGTACATGATGTTGCTATGATTGGTAACCTATATGTACCATTATGGGTATTACTAATCTGGCTGTCTGTAGTATCTACTGTTTTTGCCTATCTAGCAGGCATAACTGCGCAGCAGTACCTAGCGCCAGCAGTTGTAAGTCAAATTGCGACCTTAGAAGTTATTTTTGCTACTGTTTTCGCAGCTTTACTTTTAAGCGAGAACTTATCTGTAATCCAAGTGATAGGTGCCATAATAATGCTTACGGGTATACTATTAGCACAGTTCATGGTCGCTAAATATAAGGCTAGGAAACTTAAAGAATAAGGCTCTTTGACCTGCCCATCATTAATCATTGATGACGTATTCATACAAGCTGCTAGATTTAAGGTGACTAACGCTAAGATAGGAGTCAGCAGAATAAAATATTTTGACACGTATAAGCTTCTGAATTTTTAAAACGACTCAGAATCTGTTTTAGTCTCGACCGTACCACCAAGCTCTTTTACCAAGTCCGTCATTAAATCCTTATCCGTCTGTCTGGTCAGAAAACTTAATAGGTTGTCAGATGTATATTCCTTCAAACCATCTACAGAATCATTTTCTAAAGCGTCCACAAGAAAAGCACCCAGTAGTATTTTCTGCCGTGTCAGCTTCTTATCTAGCTTCTGTTTCTCTCTATTTATTTTAAGCTGAAGCTCATTAATCTTTTGCTGCTCTTTTAAATCGTCGCCACCAAGTAAGCTCATACTTTTCTCCTAAATTATTAAATTATTCATCCATCCAACTATAACAACTTCGCCAGACTCTAACAATCTAATATGATATAGTTATTTGACGGATGGTTGAGTCTCACTGACTAAGTGCGAGTTTTCGACTTAACAAATGTTTATTCCCTACGGTCAACCATTTATGAAGTCAAAACATCGGCAGGGGCAAAGCCCCCACACCCCCAACACTACGAAAAGACGTAGTGCTAAAAATCAAAAGCTAGAGCATATAGAAATGGCTATTTTTATCGCATCGACTAAATCTATATCACGAGGTAATGGACAAAGTGCCGTTGCTAGTGCGAGTTATCGCGCTGGTGTTGAGCTTGAGGATAAGCGATATGGCAAGACCCACGACTACTCAAAAAAGCATGGCGTGATGAGCGCGGATATTATTTTGCCGTCAGCATTGGCAAATACTAAGACTACTGTTGATCGAGGCGATCTTTGGAATAAAGCGGAGGCTGCCGAGAAAAGAAAAGATGCGCGTGTTGCTCGCGAATGGCTGGTTAATCTACCGCATGAGTTAAGCGAGCAAGACCGAAAAGAGCTGGCGCACACCTTCGCTCAGACCCTAGCGGATCGTTACGGCACTATTGCCGATTGCGCTATTCACCAACCCACACAAAAAGAGATTGATCGAGGGGCAGATCCTCGCAACTTCCATGCTCATATTATGTTTACTACTCGTACGGCGGCAATTGGCAATAATAATGAAATCATATTGACTGACAAAGCTGATATTGAGCTGTCCGACACAAAGCGTCATAAGCTTGGCATGGAACGAGTCAGTCTTGAGATTAAAGAGGTTCGCCAACTATGGGAAGAGCTTGCTAATGAAAAATTAGCTGAGCATAAGCACGATTTGATAGATTGCCGTAGCTATGCAGATCAAGGCAAGGATATTGAGCCACAACTTAAGATGGGTAGCGTTGCAACCAAGTTGGAGCGTGACGCATATGAGAAAGCTAAAACGGCAGCAAAGGAAAAAGGCGAGGTATTTAACGGCATTGCGCCAGTGACGATCAGAGGTGAAATCAACGCCATGATCGCAGAGCGTAATAGTTTAGTACTAGAAGCGTCCAATAGAATCATTTTTGAGCAGCGAGATTATGATGAACGACTTGAAACAACAAAACGATGTATTGAGCGAGCGAATCAAAGAATTAGAAACACAAAACGAGACATTGAGTGGTCAAGTAAGCGATGCAAAAACCTACCAAACTGGATTGATGGAAACCACAAAGCAATTGAGAGCAACACAAGAAGATATTCTGACACAGCACAAGCAAATGACAATCTCACACAAAGAATTGAGGACACAAAACAAGCAATTAAGAGCATCACTGAAGCTATCGGAAGATCAGATATTGAAATTAACAGCGCAGTTGAACAAAGCGCAAGACCAGCTCCAAGCCCCTTTGACGACAACTACAGACGAGCCTTTTATGAGCGAAAAAGACGAATTGATCGAGAGCTTAGAGAGTACGATAGACAAGCTAAAAGAGAAAGTTACGCAGATGAGAAAGAAAATAATGATCTTAGAGCGACGTTAAGCGCTTTTGCCCATCGTTTAATGACTCGACACCATGAAAAGTTCAGCTTGCGCCCAGGCTTTCGCGATAATCCTGCTGACTACCCTGAAAAATTTGACTATCGGCAAATCAAAGTCCTTGATCGCTTCGCTAATGAATTGGGCTTAAACAACGATTTTGATAGCTTCAGAGAGGAACAGCGGCGAATTGCAGACTTGTTTACGTTTGACGTGATACAAGACAACCTGAATGCAATGGATATATTGATTAACAGACAAAAAGAACGTAAAAACTATCACGAGGTCACAGCCGATTTTGATGCATTTCTTACTCGATTAGATGCTAGCAGAACAGCCAAAAACAATGAATTGCAAGGCTCGTTGGGTCGTAGTGATATTAGCCGAATGACAGCAGAAACGCTAACAGTGGTCAGTTATTTGGATAACATTGAGCAGTACATAAACAAAGAAACCACCGCTGACGAATGCAAAGTGTTAGCTCAGGAGCATATCAGCGAGACTCTAAGAAGAACTTCCACACAGTATGAGCTTTCCTATCAAGGATTAAGGACATTAGATAGCAATGAGAGCGTCCAGAAGCACGCTAGAGCGCTTGAATCTAGTTTAAGTGTGTTTGATACTAAATATGCTGATAAGTTGACTGTAGGCGATGTCGAGAGCATTAATAATGGTTTGAAAGTCCTCAATCAAAAATTAGAGATTACTAGACCTATAAATCGACCATCTCCTTCTCCTTTTTAATCTTATCCACAACTTTTTTATTCAACCGTTTCTTTAAAGGTTTTTATTTACTCCTGTTTACTCCTGTTTACTCCTGTTTAAGAAGGTTTTTTCCCATTTAAAATCAATATGTTATAGAGAGAAAAAACACAAAATGAGTAGAATAAACACAAAATGAGTAGAATAAACACAAAATGAGTAGAATAAACACAAAATGAGTAGAATAAACACAAATAAAAATTTATGATACTATTTATGGTTTTATATGCTAAAGTAAAGCTTAGTTATTATTGGAAATAACAGTATATTAAGCAGGGATTCGAAAAAATATGGAAAACAATCTAGTTGTACAATCCAATGAGCTTGTCCTAGCAGCTTATACCATGACCACTAAAGAGAAACAGCTTTTATTAACTTGTATTAGTCGTATTGATAGTAGACCCGATGCGCCAAACATTACTAAGCAAACCAAGTTCACAGTGACAGTCGAGGAAGTAGCAAAGATATTCTATAACGATAGTACTAAGAAGAATGCTTTTAGAGATTTAGAGCAAGCTAGCAATCGGCTTTTTGATAGAGAAGTTCTGATAGCACTGGAGGATAATAAAACGCTTCGTACCCGCTTTGTTAGCGGCGTTCTTTATGATCCCAACGGAGAGCAGATAACAGTAACATTTGCAGAGGATGTACTGCCTTATTTGACACAGCTGAAAGCTAACTTCACAAAATATAGGCTGATGGAGGTATCTGAGCTATCAAGTATTCATTCGATACGCCTATATGAATTAATTGTTTGTTGGGTAGGTCAGTATCAATATACTAAAGCTATGAATTTAGATGATTTTCGCTACGTTATGGGCATTAAAGGTAAGTATAAGCAATTTGGACAGCTTAGAGAGCGTGTGATTGACACTGCTATAGATGAAGTCAATGAGAGTACAAACTACAAGGTCACTGTTGAGTATCACAAAAAAAGTAGAGGCAAAGGTTATGAGGGATTAACGCTCAAGTTCCATCGGAAAACATTGGATAAACTAACCAGTGAAGATGGCACTCTGTCAAAAGCTACCATACAGTCTATAGTCGATAACCTGCAGTTTATGAATGACTATAATAATCATCCAAGCCTAAGTTATGACGGCAAAATGCAGACTGACGCATTTAAGCGCGAAATGATAAATATCATACAGCGAGAACCTGAAAGCTTTAACAAGTCCAATAAGGGTTTAGAGAGCTATTTACCAAAGATTAAACACTAATACTTTGTCTAACATCCGTTATAGTCAAAAGAACCACCGTTTTTTCTTTTTGGGAGCATTTGCCGGTGTCATTGTTGATTTTTGTTCTGGCTGTGCCTCACCATCTGATGAAAGTTGTTTGAATTCTAGTAACTTCACTTGAGCAAAATCGTGAATACTAGCGTTGGCTTTATCCAGTGTCTTATTTAGCTGACCAATCTGTTGTTGATAATTATCTATCAACTGCTTTTGATCGCTGACTTGCTGTCGAAGGTGTTCATTCTTTAATTTCTCTAGCTCTAATTGGTGTTCAAGCTCTGTACAAGACTGTACAGTCTGACTGTTCAAGTGCGTATTATGAAGACTGTCCAGTGATTGTTCAGTACGTTTTTTGGACAATGGCTCTCCAAATACCCGAAGCATCTCTGCAGTGTCAATTTTCTTATCTGCGGTTCTAGAAAGCTCACCATCATTGACCTTCTGATAGATCGTCGTTCTCGATACACCCCATTCTTTAGCCGCTTTCGTCACCGATATAATCATTGTCCACCTACTGTCCAAGTACGTTTTTAGTGTCTGTACAATACGACTGTTCAGAACGTCCAGTGGACAACTATCGCACTAACGCAGCGACTAGGCAAATCATAACGTTCTTCAGTTATTAATCAGCTGACTCGATAATTTCATTATTTTAGTTATGGCCGCATGACTCAAGTAAGTCAGCTTCCGATATGGTCGGAGCAGTTCAAATAGCCAGAAATTATCTTATTCGGTTATCCTTCTGAGCATATCAACACATTTTGAGAGTATTTCTTATTGCATCTAAGTGTGTCAAGATGAGGTATACAGATCTCTAACCAGATAAGAATGTTTATGAAGAATTTTATAAAAAGCATTAGAATAAAAAGATTATTTGATGAGAAAGAAGTCAACTGGGAATTAAAGAAAATTAATGTTCTAGTTGGTAAAAATGGCTTGGGGAAATCCACCATTCTTAGATTAATTAACTCGGCAATTGCTCGAGAAGACCATGATGTACTAGATTTGTGTGAAGAAATATCAATTGATATGCAAGACGGAAGGCAATACACCTCTCGTAATAGGAATAAAATAAATTTTGAAGTGTTTAATGATATATTTAAAGAAATAATGGAGAGTCACAAAATTACTAGAGGGAATAAAAGTTTAGTTAAAGGGCGTATTGCTAACAATAAATCAGAAGAAGAATATGTTACTAGATTCACTTTAGATTTGTTTAATAAAATTAATGCGGGGGCAATAAATAGCGAAGAAAATAGCTCAAATGAATTCTTTGTAAATAAGAATGTTAGCGAAAAAAATAATAAAAACAAGAGGGTTGAGGCGCGGAGCGAGGAAAAAATGAAAGTAGAGTTTATCTCTACTATAAATATGAGCGCCAACTCGGTTAATGATATAACCACAAGTAGTGGAAGTAAGACGACATTCCTAGATCTAGAAATTGATAATGAAATAAAAAGGCTTAATAAGAACGAAAAAAATAAAGAAGAATTGCAAAATCGACTTACCAATGCATTGAATAATTTATTTGAAGAAACAAAAAAGATTGCTGTATTCAATGAAGATGAAATAGAGATAAGACTAAGTAATGGAAAAGCAATAAGCTATAGGAGTCTCTCGTCTGGAGAGAGACAAGTAGTGTTTATCTTTCTAAAAATTATAAATGGAAGTGTTGATAACTCTCTTATACTAATGGATGAGCCAGAGATATCATTACATCTTTCATGGCAAGAAAAATTATTGACAGAAATCACGAAAGTAAACGATTCAAGCCAAATTGTAATAGTAACCCATAGCCCTGCTATGGTAATGAATGGTTGGTTAGACAGCTTTGTAGATATAAAAAATATAACGACAGAAGTGTATTGATAATATGTCAGAATTTAGTGATTTCCTTACTGATAGAGACTATATTGGCTCTTATAATGTATTTTTATCTGGGAATACTGCAGATAAAGATAATGGCATTATCTATGTAGAAGATGCTTCTGATTGGAAATTTTGGGAAGAGTTTATTGATTACTATTATCCTGAAAAATACATGTGTCGCCCATCCTCCAACGATGGAAAAACAGTAACTGGGAAGAGGTTTTTAGAGACTATATACGATAAAGCTAATGAGAAGGTAATAATAGCTGTTGATAGTGATTACGATTATATAGTTTCCAAAGCGCAAGCTAGCCATGCTTTCAACCATAACAAATATATTATTCATACACATGGCTTCAGTAGAGAGAGCGTACAGCTCGAAAAGTATCATTTACAAAGTTTTTTTAAAAGATGTAAATTAACACTACCCAATACAGTAAATTTATTAGAGTTTCTAGACCAGTTTTCTGAAATATCATTTAAGGCTTTAGCTAGATATAAAGTTTTATTGGATCAAGTTAATTACGTTAATATATATGAAGGTGAATTTAACTCTTGTTTTAATATTCTTGATAGCAAATTGATTGATGATGATTTGAATCTAGATTTATCTACTATAAGTAAGATAGAGGACAGCATTGATAGATTTTTCTCTGAAAAAAATCTATCAAAAAATGATATAGATGAAGCAGAAAAATTCTTAAATAGAATAAGGATAAATAAGGGCAACGCATATAGATTTATATCGGGACACATATTTTCTGATCTAGTGAAAAAAATACACAAAGGTGCATTATCGCAACTGATGAAGAATGAGATCATAAAGGTTAAAGAAGATGTGGATAGAAACTCAATCAAAAATGTAGTTAGTCATGTAACGAATTTATTCAAAGATTCATTTAGCTTTGATACCTATTGTAATATGCGTTGTGTAGATCCTGATGACGAGGTTCACAAGCTTATACTGTCAGCTATCTATAAGATAAGGTAATATGTACTCGTAAAAACTATGAACCGCCCCGACCATATTGGAGGTTCAGCATTCCTCAATAGATAGTTTGATAAATGCTAACTCGACAACAGACATTATATTTTAGTGTCACTGCGCTTCTTTAGTCACATCAGCGATCAGATGCCGTGAGCACTTGACCATTTTTTGAATATCAGAATAGCTATGACCTGATTTAAGCAGACTAGCGATAATCTTGCGCTTTTCGGTATCTTTCCCACGTCCTGAATACTTACCTTCTGTCTTAGCACGAGCAATACCTTGCATCTGCCGGTTACGGCGATCCTCATAATCTTTTCGAGCAATGGCTGCTAGCATATCCAGCATCATCGAGTTGATAGCCTGTAATATACTACTCATAAATTCAGTGCTGCCTTCAGATTGAAGCGCCATATAGGAGGTAGGCAGCTCTTTTGATACGATAGATAGCTTTTTTTCTGATAGCATTTTTTTGAGCGTATCCCAATCAGCTTGATTCAAACGCGCCAAACGATCAATCTGCTCAACTAAGATAATATCGCCCTTATGAGCATCTTCAATCAGCTGCATAAGCTTGGGTCGATCTAAGGTAGCTCCTGATTCATTTTCGACATAGAAGGCGGCAATTTTGTGGCCATGATCGTTGGCAAATGCTATGAGTTCGCTTTTGGCACGTTTGGCATTCTGTTCTTTGGTAGACGCTCGTAGATACGCTCTGATAAACATAAACACCTAAAATAGTCTGTTATAAGTGGTTCCATTATACCAGTCTGTTTTAAGTAGTCTGTTAATAGGTTTTTGGGGTGAAATAGCTGGTTCCGCTGGGGTATACTCCACTAAAACCAGCGCAAATATACTTCTTTTATCCAATGTTATTTGCCATAACGTCTGTTAAGGTTGCTTAATAAAGGAAATAAATATGTACATGATGCAAATTGGTGGTCATTCAGGTAGCAATCAAGCTGGTAAAATAATACGTCCCTACCATGTTCTACTGAACAAAATATTTTATCAAAAACAGGACGAGAGTGATTATTTCAAAACCTTGCTCTTCTTATCCATTGTTTTTAGAGTTAGTGGTAAACATCGAGACTTTGAATCAGAAGGTGCCGAATTTTTGCAAAAGTCAGACGGTCGAAATGTTTACACCATTGACTTAGCCATTCCACAAGAACGCTGGCAAAACAAAACCGATGCAGAATTACGGTCATACATTGCCAAAGGAGTCAGCTCTTGTTTTGACTTATTAAAACAAAAGGCTATAGAAGTAGGTGAAGTCATCAACGAAGATAAACTAGAACGTGATTTTGAATATGGTATGACGCAGTTTATGAGCTTGCCACTCCCTGAACTTAAAGGTAGGTAATATGAAATTGTTTAACACAGTTGAGAAGTTACTAGCTAAGCAGAGTTATCCTGTGATAGAGAAAAAACCTGAACATAGGCTTGAAGCAGAGGTTATTCTTTTAGAGTATGGTGTCAAAAAAGACAGTGGATTTTTTAAGCGCTTTAGATCATCGTTATGGCGCAAGCGAAATAGTTGATCCTCTACCGACAAGAAGTTTCATTCCTAGAGTAAAATTCGCACATGAAGTTTGGGGAGTTCCTAAGAACTATATTCTATTCAGTACAGGCGAAGGTGAAGGAGGCTATTTGTATAACATAGAAGATGATAGTGTATGGGATTTTAATATGGGTCAGCTACAGCCACTAGCCGACGGTACATTACCGCATTGGGATAGCTTTTACGAGTTTATGATTTGGTATTTGAGCGATGAAGAAGATGCTTGATGTTCAATGATTTTTATCATAAAGCCTAACTAATTAAGTTGGATCTAATTTTTTCAACTCCTTTATTCATACCAAGATGAAGGCAAATAGAATGAAATCTTCCCTAGCTTTGAACAATCTTAGATTTTTCAACAAGTACACTGTGAAGTACACTACAGTTATCACAATAATTCAAACTCTTGATACCATTAGCCCACAGCCCAAGTTTTGAGTCCTCACTAGGGAACCGTACCAGTGAAAGCGCATGATTGGTTCACTATAGGTATTCCGTTATTTCAGAGTTCTGCTAATATGATGAGCGGTTAATTTAAATAAGGATTGGTGATGGTATCTTTAGAACCGTTTATAGTTGATGACTATGATTTTTTAAATAGTTGGATTAGTAATGAACATGAATTGATTCAATTTAGCGGTGGTATTTTTCAACATCCTATTGATAAAGAGCAAATAAAAGAATATTTAAACGACAGCCGAAGGTATTCATTTAAAGTTACTTTCACAGAAAGTCATGATAATGGATTACTGAACCTCCAAATTATAGGGATGGCAGAGATTTACTGTGAAGATAATAAGACTTCTAAGCTATGTAGAGTGCTGATTGGTCATCCTGATATGCGAGGTAAAGGTTTAGGTAAAAAAATCATACAGCTATTATTGGACAAAGCTTTCAATGATATGGCGTGTGAATACGTGCATTTAAATGTATATGATTGGAATGTGGGGGCTATCAAATGCTATGAGCAAGTTGGCTTTGGCAAAAACCCGCTGATAAATCAACATATAATGGTTGATGGTAGGCAATGGACGACTATTAATATGTCTATTGATAAACCTAGGTGGCAGTCTGTTATCTCTGAATAAGTGATATTAGTTTTAATCTAACCACCCCAGAATTGTCGAAAACTCAACATTTTGAGAGACAGCTGATAGTATCAGCCTACAACCAAAATTTCAGGTCTTCACTAGGATGCCACCCTTATTTTTATAAATAACTTTTAAAAAGACGTAGCGTAGATATGCAAACTAAAGCACCTGATATAAAGAAATCTACATCGCCTAAAGTTATCAACCCTACAATTTTTGGTATCTTACTAGCAGCAAGCTCAGCACTATTTTTTGGCATTGGCGCTCCAGTCACAAAAGCTCTAGCTTCTGCTGATATGACTGCCTTACAGATTACACAAGCTAGAATGACAGTAGCTGCATTATTATTACTACTATTAGTCCTATTTAAGTATCCTAAACAATTACTAGTACCGCGTTCAGAGTGGCTTATGCTAATAAGCTTCGGTCTACTTGCTTTTTGTGTTAACCAATTTCTTTATACGGTAGCAGTTTCAAGAGTACCCGTAGGTATTGCCCTATTATTAGAATATCTTGCTCCAGTACTCATCATTTTATGGATAAGATTTGTTCGAAAAATATCTTTTCCACCAGCTATATGGATAGGCGTGGCGTCTGTTCTTATAGGCTTATTCATGGTAGGCGAAGCTTGGTCAGGGTTTC
>Ga0114954_1000651_pt1 | contig 10723 bp, 9 predicted proteins | sample Porto_4metaG_FD_87299 | JGI IMG/M metagenome (GOLD analysis project Ga0114954, IMG submission 87299) | Marine algal microbial communities from Porto, Portugal - Porto_4 metaG | ecosystem: Host-associated > Algae > Red algae > Unclassified | place: Portugal: Porto | collected 2015-02-02
GCAAACTCCATAAATATAGAAAGAAGAAGAAATGGTGAAGAGCCAATAATATAAAAGCATGTAACACTTAGCAACAAATGTCATTGCTGCGTAGCAGTCCATGACATTTTTGGTTTTGTTGCAGGTTACACTGATGTTTAAGCAAGGCTATGTGTATTTTAAATCAAAGCAGGGCTGGTCGCTATGGTATAACGATGGAACTTTTAAAAGAACGATGCTACTTTGATGAGCAAGCTTTTTAAGTATAACTCGTATTTATCATAATTTGTGATTTTATAATCTAGCGATTTAGGGTAATAATTGCTTCAGTTTTTAAAGTGTAGGCATAGCAGTGCCAAGAGCAGTATGCATCAATACTCATCTCAGTTCTACTTTTCTATATGCTGGAATCGGCCTGGTATATACTTTTACATCTGGGTCTGGATATGGTAATCCTCTGATTTAAGAAGACTGACTGATCTCTGCTCTTGTAGAGTCGATGTCCATACATGACATCGAAAAGGAAGGAAACGCAAGCGGATGGGAGGCCTGATGAGCATTGAACCTTTGCGACCCCTGGGGCATAAGTGTGGATCAATGAGACATAATCATTCAGCCCAAGATTTATTTATGATGTATCAAAGTATCGAATACAATTAGGCCATATAAAGAAATTGTACACCTACCAAAAATTAAAACAGTTGAAAAATCATTTACATTTGATCTGTTAATAGGAAACATTTATTTAAGGTAAGAACTTGCTGAGAGCTATCATGTACAACATCTTATACTCTCGAACCAGCACCCCAATAGTCATAAGCATAAGATCCTTCGCATCAAAGCAGCAAAAATATTGATTAAGGAACTTAACTAATTTGAATTTTCTTATATTGATATTTATATGATTATCCTTTCACTAATTTAATCATCGCTATGAGCAAAACTATAATTATGCTGTGGATAGCTCTTGCCTCGCTATGGGCCTGTCAGCAAAATAGTGCACCCGCCACCACACCGATACCCGTGCTCAGAGCTCAGACAAATAGCAAGCTAAAAAGCAAAGCTTATGCGGCTGCTAACGACTCTATCAGAGAACGCCGCTACTCTCTCCAAGAGCGAGAATTAGAATATATTATGGAGATGTGGCCAGGACAATATGATAATGTAGAGCAATTAGATTTTGATATGTATGTGGGTAAGTCGTCTTCCGAATTAGGGCAGCATCTGCGAGTACACCACCATGCATCGCGTCTGAGCCAATCAGCCATGGGAGAGTATGTGATATACATCGAGGAGATGATCAATGAGGATCCCAACGATATCAGGAGACAAAGTTTATATGTTCTGACCCCAAGTGACACGTCTAAATTCATTCAGCTGAGTGTCTTCCATTTTAAAAAGCTAATGCCTTTATTATCAGTCGGTAAGACTATTGATCACCTCAACGATTTGACAGAATCCTCACCACGATTGGAGCCAGGCTGTGACATGGTGCTTGAGAGAGAGGGTATGGCTTTTCGGGCAGTTGCTGTGGATAAATTCTGTCAAACTGACGATGCTGATGCATCTAAAAGTATAGATTATCAGTTCAGAATAGCGAAGGATGAATATTGGTTCGAGGAGATTATATATGATCGAGAGCTCAAGACGAGATTACCAGATAAGCTTCAGCAATCCGCTTATCAATTAGAAAGGGCCAGGTGCTTCGTATGCATGATAGACTTTCCGAAAGAAGATGGTGGCAGACCAGTCGTCACCCATCACTACGTAGACATTCATGACCAAGGAGGTGCTTTTGAGTTTGAGTATCGTGATGGAAGAACAATGGTGTTGGGCATGAGAAATACATGGTCTTTTGGTATGCAGCGTGAGACTTTTGTGATCTTCATTCAAGAAGGCTCTCAGAGCGGACCAACACTTATCTATTCGTGGGGTAATCCTGGGGCAGATCGCATTGGCTTTAATCCTGGCTGGATCAGAGTTCAGTGTGATCTTGATACTGCTGAGAATCGAAAATTACAGCATGGGCTGAGGCCTGATTCTTAATTTATTCAGTCCAATTTTACTTGAACATTTTCTCATGATGCATTGGTGCTTATGATCTTGGGAGCGTCTATGGCCAAGTTACTTCGAAGGCTGAACCATCCTTAGTAGACTTTCTCAAGAGGATCTGGAGGTCATGCTCCGCCATGGATTTTTATACATATGGATAGACCTATGCCTGTGCCTTCATATTCTACATTAGAGTGTAGTCTAGGGACACGTCAAAGATGGATTGAGTGTCTTCTGGTCCTATGCCTATGCCGTTATCGGCATATACGATTCGAATCATGTCGTTAGAACTTTTATTGATAATCTTCATGCTGGGGATAGCACACTGATAATATTTTAGTCCATTCTCAATTAGATTTTGAAAGAGAATTTGAATTTGCGACATACCACCTCTGTTAAATCATCAAAGGTCACTTGATCATTGACATTTAAAAAGTCGATCACATAGTATAGGACCGCATTCAGTTCAACTGATTCAAATTTTATTTCCTCATTATCAATTTTAGAATAACTAACAATGTCGTGCACTAACATGTACATCTGATTATCACTTTTATTCTCATAATCGAAATACCATATTGCTTTGACGGAATTAGATCGATGAATTTTTCTTTTGGTTAAGCCCACAAAACTGCTGATATTCCTGACAGGTCTTTTAAGATCATGAGAAGCGACGTAAGCGAATCGCTGGAGCTTTTTATTAAGCACTTATAGACGCTCTTTCGAAAGAACAATATAACAAGCTCGTAGTCCACCGTTTAGAGACTACCACTTCTCCGCCAGCTTGGATAGTGTATTTTTTACTTCAGCGAAGTGGTTTTTAAAGCAGGGCGTGGCTGTTCCCTATATAGCTGAAACTTCACCAATCACCCCAGCATTCTAACTTGAAGTAATGCGATTTATACAATTAAAAAATCACTATAAATGGGGATTCATATTTTGATGATTTCATCTAAATTGCGTTTAATTACAAATTCCTTAGATAAGTCTTTTGAACTTATAGCTACGTGAAAATCCCACAATGTGGGTACAGAAAAAATTTATTTACTATTAAAACACTTCCAATGAATATCTCTACTGTTCGATCTGTCACTATGATATTAAGTATTTTAGTTTATTCAATAACAATTCAAAGTCAAAGTGCCATCGTTGAATATGAAAGCACTGATAAAGGTGTCTTGATTCCTCGGATGACAGCCGCCCAACGTAATGCGATTACAAGTCCTGCCACCGGATTAATGGTGTATGATATCAGTTCCAATCAATTTATGTATTACAATAGTTCAAGCTGGCAGCCAATGAGTGGTGGTGGGGGCATCACCTTGCCATATTACAATGAAACATCTGCTTCTGGTGCTGTCTTTCATGTGCAAAATGATAACGCGACTGCGCGTTATGGATTAGCAGGATCTGTAGGTATCAATGCAGAAGTACTTCCGGCTAATAGTGCCGGTGTAATAGGCCATAGTAATGGAGCTCATGGTGTCTATGGGTATTCCCAATCAGATTTTTGGGCAGGAGTCCAAGGTGTTTCAAATTCGAATATTGGCGTAGGTGTGCAGGGTTATGGCTTTGGTGGCGGGACTGGCGGACATTTTTACACATCTCCTTCTGGGGTAGCGGCGCTCACAACTGGTGTTGGTAATGTGGGGATAGGCTTAAAAGAACCCGAGCATAAACTGCATGTCAGGGGAAACCTATTCATCCAGACAAACGCAGGAGCATTAAGATTAGGATTTCCTAATAATGGCAATCAGTGGCAATTTAATACCTCAGGTGGTGGCGCAGATCTTCAATTTAAATCAAAACCGACTGGCTCAAACAGTTCTACTCAAAGATTCCGTATGTATCAAAATGGTGAGTTTACGGCTGGTAATACTACTACAGTTGAAGCATGGATGAACATCTATCAAAATTCATCTACCAGTAAGCCGCATCTTCAGTTGACAGAAGTTGGTAATGATTATGCTAGGCTTGAGCTCAGTAATACAGTGTCAGATGCTTATTGGCAACTTGCTGGTTTACCTTCAGCTACGAGCACATCTGGACGCCTTAATTTCTATTTTAATAACGCCACCAGTGGTAATAACAGAATGACACTGACAGGCGATGGCAAACTTGGTATTAGGGGTACACCGACAGCAAGATTACATGTATTCCAAGCTTCTCAAAGTGTCGGTACTGGTTTGCGATTTACGGATAATACAAATAACGCTGATTGGGATGTCACACATGGGTTTGCGCTACGGTTTCACTATGGAGGTAGTCTCAGAGGATTTATCAATGCTAATACTGGTGCCTATACCGTTTCCTCAGACAAGCGGCTCAAGATTAATATAGAAACACTCAATCCTGTAATGGACAAGGTTAAGCAACTAAACGTCAGTTCTTATCAATATATCAATGCGCCAAAGAAGCAGACAACTGTTGGATTGATAGCCCAAAACGTTAAGCCCTTATTCCCAGAACTTGTCTCTTATTCAGAACCTGATGATTTGTATGGTATTAATTATGGAGGCTTCAGTGTTATCGCTCTAAAAGCTATTCAAGAACAACAAGAGGTGATTGAGCTTCAGCAACAAACGATAACAGATTTGGAAAAACGCATGTCTAAGTTTGAGGCTATGTTGACAGCGATAAAAACTACAAATTAGGATTGTAGTCGCAAATAGCATTGAGCACTTTGCCTGAGCCTATGAGAAGTCGAAGCCCTTCATCTCAAGCTTCAAGCATAAGTAGTTTTGGAATTATATTGAGCAAAGGGGCGTTGACCTCTTTGCTTAACTACCCATATATCCTGTCTTAAAATATGATCTTAAAAAACATGTAGGCCTGCAAGCAGATCATGTATATCTTGTCATTTTATAAAACTCTGTTCAGACAGAAGATTTCAATTGTCATTAACAACAACGAAGTTCGCCTTGCCACTCTGCTTATCATTCGCTATCCTTCTTTTATAAAGCTGCGGCACCGTAACACATCTTGGCTCCTACATGCACTAAACTCAGAATGAAGACGCGACAATCACTGGCGCTCCAAAAATAGATGAACAAAACGGCAACTATGAAGCCAACTTCATCTCTTATCAATGGGGAACAAAGGTCCTCAATGTCCTTATCATTTCTGGCAATGAGTTAGAAAGCACTTTTAAACAATGGAGTAGGGAATGTAAACTCTATGGCCACTTTGGCGACGATAGCTCTTCAGGCACGCTTTTATAATCAGGGACCCCACCAATCCCATAATTAAGTAAAATGAAATCAGGTTGTCGTTTAAGTAGATCACATTGGGGATGATATAGTTCAGATAAATCGAAATCCTGAGGAGGTAGAAGATATTCTTAATCCCGACAGTGATGTTGTAGTATAACGTGTATCTTTCTTTACACCATTATCAGTTAATGATCTTAATAAGCGCAACATTTATTCAAAAGCTTAGCAGGCTAAGTTATTTTATTTATTTCTCTGCAAATAAATTAGACGTAAGTTATCAGATTGATTGATGTGTGCATCTTGTTCATTATTATACCAAAATAAGACAACCTACACTTAATTTAGAAAACGTATATTGTATCATTAACCATTGGAGGTATGAATAGTGGAATATTTGCCAGAATAACTGCAGATACTTGACCTACTATATTAAGTGACAGAAATATTTTCATTTAGAAACAAACCGACAGTAATATTTTTCCCTTGCATTAAGTATTCAATTAATCATGAATATATAATTTTCGGAATGCATAGAGACCTCTGTAATGTAGTCCATGGTCGATTTAGATTAATATATTAGCATATCACTATCAATAAAATATTCGGTTTAAATTAAGTATTTTGGGAGCCCATGAAGCCCTCGCCCACTTATGTTTTTAATCTTCCACCAGAAGAGCAAGTCATTAAGCGAAATCGCACTATCACGACCTACTATGCTCAGCTATATCAGCGCGAGCCTTATCTGTATAAATGGGCGGGAATGGCGGCATTTGCATCTTTTCATATCGGAGAGAAATTAAAAATGTGGAACTGGGAATCTTCAGGTATTGAATCTCTATCTGTGACCTGCGCAAGAAGAAATAGATCTTTAGGAGACGACTTTCAAATTATTAGGATCATAAATAACAATATTTTCGCAGAAATTGGTGGAGCACATCTTGCCTTTAGTCAAATGGAATTTCATTTATTTAAAGCGAACCTTCTAAATGCTAACAAACATAAATTAATCATTGAAGCTTTCGAGAGATTAAACCACGAGAGAGAGCAATTAAAGTTAGGGGGGTATTCTGAATTGAATAATGAAATTATATGGAATGCTAATATTCAAATACTCTGGCATGAGCAATCAAAAGTAGTTCAGCCTCTGTTTGACAAATTGACGCGTGCATTTTCCAGAGCCATGACATTTTTTGCAAGCTTTGATTATAAGATTAATCACCATCCAACCAGACGCATATCTCGCTCAAGATTTATATTATTTATGTTGCTCAATGGATATGGTATCGTTAGAAGCAATGGATTGCTGCCCGAGTTGACAAATTTAAACCACAGGTGGTTTTGGATTTCTGAAGATTTAATTAAAAAATGGAAAATTGTGGAATCAGATCACGACTTAGTAGCGAAAGAAATTAATGATTTAGCCCAAATGGAAGATAGGTCATTAAATTTATAGTCCAGCTAGCCGTCGACAGTTATATCTATGAATCAGCTGATCAGTCTTATTGGCCGATGTGTTAATGCATCAGGCATTTACTGAATCATACAGCGGCTGGTCTCCACTACTTGTATGGCATTAGGAGAGCAAGATGATGGACATAAGCTTATCCGTGTGACGTCCATCCAACTGCGATGTAAAAATTATACCATTTAAACTGATAGGAGTGTAGAGTATACTTCTTCGCTTGCCGACCTGAACAAAAGCGGTGGCTAATTATTTAATACCTTTATCTTATCTGCCTGAATTAAAATGTATATGAAGCGCCAAAAATATGACAGCCATGGATAGAAGAGATGCCCTGTCTAATATAATAATGGCATCGGCCGCCACACTTTTCATTGGCTCTTGCGCCGATGATCATGCCATCGAATTCTTAACCGACGGTAAGCTGCTACTCGATGAATCACATCAGGCCTATGTAGCTGTAATTAGTGAGACACTTTTACCTGTGAAGGCTTTGTCTCCGCACATACCCGCTGCAGGAGAGTTCATTGTGCGTATGCTGAATGAATGTCACAGGCAAGAGGACGTACGAAGATTCACACTTGGCTTTGATCAGTACAAATTATTGATGAAAGAGAGCAGGAGTAAGATAACTAATGAAAATGCAGATCGAGCGATTTCTGTAATAGAGTCGTCATTGGCTGCAGCAGAACCTCAAGAAGAGCTGATTTATTTTATAGATCGAATAAAATCGCTATCTCTCAAGAACTTAGAAACTTCAGAATACTATCTGACTGAGAAATACAATTATAATCAAATTCCTCCACCCTATGAAGCATGTGCTTCAGCATAGCCGCCATCGATTATGAGTGAATATAAATATGATGCCATAGTCATTGGTGCTGGTATGAGCGGTAGCTGGGCAGCTAAGGAGCTATGTGAGAAGGGCCTTAAGACTTTAGTCTTAGATCGAGGGCGAAATGTGAAACACGTGCAGGATTATCCCACAGCCACTAAGCAGCCATGGGAATTTGACCTCCGTGGAGATATACCCCTATCAACTCTACAAGAGAATCCCTCAATATCTAAGTGCTACGCTTATAGGGAAGATAATGCTCACTTTTTTGTTAAAGATACTGAGCATCCCTACGTGCAGCTTAAGCCCTTTGATTGGATTAGAGGCTATCAGGTGGGAGGCAAATCGCTTATGTGGGCTAGACAGACACAGCGCTGGAGTGATTATGATTTTGCGGGGCCAGCGCGTGATGGATTCGTCGTAGACTGGCCGATCAGATACCGAGATCTGGCACCATGGTATGATAAGGTAGAGAGATTCGTCGGGATAGCGGGCAATCAGGATGGCGTAGACACAGTTCCGGATGGCCAGTTTCTTCCAGCGTGGGAGCTGAACTGCGTGGAGCAATATTTTGCCTCAGAGGTAAGGAAAAATTATAACGACAGACAGGTGATATTTGGAAGATGTGCGCATCTTACGAAGCCACAAGCTATACACATCGAACAGGGCAGAGGTAGCTGTCTTAGTCGCAAGGAATGTGAGCGAGGCTGTCCTTTTGGAGGCTACTTCAGCGCTAATTCTTCTACCATACCTTGGGCTTTAAGGACGGGCAATATGACCCTAAGACCCCATGCCATAGTGGAATCTATACTGTATGACGAGCAGTCCGCTCGAGCTTATGGTGTCAGGGTCATTGATGCTGAGTCTAAAGAGGTCACCGAATATACAGCAGATGTTATATTTTTAAATGCGGGAGCCATTAATTCAATAGCCATATTGCAAAACTCTATTTCGAACAGATTTGCTAATGGATTAGGCAATGATGCGGGTGTTTTAGGTAAGTATGTAGCTTTTCATAATTATAGAGCTAAAATCACAGCTCAGTATGAGGGGATGGCTAATAGAAATGTCATTGGGCAGAAGCCAACTAGTGCTTACATCCCAAGATTCAGAAATGTCTATGGACAGGATACGGACTTCATGCGAGGTTATGCTGCTGGTTTTGATGCCAGACGACAGCCTGACTCGGCTGATACAGAGGGTCTCATAGGACGAGCACTGACGCAGCGTATGACTAACTATCAACCGAAGCTCAGTCCTTGGCTGGTCAAAAGTCACATGATGGGTGAGACCATTCCGAAAGAAACCAATTTGGTAAAATTAGATACAAATCGAGTTGATGCATGGGGTATGCCGCTCATTCAAATCAGTATTGATTATGATGATAATGATGATAAGATGATGATTGATTTCTTTGAGCAGTTCACTGAGATGTTCGAAAAAGCTGGGTTTTCAGAAATCACCAAAATAGATAGTCAGCAGGCTCCAGGATTAGATATCCATGAGATGGGGGGCATCAGGATGGGCCATGATCCCTCCACGTCACTTCTAAATCGGTGGAATCAGCTCCATGCCTGTAAGAATGTTTACGTCACGGACGGTGCCTGCATGACCTCTACCTCTACCCAGAATCCATCGTTGACCTATATGGCGCTGGCCGCTCGCGCAGCGCATCATGCGGTAGAAGCACTAAAAAAGCAGGATATATAAGCAGCAGATTATCCTTAAATTTGCGTGAGCTTAAGAGTAGCTTATTTTATGAAGCGAGAGTTATATGACTTTATCATCGTAGGTGCTGGAGCCGCGGGTTTACACCTGGCGCTGGCGATGCTTTCGGATGATTGGTCCAAGAATAAGCGCATCCTGATATTGGATAAGGATCTAAAAGATCAGAATGATAAAACTTGGAGTTATTGGGAGCAGGCTGAGGGCAAGTGGGATCACATCATCAGGAAGTCGTGGACTAAAGGTATGTTCTATGGCAACCAACTCGAGATACCTTTGAACTTACACCCATATCGATATAAAACGCTACACGCCATTGACTTTTATAAAGAAACCAAACGGAGAATTAATCAGGCAGATCAAATTTCCTGGATGACTGAGGAGGTAGTTGATTTGTCATTTGCAGAGCTGCCAGTTCAGGTGAAGACCGATGCGAATCTTTATTACGGGCACCAGGTCTTCGACAGCAGAGTCGAGATGAATTCGGAACTTGATGACGCTTCGTATTATCACATCTTGCAACATTTTAAGGGTTGGCAGATTAAGACCGCTCAGCCCAGCTTTGATCCTGAATCTTTCACGATGATGGACTACAGACTGAAGTGGAAGGACAGCACCAGCTTCACCTACGTTCTACCCTTTACAGCGCGCGAGGCTATAGTCGAGTTCACTTTGTTTAATCAGGAGCTATTATCTGATGAGGGCTATGAAGAGCTGTTACGCCAATATATTGAGGAGATACTGCAGATCAGAGAGTACGAGATTACAGCTGTAGAGCAGGGAGTCATACCCATGAGTGATGCACCCTTCCATCTGTCCAGCACGGATCACGTCACCAAAATAGGACAGGCAGGATCATGGGTAAAGCCATCTACTGGATATTCTTTTAAGCGAGCGGAGCTATTTTCTCAGCAGATCGTGCAAAATCTAAAAGCTGGTATTCGTCCTGATATAGGTCTCCTAAGTAAAAAATTTAGATTCTATGATTCGGTCTTGCTGGGTATACTTCACGATCGCAATCATCTGGGTGAGCTTGTCTTCAGCACCATGTACGAGAAAAACGATATTCAGCAAATATTTAAATTTTTGGATAATCAGACATCATTAGCTGAAGATTTAAAAATCATGAGTCGATTCCAATACACGCCATTTCTCTTGTCACTGAAGCAGTATGCACTCAGGTAATTATTGATCAATATCGGCCTGACGATGATGACCAATCTAGGACCACCAAGATTGGCGTACCCTGTTTGCTTCAAGCGTAACATTGAGTACGTTTAATTTAATCAGACAAATTAAGATAACCACTAACTGCATTTATGCTGTTGAATTACGCAGGCATGTTCAGTAGTAGTAAATAAATTCAGAAGTAAGAGAACTGTTGGTCAAGCTGATATGACTTTAGCACTTTTAGGTCATAATCTGTACAAATACTTGGGTATAATTTGATTCTGTCAA
>Ga0114954_1000653_pt1 | contig 10716 bp, 6 predicted proteins | sample Porto_4metaG_FD_87299 | JGI IMG/M metagenome (GOLD analysis project Ga0114954, IMG submission 87299) | Marine algal microbial communities from Porto, Portugal - Porto_4 metaG | ecosystem: Host-associated > Algae > Red algae > Unclassified | place: Portugal: Porto | collected 2015-02-02
AGGCGCTTGGTCATCGGCAGGTTCCCCAGCGGCAGCGAATAGGCGTTGTGGTCGAACTGACTGACCGAGCCGTCACCGCCGGTCATTGGGGTGTCCTGGATCGGTGCGGCACTGGCCAGCGGGGCGACAGCGGTCAGCAGTACCAGCAGGGTGAGCCGCTGGCGCTCGACGGTGGGGCGGGAAGTCACCATGGTATAGGGCGTCCTTGTTGACGAAAAACCGCACGCCCGGGGCGGTGGGCCCAGGGCGTGCGGCGGGGGCGGGCTGAACTATCCAGCGGTAATGATAGCGATTGCGATAGCCGCTATTTCAGCACCCGCCCGGGGCTCGAAACCTGATCCAGGTCAGGTTTTCGGCCGGGGCTCAGAAGGTATGGCCGGCGTCATCCGGTTGCAGGGAGTCGACGCCGAGATCGCCAGCGGCCTTCTCGATGGAGCCGGTCTGGGTAACGAGGGCCAGGATGGCGTCGTTGACGATGGCACCACCCTCGTCGTTGCCCGGGGCGATCATCATGTCGAAGGTCATCGGTGACTCGGCGGCCTCGGCGCTGGCCTTGAGCTTGCCCAGTGTGTCCATGGACGCGGCGATCTGGCTGTCGAGAGCCTCGGCCAGGGCAGGGTCGTTCTGCTCAAGCAATTCGGCCACGGAAGGGCCGTCGAAGGTAGAGCCGTCCAGGCGCTCGTAGTGACCGGTGTAGACGTTCTGGATGCCGAGCCCGTTGTAGTAGTGCGAGTTGTGGGTGTTGTCGGAGAAGCAGTCGTGCTCGTCCTCATAGGAGTTGGCTTCCAGCGCAACCTTCATGCGCTCACCGGCCAACTCGCCGAGCGACAGCGAGCCCATGCCGAACAGGATCCGGCGCAGGCCTTCTGCCGTGGGAGCCGCGAGCAGCTCGTCGCGATAGGTCTGGTCGGCGGTCGGCGCCCATTGGGCCACCATCCACTCGAGATCGCTGACCAACAGGTCGCTGACGGCATCGAGATAGGCGCCGCGACGGTCACAGTTGCCGTGGGTACACTCCTCGCCGGTCACGTAATCGGTCACCGGACGCTCCCCGGCACCGGATTCATAGCCGTGCAGGTCCTGGCCCCAGAGCAGAAACTCGATAGCGTGGTAGCCGCTGGCGACGTTGGCTTCGGAGCCACCGATCTCATTGAGGCTAGCGATAAGCTCCGGGGTGATGGCGCTGACGTCCAGCGTCTCGCCGCCCACGGTGATCGAATCGGAGGCGATGATGTTGGCGGTGGCGCCGGCGTTACCCAGTTCGTGCTGATAGCCGTCTTCGGCGACGTAGTCGATCAACCCTTCGTCCAGTGGCCAGGCGTTGAGCTGGCCCTCCCAGTCGTCGACCACCGGGTTGCCGAAGCGGAACACTTCGCTCTGCTGGTAAGGCACGCGGGCCTGGCGCCAGGCGTGACGTGCGGCGGCCAGGGTCTCCTCGGTGGGTTCGGCGAGCAGGGCGTCGATGGCTTCGTCGAGGGTCTTCGCGGCTTTCAGGGCGTCGAGATAGGTGGTGTGGGCGAGGTCGGCGTAGTGAGTCACCACGTCGTCGGCGGCAACGTCATCGGCGTTGACTGACAGGGGTACCGATAGCGCCGCGGTGGCGACGACAAGAGCGAGCGGGTGATGCGCGAAGCGACGAGCCATGGAAAGATCCTTGTGGGTGGGTGATGCTGTTGTTCTGCGGCGCTGTTGTTCTGTGGCGCCATCGGGGGGCTGCCATTTCCGGCGCGCCATGACGTCCTGAGACTGTCTCGGGAAGACTGCGTTCTTCCGTCAGTCCCAGGCCGGTCAGGCACTTGCCGAAGAAAGGGTCATCGAAGGAGCAGGGCAAGGAGGAGCGGCAGCCGTGCTCGCGACCATGGTGTAAATAGTAGCGAGATTCACTCTCATTGCAAGATGGCACCGCGCGGCGGCGGCGCAGAAGCCCGACGCTCGACGTCCTGGTCGGGGTCGCTCCGGCGCCCTGCATGACCGTGGGTGGCACGTGGAAAACGTACCCCCGAGGGGCTGCCCGGCCCCCGCGTGGCGGGTTTCGGGGCGGCCGTCAGCGTGGTGAAAAGCGACGGTTGATGCCTGTCTCGGCGATCATGCGGGTGGAGATTTCTTCCACCGAGAAGCGTGTGGCGTCGATGAAGGGGATATGCAGCTGACGGTACATCGCCTCTGCCTGGGCGACCTCCTGCATGCACTGGTCCATCGAACTGTAGCGGCTGTTGGGTCGACGCTCATGACGGATCGCCGCCAGCCGGCGGGGGTCGATGGTCAGGCCAAACAGCTTGTGACGATGCTTGGCGAGCACGGGCGGAAGCTTGAGGGTGCCGTTTTCGTCCTGATCGTCCTCGGTCAGCGGATAGTTCGCCGCGCGCACGCCGAACTGCAGCGCCAGGTACAGCGACGTCGGTGTCTTGCCGCAGCGCGAGACGCCCACCAGGATGACATCGGCCTGATCGTACTGGTGGGTGCGAGCTCCATCGTCATTGTCGAGGGCGAAGTGCACCGAGTGAATGCGGTCCATGTAGATGTCGTCGCTGGAGATGGCGTGGGTGCGACCGACACTGTAGGACGAATGGGTCTCGAGCTCGCGCTCCAACGGCTCGAGGAAGGTCGAGAAGATATCGACCTTGAAGCCCGGCGCTTCGCGGATCACGTCGCGAATCTTCTGATCGACGATGGTGTCGATGATGATGGGCTGGACGCCGTCTCTGACCGCCGTGGCGGCGATGATGCTGGCCAGCGAACGTGCCTTTTCCAGGGTGTCGATGTAGGGCTTGGTGAGTTTTCTGATCTCGACGTTTTCGAATTGAGCGAGGAGGCTGCGGCCGAGGCTTTCGGCGGTGATGCCGGTGCCATCGGAGATGAAAAAGGCGGTACGGGTCATGGGAAGCCCCTTTGAGAAGATGCGAGCATTGTCCTCGGCGATGCGACCGGCGACAAGCTGCCTTGCGATGTCGCGGGGGGTGAGATGAATGCGTTAGTCGCCGTTGCCCGCCAATCACGAGCTCGTCGCGGGGCATCGCGTCGAGGGGACCTGGCCCGGCGTTCACCGCGCTGTGGCCGATCAAGGAGGCGACTACAGAAACCGGCCAAAACGCCTCGGTGTTGTAAAAATCCTCCAATGACTTCGCTATTAGACTAATGGCGAATATGGCGGGTCGCTGATAGAGTCGCCAACATCAACTTCATGACGGCGCGTCACGTGCGCCAGACGTCGACATCCAAGGGGGTCACGTGGACAAGTACATCGAGTGGTTCGATAAGCTGGGCATGAACGATGTGGAGCGGGTAGGCGGCAAGAATGCATCGCTTGGCGAGATGATTTCCAACTTGTCCGGTGCCGGGGTTACCGTGCCCGGCGGTTTCGCGACCACGGCGGATGCCTATCGAGAGTTTCTGTCCCATGAGGGTCTGAACGATCGTATCAATGCCGAGCTTGCTCGTCTGGATGTCGATGATGTGGCCGCCTTGGCCGAAGCCGGGGCCAAGATCCGCCAGTGGGTGATCGATACGCCGCTGCCCCCGGCGTTCGAGACGTCCCTCGGTGCGGCCTACGAGGCGCTCCAGGCCAAGCATCCGAATCTCAAGGTGGCGGTAAGAAGTTCCGCTACCGCCGAAGATCTCCCCGATGCGTCCTTCGCCGGCCAGCAGGAAACCTTCCTCAATATCGAAGGCTACGACAACATCAAGCGCGCCGTGCACGAGGTGTTCGCGTCGCTGTTCAATGACCGTGCCATTTCCTACCGGGTGCACCGTGGCTATGCCCACGAGAACGTGGCGCTTTCCGCCGGCGTTCAGAAGATGGTGCGCTCCGAGACGGGGGCCAGCGGCGTGATGTTCACCCTCGACACCGAGTCGGGTTTTCGTGAAGCGGTCTTCGTGACCTCCTCCTGGGGCCTTGGCGAAACCGTGGTGCAAGGGGCAGTGAACCCGGACGAGTTCTACGTGCACAAGGGCACGCTGGCCGCAGGCCGCCCCGCGGTGCTACGCCGTAACCTCGGCTCCAAGCTGATCAAGATGGTCTACACCGAGGATGCCAGCGCGGGTAAGTCCGTGGCGACCGTCGACGTGCCCCTGTCCGATCGTGGTCGGTTCAGCATCGATGATGAGCAGGTGATGGCACTGGCCCGTCAGGCGATGACCATCGAGCAGCACTATCAGCGGCCCATGGATATCGAGTGGGCACTGGACGGCGACGACGGCCAGCTCTACATCGTCCAGGCGCGTCCCGAGACCGTGGTGTCTCAGCAGGAGGGCGGGTCGCTGGAGCGCTTTCATCTCAAGGAGAAGGGGCGCACCATCGTCACCGGCCGCGCCATCGGCCAGCGCATCGGTCGTGTCACGGTGACGGTGATCCTGCCGCCGGAGGAGATGGACAAGGTCACCCCGGCGGATGTGCTGGTGACCGACATGACCGACCCCGACTGGGAGCCGATCATGAAACGCGCCTCGGCCATCGTCACCAACCGCGGTGGGCGTACCTGTCATGCGGCGATCATCGCTCGTGAGCTGGGTATTCCGGCCGTGGTCGGCTGTGGCGATGCCACCAGCGTTCTGGCCGATGGTCGGGACGTCACCGTGTCCTGCGCCGAGGGCGATACCGGTCACGTCTACGACGGCTTGCTGGAGTTCGATCGCAATGTCACCAGCGTCGACGCCATGCCCGAGATCCCGTTCAAGATCATGATGAACGTCGGCAACCCGGACCGCGCCTTCAGCTTCGCCAGCCTGCCCAACGCCGGCGTCGGTCTTGCGCGCCTCGAGTTCATCATCAACCGCATGATCGGCGTGCACCCGAAGGCGCTGTTCGACTATGACACCCTGCCGGCTGAGCTGCAGCAGACCATCGACCTGCGCACCGCCGGCTACGACGATCCGGTCAGCTTCTACGTCGACAAGCTGGTCGAGGGCATCTCGACCCTGGCTGCCGCGTTCTACCCCCAGCGCGTGATCGTGCGGATGTCCGACTTCAAGTCCAACGAGTACGAGAACCTGATCGGCGGGAAGCTCTACGAGCCCGGTGAAGAGAACCCCATGCTTGGCTTCCGGGGTGCCTCGCGCTACATCTCGGAGACCTTCCGGCCGTGTTTCGAGCTCGAGTGTCGCGCCATGAAGCGGGTACGTGACGAGATGGGCCTCGACAATGTCGAGCTGATGGTGCCCTTCGTGCGTACCGTCGATGAAGCACGGGAAGTGGTCGATCTGCTCGCGCACAACGGCCTCAAGCGCGGCGACAATGGCCTGAAAGTCATCATGATGTGTGAACTCCCGGCCAACGCCTTGCTCGCCGACGAGTTCCTGGAATACTTCGATGGTTTCTCTATCGGCTCCAACGACCTGACCCAGCTGACCCTGGGCCTGGATCGCGACTCGGGTATCGTCGCGCACCTGTTCGACGAGCGTAATCCTGCGGTCAAGAAGTTGCTGGCGATGGCCATTCAGGCGTGCAAGTCCAAGGGCAAGTACGTCGGGATCTGTGGCCAAGGGCCGTCGGATCACCCGGAGCTTGCCAAGTGGCTGATGGAGCAGGGGATCGATTCCGTGTCGCTGAATCCGGACGCGGTACTCGAGACCTGGTTCATGTTGGCCGGTGAAACTATCGACTGATGCTCGATGGCTAGTGTCGTCGACCGCTCAAGGTCGATGGCGACAGGTGTGACCCAGAGACGCCGCGGCTCAACCCGCGGCGTCTGTCATGGTAGTGGCGCGCCACCGGTGTGGCGAGCGACCACCGCCGGGGGGTTGCGGGCCTGTCGGGATCGAGCGACGCCGGTGCAAAGCCTGTGGAGTCTGGGGCGGGGCAGGGATCTGGTGGGCCCTGGCCGCTAGAATTGGCACAGGTTTTCGATATGACAGGTGACCCTCATGTCTCACCAGAACCGGCGGTTCCCCGCTGCGCAGGCCCGCTCACCCGTGACGCAGGCGTCAGGTGCGGATCACCGGGGAAAGACGCATCAGACAGGCCGGCGCGTGGCGTCCGGGGTATCGGCCGCCGCCATGGTGCTGGCGGTGGCGCTGGGAGGCGCCTGGGCGGGAGCCGCTGATGCCCGCGACCACCACCAGCATCGTGGTCATGGTGACCGTCACGATGCACGCAAGCACCACGGGCACGATGACCAGCACCATCGGCATGCTCATGCGGGCCGTCATGATCATGATCGCCACGACCGTCATCGACACGACCGTCATCGCCACGATCGTCATCGTGGCCGGGATCATCGTCGTGATCGTGATGATCGCTATGTGGTGGTGGACGAGAACGCCCTGCGGGACCTGTTTCGTCGTCATCACGACTGGATCGAGAGTCGTGGCGATCGCCGTCACCATTATTCTCGCGGTGAGCCACTGCCGAGGGGCGTCGCTCACCGACTGGACCGCCGCTTCGATGATCTCCTGCCGCGCGACTCCGGCCACCAGTGGCGCCAGGCGGGTTCCGATGCCGTGTTGGTTGATGTCGCCAGCGGGGTGATTCAGGCCGTGCTGCGTGACGCCTTGAACTGAAGGGCGAGCGACGATGGCTATCCAGCGTTGGGCGATCTGGCAGGCACCAAGGCGTCATGGCGCGTCACAGGAGGGTGCTGCCCGGGAAACTCGCCCGCCGGCAAGGTCCCGGTGGCCTCGCGGCTCGGAGCCACCTGGCCTTGATCATCAAGAACTTGAGCGCGTATTGACGCAACAGGGGGCTCCCCAAAGGGCGGCGAACTTGGCACCATGGCAGACTTTCTTGTCGGGGAACTAGTCGATGGCGTATCTGTTGGTGATGGGCAGCGTGCTCTTGTCCATCGGGGTGTGTGCGGGGTGGGCGTTGTGGTCGGTTGGGCGCTGGTGCGTCGCGCGACTGTCACCGCAAGGCTCGTCGCGCCGCACGCCGACGCCCAGAAAGCGCACGGCGTCGCGACAGCAGAAGCCTGCCGCCAAGACGGCGAGCCGGACGGCCAGCAAGACGACCACCAAGCCGTCTGCCGCGAGCAAGGCCAAGGCCCCTCGCCAGCCGACACCCCCTTGGGCGCTGACGCGTGTCCTCGCTCGGCGGCGCTCGGCATTGCCGCTTGGCCTGCTGGTCGCCCTGTTGTTTGGCGGCGCGCGTCTGGCGGAAGTGGGCATGCGCGCACGCCCGCATGACGTCCCCGTCGGTTATCACCACCTGGTCGCCGTACTCGGATGGACCGCTCTGGGGCTTCTCGCCTTGGCCTTGCTGTGCGGTTTTGCCAACTGGCGCCTGCGGCGCTATGAAGGCGATGGTTGATGGGCGTGCCGGCGTTTAGAAGATGTTGCCGCGACCGCCGGAACCCTCCTGGCCTATGCTGTGGAAGCCCCATTATGTGTTAGAAAAGCGTAGTGATGAGGTGGTTGCCGTCACTCGCAAGTCGATATGACGTCGACGCAGGGCGTCTACGAGACTCCTGCAACGGCTCGCGGAGTCGTTCGAACGGGCGTGGCCCAGGTGCCGGTGCGGTGGCCGTTCGGTGCGATGAGAGCGGCACAAGGCAAAGTACGACACAACGATACCCCCTAGATCACAACAAGGAGCCGTGATGACCCCCTCGACCCCATCTTTGCGTTTACCCATGGCGCTGGGCTCCGTCCGCCCGCTGCACCGGTTAGCGGCACATGTCACGCTTGGCGTCGGCGTTTTGCTAACGGCTGGTAGCGTCATCGCCGCCGACGACTTTCAATACTCACGACCCTCGATAGCGCCGGAGACCGGTTCCGGCTATGAGGAGAAGCCGGGCTGGTCGACATCGACCTTTGCCGTGGCCGCGGCCAACCCGCTGGCCACCGATGCCGGCTATCAGGTGCTGAAGGCCGGGGGCTCGGCCATCGATGCCGCCATCGCCGTGCAGATGGTGCTGACCCTGGTGGAGCCACAGTCCAGTGGCATCGGCGGGGGGGCCTTTCTGATGTTGTCCGAGGATGGCGAGGTGTTCGCCTATGACGGGCGCGAGCAGGCGCCTGGTGGCGTCGACGAGTCGCTGTTTCTCGATGGCGAAGGCAAGCCGCTCGATTTCATGACCGCGGTGGAGAGTGGGCGTTCGGTGGGCGTGCCCGGCACCGTCAGGATGCTCGAGATGGCTCACGAAAGCCACGGCAAGCTGCCGTGGAAGGCGCTGTTCGAGCCCGCCATTACCCTGGCGACCGACGGCTTCGAGATCAGCCCGCGGTTGCACCAGAGCATTGCAGCGACGCCATCGTTGGCCGATGACGAGATCGCTGGCGCCTTCTATTTCAACGCTGACGGCGACGCGCTGGCCGCAGGCGAGACGTTGAAGAACCCGGCCCTGGCGGCGGTGCTGACCCGAATCGCCGAGCAAGGGAGCTCGGCCCTGCATACCGGGCAGATCGCCGAGGATCTGGTCGCTCGCGTTCGTCATCATCCCGACATGCCTGGCGTGTTATCGCTCGAGGACATGGCCGGCTATGCGGCGGTGGAGCGTGAACCGTTGTGCACGCCGTGGCGCCAGTGGGAGGTATGCGGCTTTCCACCGCCGTCCTCCGGCCATCTGACGCTGATGCAGATTCTCGGCATGATGGCGGCCCGGCCGACGATCGAGACGCCGGTGAAGGACGGCGTGCCGACGGTGGAATGGCTGCACCCCTTTCTCGAAGCGTCGCGACTGGCCTTTGCCGATCGCGGTCGCTACATCGGCGACGGCGACTTCGTCGATGCGCCGGGGGGCGACTGGTCGACGCTGGTGGCCGAGGACTACCTGGCCAAGCGCGCCGAGTTGATCAAGGATCAGAGCATGGGCAGTGGAGCGGCTGAGCCTGGAAATCCTGCGCCGCTGGAGTCGGCGCTGGCCTCTCAGCCCGAGCAGCCTGAACACGGCACAAGCCACATCAGCATCATCGATGCCGAGGGGCAGGCGCTGGCCATGACCACGAGCATCGAGCAGGCCTTTGGCGCGCGGATCATGGCCAATGGCGGATCGGATCAGCCGGGTGGCTTTATGCTCAATAACGAACTCACCGATTTTTCGTTTCGCGCCACCGATGACCAGGGCACCCCGATTGCCAATCGCGTCGAGGCAGGCAAGCGCCCGCGATCGAGCATGAGCCCGACGCTTGTCTTCGAACGCGACAGCGGCGATCTGGTGGCGAGCCTGGGCTCCCCGGGGGGGGCGGCGATCATCCACTACACCGCCGAGGCGATCGACGCCATGTTGCACTGGGACCTGGATGCCCAGCAGGCGTTGAATCTGCCGCATGCCATCACCACGGGCGGCACCGTGTATCTGGAGGAAGGGCGCTTCCCGGATGCGGTGGTACGGGACCTTCAGGGCCTCGGTCATGAGGTCGAGACCCGGGAACTGGTCAGCGGACTGCAGGCCCTGCGAGTCACCGAGGATGGGATCTTCGGCGGGGCAGACCCGCGCCGCGAAGGCGTGGTCATGGGAGACTAGCGGGCGACGTCAGCAATGATACCTAGCGCCGCCGCCGGAGTCCCCGGCGGCGGTTTTTTTGGTGCATCGCCGCTTGCCGTCACCGCGGGCCATGGGGGGGCTGGGAGGGGCGTGCAGGGCTGGCGGTTGGCGCGACGAGCGCAGGGCGGCGCCGTAAGGGGGTGGGTCGCCTCAGCTATCCGCCAGCCAGTGGCGCAGCTTCAGCAGCAACAGGGCGCCATCGCCGAGTTGGCTGCGCTCGCGCAGTATCGCCCTGAGTCGCTCGGGACGGTCGGTGATGATGCCGTCGACGCCGAGGTCGATAAGGCGAGCCATGCGGTCAGGGTCGTTCACCGTCCAGGCGTAGAGGGTGTCGCCATAGTGCTTGGCCCGGCGGCGTTCGGATTCGTCGATGCGGGTGTGGCGCAAGCCCAGGGCGTTGAAGCGATGGCGTGGCAGGCCGCCGGGCAAGGACCATTCGGCGAGCAGCAGCGTGCGCGCTTGGGGTGCCTGTTCATCGATGCGCACCAGCTGACGGTAGGACAGGGTGGCAAGCCAGGTGTCCTTGAAGATGCGTGGGTCGCCGCATTGTATCCGGGCCAGGGCGTCGACGGCCGCGTCGCGGCAGGTGCGGCGCACGTCGCGTTCCTCGACAAGCGTCGTCATTACCGCCGCCAGCAGGTCCGCCTCGTTGCCCTGGTCCGGCTTGAGTTCGATGACGAGTCCCGCTCGGCCTCTCACCGCAGCGAGGGCTTCGGCAAGGCTCGCCAGGCCCTCGCCGGCGAAGGCATGGCCGAAGCTGGAGCCAATATCGACGTCCGCGAGCGCGGCCCAGTTCACCTCGGCGATGCGCCGGTTGTCTCCCGCCAGGCGACTGAGGCTGGCGTCATGGCTGAGTACCGGCGTGCCATCCGCAGATAGTCGCACGTCGATCTCGATCTGATCGGCACCGTCGCTGAGCGCCTGGCGGATGGCCGACAGGCTGTTCTCCGGCGCCACCTGGGAGCTGCCACGGTGGGCGATGACGCTGACGTTATCGCGAATCTCGTGGCGATCGAGCATCAACCAGGCCTGGCTGATGGCGAAGATGATCACGCCGACTTCGACGCCCCAGGCGAGCCGGCCCGGGTGGGCATCCGCCGGGGGCGGTTCGGGGCGTGGCTCACGGTGGGCCAGGCGCAAATAGAGGCAGGCGGCCAGCAGGGCGTTCAGGGCGATGGCGGCGAAGGCGATGGCCAGGGTCAGCAGGATGACCAGGGTCACTACAACCAGCATCACCGGCACGACCACGGCGGTGATGTTGGGCAGGCCGGCGAGCAGTGGTGCGGCCAGCTTGCTGAAC
>Ga0114954_1000654_pt1 | contig 10685 bp, 8 predicted proteins | sample Porto_4metaG_FD_87299 | JGI IMG/M metagenome (GOLD analysis project Ga0114954, IMG submission 87299) | Marine algal microbial communities from Porto, Portugal - Porto_4 metaG | ecosystem: Host-associated > Algae > Red algae > Unclassified | place: Portugal: Porto | collected 2015-02-02
AATAGATGATAAAATTAATGATATAAAAAATTAAATATGGGATTAATGGATTTTTTTAAGAAAAAACAAATAGGAGACCCTAAGTTAGAAGAAGCTAGGAGAGTACTAAAATTTCACTTAGCTAGTGGTACTAGTAAAGCTGTGAAATCAGAAATTTATGATATACCAGAAGAATGGACTAAATTTGGTGATACAGAAAATGAATGGGTTAATGTAACTCTTCCTAATGACCAAGATGCAAGTGCATGTCTTTTTAGAGTAAATGAAGATGATTATGTTTTTCCTCCTCATTTTCATGCTTCAGTAGAACAATGTTATATTATAACACCTGAAGGTAAAATGAGATGTGTATCTAAAACTCAAGATAAAATAATTGAATATCCTAATGGAATATATTTTCAAAAAGGAGAAGAACATATTGTACAGTTTCTTAATAAAGGAATGATTATTCTATGTATTTGGAGACCTAAATTTATAAAAGATATTTGGGCAGGAGATTTTTTAACAGAAAATAATAATTAAAAATACATACATATATGAATGGTAAACTAGTGATAGATTACATGCTGCTACATGGAAGTAAAAAACCAAAAGGTGTTAGTTGGTATGAAATAGGAATTGAATGTGGAGTTAAAGCTCCAGATAAGAAAAGAGCTAAAAAAGATAAATCATATAAAATAAAATCTATAGCAAGATATGCTCAAACATATTGGCAAACTTATCAAAAACAATGTGATAAAATGTCAGTTGTTAGGCAATCTTATACAGATGGAGTCTTAGTTTCAGAAGTCTATAAACCTGAAACAAAACTAGAAGCAGAAATCAATTATGAAGATTTTGAAATTGAAAAACTAACCACCAATCCAAATGGTCTTCCTTGGTTAAAAATGAAAAGAAAAGAAAATTTTCATTCTGAAGAACATTTAAATAAATTAACAGCAATTCTTGTTCAAGAATTAATCCCAATAGAATACAAACCTAAATTAAAACATAATAAAAAAGCACACTTTGTATATGGCTCTGATAAGCATATAGGAGCATTAACAAAACTTGATTCTATCTATAAGAATAAATATGATAGAGATGTAATGAGAGAAAGAATAGTTCTTAAAACTATTGAAAACATTGAAGAAAGTGTTGCATTACATGGTCAATTTGAATCCTTATTTATAATGGATTTTGGAGATGCACTAGATGGTTTTAATCAAAAAACTACAGGTGGTCTTAGAGGAACTTCTTCACATATATTACCCCAACAACTTAATAATAGAGAACAACATGATTTTTATGTAGAATTACATAAAGAGATGTTTGATACTATAATGTCAAAAGAATATGCTGAAAATATATATTTTGTAGCAACTTCTAATTCTAATCATGGAGGAGACTTTGAATATGGAGCAATGAGACATTTTGAAGAATATTTAAATATCAAATATCCTGATGTAAAAACTTTCATCTCTTATAAAGCTTATAATCACTTTATTTATGGTAAACATGCAATAGTTTTTGGTCATGGGAAAGATGATGAAGATTTAAAAAATGGATTACCTTTAGTTATAAATGATAAAGTAGCTACAGTACTATCTGACTATATAAGAGTGAATAAACTACAAGATTACAATGTAACTGTTGTAAGTGGGGATTTACACCAAGCTGCTGATGGTTATGCTAAAAACTTTAGATATAAAAAGGTTTTAGCTCAATATGGAAGTAGTAAGTGGATGCATACAAATTTTGGCTCAGGGCAGCCTGGATTGTCTTCTGAAGTATTTATGAAAGAAGGTAAGAAAATTTGGAAAGAAGAAGATTTCTTTGAAATTGAGAATGAATCCAATACTGGCATCACCTTTTAATTCTTTTTTGTATATTTGTAAAATGGAAAAAAAGAAAAGAGAAATATTAGATTTTTTTAAAGACTTAGAATTTGATGAAGGAAAACACTTATATAGTGTTAATGGCAACAAAATCAACTCTTCTGTGTCTAAAATTATTAAAAATTTTGTAGTTCCTTTTGATACTCATGGAGTAAGTTTAGGAGTAGCAAGAAAAAGAGGAGTTGACCAAAAGACTATTTTAAATGAATGGGAGCATATAAAAAATGAAGCTTGTGCAAAAGGTACAAGAGTACATTTATTTGGAGAGTTGTTTCCTTTTAATCAAAATTTAGAACCTAAAGATGGCTATGAGATAGCAGTTACAAGATTTTGGAGAGATTTACCTAATCATATAATTCCTGTGATAATGGAATTACAAATGTATCATAAAGAATTTATGTATGCAGGAACTGGTGATATTCTTCTATATAATACTGTAACTGATACATTTATCATTGGAGATTATAAAACTAATAAAGACTTATTTAAAAACTACAAAAAGAAGAAAATGCTTCCTCCTTTTGATAATTTATTAGATATGCCATTTAGTAAATATCAATTACAATTATCTTTCTATCAAATATTATTTGAGCAAATTGGATTAAAAGTATCTTCTAGGAAAGTTATATGGTTGAAGCCTGATGGAAATTATGAAATGTATGAAACTCAAGATTATACTGAAGTTCTTACAGATTACTTAAAAAATAACAAAGTATGATTATAGGAGAAATAATACAAAGAATACAATCCCTTTACAGTAAAGGAGTTCAATCTGATGATAGCAGGTTGACTAGTAGGCATATTTATAATAAAATGTTAAGTGTAAGAGCTAAGTTGATTAGTCAAGAATCTAAAAAGAAACAAAAAGTAAATCAATGGAACTATCAAACTATACCTTGTATAGAGCTAGAAAAAGCTCCTATACATGAATGTCCTTGTTTACCTCCTGTAGGTTGTAGTATTTTAAAAACTAAAATTAAATTACCTAAACCTTTAACTAATTTAAATAACCACTTGATACAATCAGTTAGTTCTTTAGATGGGAGTATTATTTACTCAGAAATAGGTTGGACAGAAAAAAAGTATAAATCTAGTAATAAGTTTACAGCTAATAAGCCAGACTTTTATATTAGAAATGAATATCTTTATATAACTCATAGAAATGGACCAAAAATAATTTCTATAACTGGTCTATTTGAAGACCCTATAGAAGTATTAAATTATCCTTCTTATTGTCCTGAAAATGACATGTTAGAATGTACTAGTCCTTTAGATATGGATTTTCCTATAGATAATGATATGATTGATGCTTTAGTTGAAATAGCAACAAATGAATTGATAGTAACATTTTCTCAAGGTATAGAAGATTTAACAAATAACACTAGAGATAATAATGCTCAAGAAACAAAATAAAATGAGAAATTTAAGAGCAAGTTATAAAATGTATAAAGCAGAATGTGAAAATCCTGTAGATATTAAGACATATCTTTTAATTGCAGCAGATTATAATAAGTTTTTGATAAATAAAGTGCTTGAAGGAGAAGAGGTTTCATTACCTGCAAGAATGGGGACTTTATCTATTATAGGTAAAAAACAGAAAGTAAGATTTGATGAAAATGGAAAAGTAATAGGATTAGCTCCTGATTGGGTAAAAACAAAAAAGTTATGGGATAAAAATCCTGAAGCTAAGAAAAATAAAAAATTAGTATATCATACTAATGAACATAGTGATAATATTAGATACAAGTTTTCTTGGTCTAAATTTAGAGTTTTAGTTGAAAATAAGACCTTGTATAGTTTAAGACTTACAAGAACTAATAAAAGAGCTGTTCATAAAAAAATTATTGAAGGGCAAGAATATGTAACAAGATAATATTATGGGAGAAAAAATAAAAAATGCATCCTATGAAGGTAAGTCAGATTTTAAATTACCTGAAGGTGCTAAGATAATTAAAAAAGACTATTCTATAAGAGTAGAAGAAATTGAAAATGGATTTATAGTATCTAAAAACTATGACATAAAATATGTTTTAGGAGATGAAAGTAACTATGAATATTTTACTAAAAAATGGTATGCTAAGGAAAACCCTCTGAGTATAGATACTGGAGAAGAAGAGTTATCTTTAGCTGATAAACTAGATTTATAAAAACAAATTATGTCTGAAATAAAATTTACAACAATAGATAGAGTACTTGCAAAATTTCACAGAGATTTAAGAGGTACTGATATTAATGAATCTGATGCTATTGAATGGATTGGAGAAGCTTTAGATTCCATGAAACTTCCTCAAGTTCAAGAACATGCTGTAGCTTTTATTGAAGTAAAAGACCATCATGCTGAATTACCTAAAGGTTTTCACATGATTTCTAAAATAGTAAAAAGTAAAGAGTGGACTCCTGATTTAAAACATTTTCTTTGCCCTGCAACAATAATGAAAGAAGTAGAAGATGAAAAATGTATTAAAGAATCTTGTGATACACATCCATCTAATAAAGCTGGTTACCCTATTCCTTTAGATGTAGATGGAGATATGATAGGAGATTATGAAGTAGCTTATTACAGACCATTTTTTGATTTAAAATGGGAATACAGTCTATGGAGTGATAGTCAATATTGCAAAGATAAATTTACACCTGTTAGATTATCTAATAATGTATTTTTTAATTCTCTTGTATGTAAAGAAAAAAACAATCAAGAAATTTATAGAAATTGTGGGGATGAATATACTATAGTAGGGACAACAGAAAAAAGGTTAAGATTCTCTTTTAGAGAAGGTTTTGTAGCAGTTGCTTATTTAAGAAATGCTATTGATATAGAAACTGGTTATCCTTTAGTTCCTGACAATTATTCTTATTTAAGTGCAATAACATATTACATTAAATGGAAATTAGCTGAATGGTATGATTGGAATGGTAGAGAAGGTTTTGGTATTAAAGCTGAAAAAGCTGAAAAAAGGTGGTTAAAATATACAAAACAAGGTAAAAATTATATGAAGATGCCTAAAGGTTTAGACCAATATCAAAACTTACTAGAACAATCTCATACTATGATACCAAAACACAATATGTATTATGGGCATTTTGGTAATTTAAATAAAGCAGAAAGTAAAAAATTTAATAATCCTGATAATAGATGAAAAAAAATATAACAAAACCAAGTAAAGGATTACATACAGATAATTCTCCTCAAGACCAACCTAAAGATACATATAGGTTTGCACTCAATGCAGTTAATGAAACTGAGTTGGGTGATTTGTTTTTTAATTCAAATGAAGAGAGTAATGAAGAATGTGGGGAACTTCCTAATGGTTATGTACCTCTAGGTAAAGTATATATAGGCAATGGAGAAACATTGATTTTTTCTGTTGCAGGAGATGGTAGTGCTTCAGAAATTGGAATTAGAGATTCTGAATGTCAATATACTACTCATGTAAATGGGGATTTAAATTTTAAAGTTACTCATCAGATAGATGCAACTTTTAGATTAAGAAGAGGATGTGAGAGAACTGTTTATTGGGTAGATGGTAATAATAATAAACCTAGATTTTATAATATAGATAAACCTGAATTATTCAAAACTTCAGGAGTATGGGATTCAAATAAATTTAATCTTATTAGAAGTTATTCTAGTATTCCAGAGTTTGATGATATAGAAGTATTAGATAGTGGAGGGCAAATAGAACCTGGTTCTTATAATGTTGCTATCCAATATTTAGATGAAAATTTTAATCCTACAGAATGGGTTACTACTTCAAATATTATTAATATTTATAATGATGATACTGTTGACCCTTTCTTGAAAATAAGAGGTAGTATAAATCATACTGATGATTACAGAGACTTTCCAACTACAGATAAAGCCATTAAGGTTACTTTAAATAACCTTGATACATCATTTACTTTTTATAGGTTAGCTTTTATTGAAGCAAATAATGGAAGTGGTCTAGTATCTGCAATAAGATATACTACAAGTATTCCTACTTCTAAAAACTATTTTATTTATACTGGAACAAATTATGAAACTACAGGAACTGAAGAAGAAATATTATTTGTAAATAATGTAATAGCTTCAGCAGATTCTATAGAACAAGTAGAAAATAGATTAGTTTTAGGAAATATACAAGGTAAACAAGTAGATTTCTGTAAATTACAAAGATATGCTTCTCAGATACAAGCAGATGTTATAACTAAGAAAGTTATACAAAATGTTATATCTGAAGCTAACACAAAAAGTCCTACAGTTCATTTTGAAGGAGTAGGTTATATGCCAGGAGAAATATATTCTTTTGGTATTGTTTATGTATTTGAAGATGGCTCTCTAAGTCCTGTGTATCATATACCAGGCAAGAGTCCTAATGTTGCTGTAACTAAAGTTTTTGAACCTGGGGTTAATGTTTATCCTATGGATAATGACAATCTTAGTCAAAATACTTTATATACAGATAATAATGCTTGTAGTGGAGCTGCTTATTGGGGGGATGATTCTGAAGGGGATAATTTAACTAATGAACCAGTTAGACATCATAGATTCCCTTTAAGAAATACTATTGGAGTACCTTTAGTTAAAGAAGAATCTACCACTAATTCACAAACTAATTTTTTTCAAATTAAATTAGTTGGTACAGGAACTATAGATACTCCTTGTACTCAAGATGATATTGATGATGGAGAATGTACTACTTTATTGGCTGCTCCTGATTTTCAAGTAAATGTAGAATATACAGTAGATGGAGTAACAGAAACTTTAGTAGTTACTGTAAATCCTAAGTTATATACTAATAATACAAATAGTTTTACACTTAATTTAAGTGAATTATCTCAATTACATACTTCAAATAATATCACAATTGTTAAGATAGAAGAAAGTAAAGATGATGGGACAATTGAAGATGTAACTTCTACAACTTCTAGTCATGGGATGGATTATACTGCTACAGTAGAAAGTGCTAGTGTTACTACAGAAGGGAAAATATTTAGTGCAGAAATTTATGGTATTCAATTCTCTAACATAGCATTACCTCCTACTAGTGTAACTAATGGAGATACTGTTACAGGTTATTATATTGTAAGAAATGTAAGAACAGAAGAAGAAAAAACAATACTAGATAGTGCTGTTATGACACCTTCTGTTATAAATAGTAAGTATATCAGTCATGGATTACTATGCCCAGAATTTTTACCTGGAAGTACAGGACCTAGTTTATTTAGGAACTACCAAGAAGATACAAAATTATCAAAAAGAGTATTTGGATTAATACATCCTGAACATAAATTTTATGATAAAAAATATACTGAGTATTCAGAAATAATACAAGAAGGAGTATTTGATGTAACTACTAGAAAAAAATCTAAAAGTAGATATTTAGATGTACAAGAAGGAACTTCTTATGACCCTGATATTCATAGAGATAAATATGAAGATGAAGATGGTTGGTCTTTAAAAGCAATTACTAGAGATAATATAGTTTCTTTTAGGTTAGGCAGTTGGTTTAATATTCCTGAATCAGATATACAAGATAAATTATATCTTAATGCTTTAGAAAGTAAGGATATAGGCTCAAAAACTATCTATAATATTTCAGGAGATAATAAAGTAGGAATGATTAATTTAAATACTAATTTAAATAATAGTTTTCTTAATACTTTAGCTTATGTTTATTTGAAAAAAGATAATGCAGACCCTTATTCTACATATAGAACTTTACCCTATATTAAAGCTTCTATAAATGTAGAAGATACACAAACTACTACTGTTTTTAGTGGAGATACTTATATCTCTCCTATGAGGTATGTTAATACTGTTTTTTATGATAATAGGATAGCTAAAAGAGCTATTAAAAAATCTATATGGCAAATAGTACTTGGTATTCTTTTAATTGCAACAGGAGTTGTCTTAGCCTTTTTTACAGCAGGTGCAAGTACACTTGTTATTGGAGCAGGTATAACTATTATTGGTGGAGGAGCATTATTAGCAGCATCAGGAATACAGAAAGAAACTTGGACTAAAGCTTATGGAGAAGAATATGACAAAGGTTTAAGAGAGACTTCTCTTGATATGTGGGTAAATTCTGAATATAAATATGGAAGATATGGGAATGAAGATACTCCTGAAGATGATGAAATTCAATGGATTGGAGATTGTGTTACAGACTTATGGTTTGAATCCCAAGTTAATACTTCTCTTAGATATAAAATGACTTCAGATAGTCCTACTTTTATGGATGCTCCTGGAGTTATTGAAAGTGGTAGAAGTGGCTTAGAAAGTACTGGTGTAGCTAATGTAATATTATCTTCAGCTTCTGATGTTTATTATGTTTCTGACCATCAATTAACTCCTTATACAGTTTTAGATAAACATATTATGTCAAAACTAGCTGTATATGATGCTAGTAAAGACCATAATCAAACTTACATTGGGCATCCATTAGGAGAATGGTATGCTATAAATCCTGATTATAATAGAGTAAATGATAATAAATTATATTTCCATTTAGGTATAGAGTATGATTGTTGTTCAGATTGTCAAGAAGATTTTCCTCATAGAGTACATTATTCTGAACAATCTTTTCAAGAAGAACTTACAGATAACTTTAGAGTATTTTTACCTAATAATTATAGAGATATAGAAGGAGAAACTGGTAAAGTTACTGACTTATTTAGAATAAAGAATAACTTATACATACATACAGAAGAAGCTTTATGGCATTTACCTCAAAATTATCAAGAGAGAATTACTGATAATATAGTATCATTTATAGGTACAGGAGAATACTTTAGTGTACCTCCTAGAAAAATATTAGATGAAACTCAATCTAGTGGAGGATGTCAACATAAATGGGCAACTTTAAAAACTCAATATGGAGTATTCTTTATCTCTGAAAAAGAAAGAAAAATATTTCAATTTGATGGTAACACTTTAAAACCTATAAGTGAAATAGGTAATTCTAATTGGTTTAAAGAAAATTGTAGTATTAAATTTCTTGAAGATTATTATAGATTAAATGGTACACCATATCCTTATGCTAATAATCCTTCAAATATCTTTGGAGTAGGTTTTGTCTCTGTATATGATACTAAGAAAGAAAGAGTTATATTCACTAAAAAAGATAATATGTATCATCCTGATGTATTTGCAGAAGATACTGAAATATGTGTTGATGGAGGAGTAATGTATATTTTTAGAAATATATCTACTACTATAGCTTATGAACAAGCTAATGGATGGACTTATGAAGGGATAGAAAATTGTCAATTAAAATTTAGCAAATATGTTTCTAATGCTCCAGCTAATTGTATTAGTGGAACTGGAATCCCAATTAGTGTATCAACATTTAATGGTGGGAGTGGGTATTGGGAGATAAGTTATTTAGAATGTGGACAAACTGTAAGAACTGTACATAGTGGGACTATAGCTTCAGGTAATGTACATAATTTTGACCCTGGACCTGTTTGTATTCAATCAGGAAGTTTCCAATATATAGAACCTACAGGAGTAACAATAACAAGTCATATTAGTAGAGGAGGTACAAATTGTGGAACAGTAAATACTTTAGAGTATAAATATATAAGTGGAGAAGTACTTGAAGACCCTATAGAATATAATAATTCTTGGACTATGAGTTTTTCTTTAAAAGGAAATCATTGGGTATCTTTTCACTCTTACATGCCAAATTTTTATTATTCTTTACCTGAGAAATTTTATTCTTGGAATAATGGAAATGATAATTTCTGGAAACATAATAAATTAGGAGAATACCAAAATTTTTATGGGGAGAGAAAACCTTATATAGTAGAATATGTAGCTATGTCAGAACCATTACAAACAAAAATATGGGATGATTTAATGTTACATACTGAAGCTAAAAAGTACAATGAATCTATGGAAGAGTATGTAGATGAAAGATTTGTTACATTCAACAAAGCTATAATGTATAATACTAGACAATGTACAGGGGAATTACTTTTAAAGGTTAAAGACACAGATGCTAATTCTACTGATTATATGACACAACAAGTTGTAAACCTAACTCCTGGAACAGTAGTAATAGATAGAAATGAAAGAAATTGGGCTATAAATGATATTAGAGATATTAGAGTTGATTATACTCAACCTATATTTCAATCTGATATAGCATCACTTCAACCTGAATACTTTATAGATAAAACTTTAAATACAGCAGCATTAGATGTGAATAAAGATTGGACACAAATGGAAAGTTTAAGAGACAAATACTTGTGTGTTAGATTAATTTTTGATAACTTTGAAGATGTTAAGTTATTAATGAATTACTCTATAGAAAGTGAAAATGAGTCTTTCAGATAAAACTTAAATACTTCAGAAAATTATGAAAAAGAAATATGGAAATGGTACAGGCAGAACAGGTGTAGTAAGAAACTACATTGAAAATCCTAATGATGCTTTACTTGAAAATCAGATTGCTATTGATAGAGCTGAATTTGAAGCTGCATCTAATCCTTGGATTCAAGGACTACAAGCTGTAGGAGGACTAGCCATGAATTATGGAATGAATCAATTAAGTGGAGCTAGTGTAGGAGATATTGGTGCAGATTTAGGAGCATTAGGAAAACAAACTGCTGCTTATGGAGGAAAAGTTAAATCTGAAGTAGAAGTAGAAGGTAAGGAAGTTGCTGAAACTCCTAATGGAGAAGTAATGGAATTTAAAGGGCCTTCACATGAAGGGGGTGGTATTGATATTGATTTACCTGGAGGTACGGATATTTATTCTAAAAGAGTAAAAGTAGATGGAGTGTCTATGGCAGATAGAAAAAAGAAGAGGGTTAAAAAAG
>Ga0114954_1000656_pt1 | contig 10676 bp, 10 predicted proteins | sample Porto_4metaG_FD_87299 | JGI IMG/M metagenome (GOLD analysis project Ga0114954, IMG submission 87299) | Marine algal microbial communities from Porto, Portugal - Porto_4 metaG | ecosystem: Host-associated > Algae > Red algae > Unclassified | place: Portugal: Porto | collected 2015-02-02
CAGCGGCAGCGGCAGCGGCAGCCATCGTCACCGGCCCCCCGTCACCGCGCCCTACGGGATCAAGGTGGCTACGGTGCCGACAACGGTACCGCCCGGCCTGATCTCTGGTCCACAAGGAGGTCTCGTCAACCTTTCGGCGGCGCGACCCAGATGCGATTACGTCCCGCACGCTTGGCCTGGTAAAGGGCGTCATCGGCGCGCCGAAACACCGCCTGCATGGCCTCCCCGGGGTGTCGATGCGCCACGCCGATGCTGATCGTGATCGATAGCACATCGCCGTTATCGAGGGCGAAGCGCCCCGACTCGGCACGGGCGCGCATTCGCTCCAACACCGTCGGATAATGATGTGAGGAGGTATCCGTCATGATCAGACAGAATTCTTCGCCGCCGATGCGCGCGCAGAAATCGTCGACCCTCAGCACAGAGCCGAGTGTCTTCGCCAGCCACGACAACACCTGATCCCCCACCAGGTGCCCATGGCCATCATTGACCGCCTTGAAATGATCCACGTCGAAGACGGCGAGTACGACCTCGGTGGGGCTATGCTCGAGCGACGCCTCCAGCGCGGCGGTATGGCGCTGGTAGGCGAGCCGATTCGGCAATTGGGTCAGGGCGTCGGTGAGCACCTGGGTTTCGAGCTCGTCGCGCTCGGCCCTGACCGCCTCGATCACGTGGCGGTCGGCAACGACTCGTTCGATCGCGCTGCCCAGCAGGCGCAGCAGCTCGATCTCGGCATCATCAAAGGGACGCGAGCGTGACGCCGTACTCGTGAAGTTGAGCGTCCCCCAGAGTTTTCCTGCCAATCGCAATGGTATGCCGATATAGGTTTCCAGGCGGGACTGCCGATAACAAGGATGACCGTTGATCCGGCCATCGCTGCCGGCATCCGTCGTATGAAAGACGTCACCGTACTGGAGCAGTAAATGGCAGTAGGTGTCGCCGAGGGCGAACATCTGTCCGGGGCGCAGTCCCTGGTCGGGCGGCTGAACCCAGGCCACGCTGTAGTCGTGGCCTACGATCTGGCTCACCATGCCGACATCCAGGTCGAGGAAGTCCAGCGAACGCCTCAAGATGTCGTTGATGATCTGATGGTTGCTGATATCGGTGCGGTTGACCAGGCGATAGACCTCGCGCAACAGGGCAAGCATCCGACTGTACTCGGTGACATCATCAATCAATGCATAGAAGCCCACCACCTCCCCGCCCTGGATATCAGGCAAGTACTGTACTTTCAGATGAACATGGCGCCCATCCTTCAAGGCCAGGGAGTCTTCGTAGCAGACACGCTCCCCCGCTAGAACTCGCGAGAAATACGGCTGAAGCCGGGCGAAGGATTCCGCCCCGACGATAACATCGACACGCTTGCCAAACAGCGACTGTCGAGACTGGCCGATGAAAGCCTCAAACGCACGGTTATTGAATCGATAGCACAGGTCCGTATCGAGGTAGGCAACGACGGAGGGCAACTCATCGGCGATGCGATCCACCAGGCTACGACGTTCGACATCGCTAGTCAGGCTGAGGTGGAGCACCACTTCGCCCTGCGAGAGGCGGCAGATGTGGCAACCAAGGCCAAGCCCGCTGTCGGTGCGAGCATCCACCAGCAGGTAAAAGGTGCTTCGCCCCTCGCGCAGCACACCCTCAATCTTGGCAACCAGCAAGGGATCCGCCAGCGCCGGCGAGAGCTCTGCCAGAGGACGCCCAACGGTCTGGCCGGAAACCCCGCTCCCCAGCAGGGCCATGTCACCGGCACCATCCAGCAGCACCAGCTCGGATGATACCCTCAGGTAAAGGCCGTTCATTCTCTCTATGGCCGCTGCGAGCCACGCCTGTCGAGACAACGCTCCCCCTCCGCTCCCGTGGGTGCCCACACCCGCCCTTATGCTGCTCTCAGTATAACCGCAACCCCACCTGGGTGATGCGATTGCCTTCCATGGCGCTGACCACCCAATGAATCCCGTGCCAGTCGACGTCATCCCCGACGACGGGATGCCCTCCTACGCGCAGAGAGATAAAGTCGCCCAGGCTGAACGCGGCTTCTCCCGGACTCAGGGTCAATCCATAGGCGTCGGCCACGTCACGCATCCTGGCATCGGCATCGAGAGTAAAGGTACCGAAGAACGCGCGCTCCTGCTTCAGCTTGGCATCGCCATTGAATAGCCGGTTCAAGGCCGGCAGGTCACCATCACGGCCGATAACACAGATCACGTCACCGAGACAAAGACGCGTACTGCCCTTGGGATGAAGCATCACATGGTCGCGAAACAGCGCGGAAATCAAGGACCCAGACGGAAAGCGCAACAACCGGATGGGGACATCTTCCAGGTCGGCGTTGTCGACGCGATAGACGAATATCTCGAAGTCGTTCTCGGGCAGGATACCAAGCGGACCGCGCTGATTAGGGGTGACACTGTCGGGAACCATGACCCGCAACTTGCGTGCCATCCACGGCAGGCTGCCTCCCTGGATCAAGAGTGACAGCAGCACCACGGCAAAGGCGATGTTGAAGTAAAGCGCGGAATTCTCGACGCCGCCTATCACCGGAAAAATCGCCAGCACGATGGGAACGGCGCCACGCAAGCCTACCCAGGAAATGAAGAACACTTCGCGCCATCGAAAATGAAAGAACGGTTTGAGGGTCACGACCACGGCCAGAGGGCGCGCGACAAAGATGAGCGCCAGCGCTACGATGGAGGCCGGCAGGATGACATCGAGCATCTCGGTAGGCGACACCAGCAGCCCCAGCACCAGGAACAGCCCGATCTGGCTCAACCAGGCCAGACCATCATGCACCGGCAGGATAAAATTGAGGTGCCTGCCGGGTCTGTTGCCGATCATCAGGCCGGCCAGGTAGATGGCCAGGAAGCCGCTGCCACCGAGCGCGCTGGTCAGGCCGAAAACGAAGAACCCCAGGGCAAGAGCGAGCAACGAATAAAGGCCAGGGGCGAGATCCACCGCACGCAACAGGCGCGCGATCAACCACCCTGCACCGAGACCAATCGCGATGGCCAACGCAAACTGTTGAACGAAGAATAGCGCCATGCTGGCGACGCCACCGACATCTCCGACCAGGGTTTCGACCAGGACCAAGGTCAGGAAGATGGCCATGGGGTCGTTGGTACCCGATTCGATCTCCAGGGTCGCCCCGACGCGCTCGTTCAGATTGAGTCCCCGCCCGCTGAGCATCGAAAAGACCGCCGCAGCGTCGGTGGAGCCGACGATAGCCCCGACCAGAAGCCCCTGGACCAAGGTCAGATCGAACACCCACATGGCTAGCACGCCCACCAGGCCGCTGGTAATGAATACCCCCAACGTGGCCAGGCCCAATGCTGGCCGGAAGCCCACGCGAAAGGTTTTCAACCGAGTGCGCAGGCCGCCGTCGAGCAGTATCATGGCCAGCGCCAGATGCCCGATGACGAAGGCCAACGAGTAATCGTCGAAGGCAATGCCCAAAAGGCCATCCTCACCGGCCAGCATCCCAAGCCCCAGGAACAGCAACAATAGGGGCACCCCGGCCATGGCCGACAGCCTGCTAGCCAGCACGCTCAGCGCGATCAAGGCGCCGCAAAGTAAAAAGAGACTATTGATCGAGTCCATAGGCATCCCTTGCCGACATTGGTGACATTGTCTCACGACCCCTGCGCCGGCGCGACGGCAATACGATCGACATGATGAACAGCGTTCGATCGACTCGACAACCGGTGAGTCTATCGCGATGACAATTGATCCGGCGCTGGTCTCAAGCGTCTACGCTTGGCTACACTAGCGCCTTCCTACGACAGTGCTAGTTCCCTGGAGATTCACCATGTCGATGGCCCAACGCCGACGACCATGGCTGGTGGGCGCCCTGAGTGCAGTTTGCTTTCTCTACGCGCTTGGCCTGCCCACCGATGGTTTCGCTCAACAGGTCGATAACCCCTCCGCGCCAGTCGCCAATGAGGGCAGTCCTGCGGCTCCGCCAGCGTCAGCTCCAGCCCCAGCGATCGAGGGCGAGTCGACAGCAAGCGATGACAAGCCGACCCCGCCGACGGATGCCCCGAACCACGACACATCCGTGGGTAATCCCGACAGCCCGGGCCCGCAAGCACAAGACGCCCGTATCGACGATCCTGGAGCGTCAGGCTCCGACAGTGTCGACGATGCTGTCTTGCGCTACCGGGGACTCCCCAGCGGGCCGAGCGTCGATACGCCCTCGATGCCGGTGGCGCCATCGGTGGTCGATTCAGCGCCAGAACCGATCGCATTACCGCCGGTGCAGCGAGTCGACATCGCGCTCGACTGGCACCCCGGGCCAACCCATGCGGCACTGATCATTGCCAAGGCCCGTGGACTGTTCGCACGACGAGGTCTTGACGTCAGGCTGCAGACGCCGGCGGACCCCGACGTCCCATCGAAGCTCGTCGCCGCTTCCCGCGTCACCCTGTCCGTTACCGATCAGCCCACGCTGCACCGACTGGTCGACCAAGGCAAACCGCTGGTTCGCGTCGCCACCCTGATCGAGCTACCACTGTCGGCACTCATCGTGCGCCGAGCCTCGGGCATCGATTCCGCCCTGGCCTTGATCGACCACCGCATCGGCTACGCCGACGATGTTAGCCACGACGTATTGCTCCGCGCGGTACTCGACGAGGAAGGGCTCAACCTGAACCACGTGACGCCCAGGGATGTGCACTTCGGAGCGGTGTCGGCCATGGCCGAGGGACGCGTCGATGCCTTTATCGGCGGCTTGCGCTTCACGCTGCCGCGTCAGTTGGCGGACCTCGGTGTTGCCACCCGGTTATTCCCCCTGGAGGATCTGGGCATGCCCATTCACGACGGCCTCATTCTGGTGGCGAACCTCGATCATTATCGCACCGAGCGCGAGATGATCCGGCCCCTCGTGGATGGCCTACAGGAAGCCACCGAGTGGATCATCCAGCACCCGGACAAGGCGTGGGAGCTAATGGTCAGCACCGAACCAACGTTGGATACCGCGGCCAACGCCGACGCCTGGCCGCAGATTCGGCGCCGGCTGGCACTGCGCCCCGGCGCCGTCGACCGAGCGCGCTATCGGCGGCTGGAACGCCACCTGTGGGAAAGCGGCATCCTCAAGACCCTCACCGACGTCGACCGTCTGGCCCGGGACCCGGGATAGCGGGAGGTCTCCCGCCGCCTGCGATGGGCCCTTCCCAGGCCGTGGAGCCTGGCAACGGTGACGACACTCGTCTCACGCCAAACGTGACAGAAAAACGTTGACTGCCTGCTGGAAGTCCTCGGCCTGCTCCGTGTGCAACCAATGTCCGGCAGACAGCGTGACCAGTTCGGTGCGAGGGAGCACACGTTTCACGGCCTCGAGGCGCTCGTCGTTGACGTAGTCGGAGCGATCACCCCGCAGCACGAGCGTGGGGAGATCGACGCTGCCGTCTCCCGCCGGCAGCTGCATGATGTCGGCGTAGCCCTGCTCGATGGCATCCAGCCCTACCCTCACCCGCAGCACGCCTTCGTCGTCGCGCACCAGGTTGGTGGCGAGAAACATCCGAGTGGGCTTTTCGTCGATATGCTCGGCCAACAAGGCGTCCGCCTGGCGACGATCCGTCGGCTCTCCGGATTCGACCCGCCGCAGGGCAGCGAACACCGCATCGTGGTGATGGTCATACGCAACCGGGGCGATATCGGCGACAATCAGCGCAGCGACCCGCTCTGGCATCAGGCGGGCGAGGCTGATGACCACCTTTCCCCCCATGGAATGGCCAAGCAGGTACGCCTTGTCGACATTGCAGCGATCGAGAACAGACACGACATCCTGTGCCATGTCCGCATATGTCATCCCCGACGCGTGAGGCGAACGTCCGTGATTGCGTAGATCGAGAGCGATGACACGATAGTGCGATGCCCAGGCTTTGGCATGAGAGCGCCAGTTATCGGCGCTGCCGAGCAGACCGTGGACGATGACCAGAGGAACCCCCGCCCCTCCCGTATCGGTAAAATGCAGTTCCATGATCAGGCAACCTCCAGTGTCGTTAGAAGTGCAATGCGTCGAGCCGATCCGTCAGGTTGACGCCCCGGCTAGGAGCGTGAGCCTTCGATGCCATGCTCGTGTGCACGCTCGTCGTTCCCTGTGACGGCGACCAGACGCTGACTCAGAGCCCGCAGCAGCACGCCGTACAGGGGCAGAAAGAATGCCAGGCTGATCGCCAGCTTGATGGCATAGTCGACCCCGGCAATTTCCGGCCAGTGCAGCGCCATGAAAGGATCCGGGCCCCGATGAAAGGCAATCGAGAAGAACGCTACGGTGTCCACCAGGTTCCCCACCACCGTCGAGACAGCCGGCGCAACCCACCAGGCGCCGAGTCGCCGAAGCCTGTCGAAGACCTGAACGTCCATCAGCTGCCCGAAGAGATAGGCCATGAAGCTTGCCAGTGCGATCCGCGCAACGAACAGGTTCCATTCACCGAGCGCGGCGAAGCCCTCGAAGCTGCCACGTGGGAACACCACCGAGACCACATAGGAAATCACCAGAGCGGGGAGCATGACACGCACCACGATCGCCCTGGCCGGCCCCTTGCCAAACAACCGAACGGTGAGATCGGTGGCGAGGAAGATGAAAGGGAAGCTGAAGGCCCCCCAGGTGGTATGCAGCCCGAAAATGGTAAAAGGCAGCTGAACCAGATAGTTGCTGGCGGCAATGACGACGATATGGAAACCGACCATCAGGGCCAGCAAACGCTGTTGCTGGCGGGAACTGAGAACAAACATGACACACCTTTTTGGTCAGGGGTGAGGGAACCCTGTGGGCAAGACGCGAACGACGTATCGAACACCTTTTTCGGCCACGTATTGTACGTGAGGCTCTCATCGGGGGCCAGGCTGCCTTCATGCGCCAGCCATTGCTGCACTCGACATGAGGCCAAAGGGCAGCGTCGGAGGCGCTTTGCGATCGCCAGCGTTGTGACGATTTATGCTGAAAACAACAAAGTCGACGCGTTCCCTGGGTCATTGTCAACAACACGGCGCGACCTTGCGCAACAAAAACACAGACTACCGCAACCAACCGCAACAACCTTGTTACATAGCTTATATTTCACACCGAATTGTCAACAATTATTGTGACGTCGTGCACAAATTCTGCAGTTCCGATTACAAACAAGCGTTTAAGACGCGTTTACTCCTACAATGCGCTATTATTGAGGAGATCCTGAATCAATAGTGGTAGACCAGCTTTACCGGCGGACGATATCGATTCTCCATGAAGCGGCTTTCGTGTTGAAAGAAAGTGTTAAAACGCGGCGCCGTGGGTGCATCGGCCGGAAGCACACCGAACAGCGAGCGGTGCCAGTGAAGCAGCGACAGCAAGGGACACAGTGAGCGCAAAGGGAACGCAGAACGATAACCATCTGCATAAGCCATCTGCATAAACTGTGCTCAAAAGAATAGCGTTGTCGACATGCTTCACCGCTGCCGCCGCTGTAACGATTGGCTGGGTGGATGCGACAGCTGGAAGTAACAGCTGGTTGCGCCAGCTGATTGCAACAGGAGACTCGGCGATGGAAGGCTCGTATGCAGTGATATCGTCATGCCCGAGCACCTGTCCGTTGTCTTGTACCGGCGCGGATGCGCTAAGCAAGGGACGATTGAGCAAGGCGCGATTGAGCACCATGCCGACGCTGGAGTTTCGTGGTACCGCTGGGCCCGAATCGCCATGGTGATTCGCGAACTGAACGTCACTAGGCACGATCGCCTCATGGCATATGGGAGGGGGATGTCGATGAATAGCTCACAGCGGGTGGCAGGGCGTTTGCTGGAAGGCGGCGACGCCGTGGTCGACAAGGCCAGCGGTTTATTGAAGGCCATAGCCAATGACAACCGCCTCAGAATTCTCTGCCTGCTTGAAGGTAGCGAGCTTTCGGTAACGGAGCTGAATCAACGACTGAGCCTCAGCCAGTCGGCCCTTTCCCAGCATTTGGCGATTCTGCGACGCGCGGAACTGGTGACGACGCGACGGGCGTCTCAAACCATTTACTACTCTCTCAATGGTGACAGCGCGAGCATCATGATAGCGGCCATCGTCAAGATGAATGCCGCCAATGACGGATAGGCCGCTACAGCACAAAGGCGGAGGATAGCGGCACGAAGCCACCATCTGGAGAACGCCACCACCTCGCGATGGTGGCTCTGGTGGCTCGAGGGGCCACGGCACCTCAGTATCGAGAGCAGGCCCGACACCGACGCAACCTCGGCAGCTTCCCCTCGAATCCTTGGCGGTCGACTCGGTCGCCTGGCTACAGCGCGGTTTAGCGCTTTTCCCAGCGAGCGGCGTCCAGCCGCTCTTCCACCCTCTCGACAAGGCGCTCCGCCACTTGCGCGGCACTGAATCCCAGGCGTTCGGCCAATGGTTTGGGGCGCTCAAGACGCAGCGACATGACACGCGAGCGCTTCATCGCCGCCATCAGATAGTCCTCGCTCGTGCCCACTTCATCGGCCAGCCCTTTGTCCACGGCCTCGGTGCCGTACCAGATCTCTCCCGTGGCGACCTCATCTATCGCCAGGCTCGGCCGCCGATCGGCAACGTAGCGCTTGAACTTGTCATGGGTCATTTCCAGGTCCGAGCGGAACTTGTCCCGGCCTTCATCCGTGTTTTCACCCAGCACGGTCAGCGTACGCTTGTAGCGCCCCGCGGTCATCAGTTCGACATCGATGTCGTGGCGCTTCAATAGACGATGAATATTAGGCACTTGGGCGACGACACCAATGGAGCCGATGACGGCGAAGGGCGCGACGCGAATGCGATCGGCATTGCAGGCCATCAAATAGCCGCCACTGGCCGCAACGGCATCCACGCAGACGGTCGTGGACAGCCCGGCCTGACGCAGTCGGTCGAGCTGCGCCGCGGCTAAGCCGTAAGTGTGTACGAGACCGCCTGGCGACTCGAGGCGTACCACAATCTCATCGTTCTGCTCCGCCACGGACAACAACGCCGTTGTCTCCTGAGCCAAGCGCCCGACACCACTGGCCTTGAGGTCACCATGGAAGTCGATGACCCATAGCGTGGGTTTACGCTCGTCACTGCCACCATCGGCAACAGGATCGGCCTTGCGCCGGTAAACCTTCGGCAACCGACGCCACCGGCCTCTTTTTTTCGTCGGTGCAATGGCCTCGTTGAGGCGCTTCTGACGGCGTTCGAATCGCAAGCTCAAGTCTTCGAGGCGCAGGCGGTCGGTGTCACTCCTGGTGCCCGACTTGGCCCGCAAGATAGCAAGGGCCACCAATACGACGACCAATGCCACGGCAACCAGTTGCACCAGAAACGTGCCCATTTCCGCGAGCCAATGGATCATGTCGAACTCCTCATTCACAACTGTGTCTGTGGTAAGACGCTTTCAGGGTTAATGCGAAGCGCTTGAATAAAACGATCGTTTGAAATAACCTGCGTAGCTCCATCACTTTTCACCAAGGACGCCTTCATGTCACAGACACTCGCCGCTCTGCAAGAACGCTTCGACCCCGCCGCCGCACAAGGCATGCGGGAAGTCTTCCAGTTTCACTTCAGCGACGCCGACGACCACTACGTTGCGATCAACGACGGCGCGCTGGACATTCAGCAGGGCGAGCACGACGACCCCTCGGTCAGCCTGAGCATGAGCACAGATACGCTCAAAGGCATCATGACCGGCGACATCAACGGCATGACGGCCTTCATGACGGGCAAGCTCAAGGCCACCGGCAACATCATGCTGGCGACGAAGCTCACCGAGCTCTTCCCCAAGGGCTGAAAAACACTGCCGAGGCGCCCCTCCCGCGATCTGTCCCGCTATCTGCCATCGCGCACTTCGGCCAGATGGAGCTCGATCAGTTCCCGCGAAATCGAGTACAGCGGCGGTAACTGGGGCAGCTTTCGCGGCGAGAACCAGGCGGCATCCTGTATTTCGCGGCCATCGATGACGATACGGCGACTCGCCGCCTCCACCAGGTAGCCGAGCATGAGCGAATGCGGGAACGGCCAGGCTTGGCTGCGCACATAGCGCAGACGTCCCAGCGTCAGCCCCACCTCTTCATGGACTTCTCTATGCAACGCCTCCTCGGCCGACTCGCCCGGCTCGATGAAGCCTGCCAGCGTAGAATAACGCCCCGGAGGAAAGCGCGGGCTACGCGCCAGGAGAAGCGACTCGCCGTGGGTGACCAGAGTGATGATGCACGGTGAGATCCGTGGATAGTTGCGATGGCCACAGTTATTGCAGTGCATGGCAAACTCATGGTCGAGCCGGTTCGTCGGCGCACCGCAACGACCACAGAAGCGATGATTGAGGGCCCAGGCGCCAACCTGCAAGGCGGTCGACACCAGCGGAAACCAGCGCTCTGGCAGATGACTCAGCCAGGTGCGCCCATCGGGCCAGTCGTCTTGCGGCGACTCGACGAGTTCCAGCCCCACCGGCTCGTCGCCCCACCAGCACAACGCCTTGATGCCCTCACCCCACGCCCGGGGTTCGCTTAACGGTGTGCCAGCGAGCCCTGGCGCTATACGCCCACTCGCCAGGGAAATGACGCGGCCACGACTCACGCCGATGGGAATCTCACGTCTGAGCATCATCACGCCTCGTTGCTGCGACCGGTGCCATACAGACGCTCGGGTAACGCATCCAGACGCAGGTACCGGCCTTTGCGCGCAGCCCATCGAGCTTGTCATGGTGTGCCGCGAGCTC
>Ga0114954_1000658_pt1 | contig 10593 bp, 10 predicted proteins | sample Porto_4metaG_FD_87299 | JGI IMG/M metagenome (GOLD analysis project Ga0114954, IMG submission 87299) | Marine algal microbial communities from Porto, Portugal - Porto_4 metaG | ecosystem: Host-associated > Algae > Red algae > Unclassified | place: Portugal: Porto | collected 2015-02-02
ACTGGCCTGATCGGTGACGTCCAGTCGACGCCCGGCCCCGTCGAACCCTTGGGCCTTGAGGTCGGCGTCGATACGCTCGGCACCCGCTTCACTGGTCGCGGTGCCGATCACGATCCGGCCCTGGCGGCCGAGCTCGTGGGCGATGGCACGGCCGATGCCGCGACTAGCCCCGGTAATCAGGGCGACTCTACGCTCGGTTGTCATGATCACTTCCGTTGGTTCGTCAAAGCCCGACCCTGGCCGGGCGAAGTCTTGCGGCGCGCAACTGGCCCCGAAACGCACACCCAGTGATGGCTAGAGCGTTTCCTTGGCCAGTTCCAGCGCGGCGTCGAGACTATCGGGGTCATTGACCGCGATGCCGCGACTGCCCTTGGCAATACGCTTGTTCAACCCGGTAAGCACCTTGCCGGGCCCACATTCAATAAACACCTCGGCGCCACCATCGACCATGGTCTCGACGCAGGAGGTCCAGCGCACCGGCTGATAGAGCTGTTCGAGCAGACGGGTCCTGAGCGTCGCCACATCGGCATGGGCGGCGGCATCGACGTTCTGCACCACGGTATAGCGCGGCACCCGTATCTCGATATCGTTCATGGCCTCAGCCAGGCGCTCCGCCGCCGGACGCATCAGGTCGCAGTGCGACGGCACGGAGACCGGCAACGGCATGGCTCGCTTGGCGCCCGACTCCTGACAGGCGACGATGGCGCGTTCGACCGCGGCCTTGGCGCCGGCGATCACCACCTGACCCGGGGCATTGTAGTTGACGGCCGCGACCACGTCGCCGTCGGCGGCCTTGGCACAGGCCGCCTCGACCGCGGCATCCTCGAGACCGAGAATGGCTGCCATCGCCCCCTGGCCGACCGGCACGGCTTCCTGCATGGCCTCACCGCGCAGGCGGACGAGCCGAATCCCCTCGGCGAACGGGATCGCTCCAGCACAGACCATCGCACTGTACTCGCCGAGACTGTGGCCGGCCATGGCCCCCGGACGCGGCCCTTCAAGCTCTTGCCAGACACGCCAGATCGCTACGCTGGCAGCCAACAGCGCCGGCTGCGTGCAGGCGGTCGCATTCAACGATTCCGTAGGTCCTTCCTGGACGACTTTCCACAGATCGTAACCAAGCGCCTCGGCCGCCTCCTCGAAGGTGGTCCTCACTACGCTGTAGCGCTCCGCCAGCTCGCGCAGCATACCGACCTGCTGGGAGCCCTGCCCGGGAAAGATGAGGGCAAGCGGTTGTGTCATGTCGATCACCTATGCTCATGTTGGTCGTCGCCTGGGCACGCCGAGAGACGGCCTTGGCACGTCACACCCGAGGCGCAACCGGACGACGATGGACGAGTTCGGCTTCCAGCCGACTCGGCAAGTCACGACGCACTTCCTGGACTCCACGCTTGAGCGCGTAGTGGAAGCCGGCAGCATCGCTGCCACCGTGACTCTTGATAACAATACCCGCCAACCCTAAAAGGCTAGCGCCATTATAGCGAACCGGATCCAGCTCATTCTTCAACCGCTTGAGCGCCGGACGCGCCAGCACCCCGATCACCCGACTGCTCCAGTGCGCTTCGAAGGTCGCCTGCACCCGCTGGACCAGCATCTTTGCCAGCCCCTCACTCGCCTTCAGCAGTGTATTGCCGACGAAGCCATCACACACGACAACATCGGCCGCCCCGGAAAAGACGCCGTCGCCCTCGATGAAGCCGCGATAGTTGAGGCCTTCGATGCGACGCAGTTCGGCATCGGCTTCACGCACACTGGAGGTACCCTTGGTGGCTTCCACCCCGACATTGAGCAGGGCAACCCGAGGCGCGGCAAGTCCATCGACATGGCGCGCCATGATGTCCCCCATCAGGGCAAAATCCACCAATCGGGCCGCCGACACTTCGACGTTAGCGCCCAGATCGAGGAGGTAGCAGCGACCATCGTCACGGGTCGGGATCGCGGTACTGATTGCCGGACGAGGCACCCCCGCGACCATCCCCAGCGCTCGCCGCGCCAGCGCCATCAAGGCCCCGGTGTTGCCTGCGCTGACCCCCACGTCCGCTTCCCCTGCCGCCACACAGGCCAGCATCAGCGCCATGCTCGAGCCGTCCCCATGGCGCAAGGCCTGGGTCGGACGCATGGACTGAGGGATCAGGGTAGGAGCATCACATAGGCGCAGACGCGACGCCGCCGCGACCATAGGCCGCGGCAGGCGTGCGATCTCGGCTTCCAGCGTCTGGACAGGACCAAACAACCGAATCTCGAGGCTCGGGTCTTCAATAAGCGCACTGGCCGCACCCACCACAGTGGCGGTAGGACCTTTGTCCCCGCCCATGGCGTCGACGGCTATCCGCACCTCAGCGGCCAGGCGATATCAGGTCAGTGTCGCTTAGACGTCGACGACCTTGCGACCACGGTAGAAACCGTCCGGAGAGACGTGGTGACGCAGGTGAGTCGTGCCGGTTTCCTTGTCCTGGGACAGGGCCGGAGCGGTCAGGGCGTCGTGGCTGCGACGCATGCCGCGCTTGGAACGGGTCTTGCGGTTCTGTTGAACTGCCATGGGAAATCACTCCACAGTGAATCTATCAGGTATCGGTGTTGCCCTTGAGGTGCTTGAGCACATCGAAGGGGCTGCCAGCGGGCGCATCCGAGGCTTCGGCTTGTGCCCCACTGCTCAGCTGGTCGCGCGAGACAGGGCACTCTGACTCGTCGTGGTAAACCACCTGGGGCAGGCTGAGGATCAGCTCGTCCTCGATCGCGCCCAGGAGGTTCAGCTGTTCGTTTTCGACCAGCACCGGCTCGTGGGTACTGGGCAAGTCGGCGGCCAGGTCGTCGCTGGAGACGAGCCCAAGCAGGAAGTCGCTGTCGACATGTTGAGCCATCGGCTCGAGACAGCGCCTGCACGGCAGCTGCAACTCGGCCTCCAGGCGCCCCCGGATCACCCGACGCCCCTGGGCGTCGATAGCAAATTCGAGCCAGACGCTGGCGTCGCCTTGCTGAGCACCGACCTCGTCGGTCAGTCGGCTCATCTCGGCCAGTGCCACCAGGCCTTCCAGGTGTTCGGCGTGGGCGGCGAGCTTGTAGGGCTCGACCCTGCCAGGCAATCGTGAGGTCAACATAGGCGCGCAATGATAGGCACTCGTCAAGGCGCTGTCAAAGCCCTGCGGTCAGTAGGTTACAATCTTTAGCCAACTTTGACCAAGGCGTGGGACGAGAGGGGCCGGATCATGCCCAACACCAGGCAACCCCGGGTCGATGCCCCACTGTTCCCTTACGCCCGCACAGCGCCCAGACTCTCTCGCTCGGCACATAGCCTCACCAAGGAGTTCACCACATGCCTACCCTGGTCCTTGCGTCCAGCTCACCCTGGCGCCGCGACTTGCTGTCGCGCCTCGGCCTGCCCTTCACCTGGGCCAGCCCCGAGATCGACGAAACGCGCCGCACCGACGAAGCCCCATCGGCGCTGGTCCACCGCCTGGCACTGGCCAAGGCGGAGCGCCTCTGCACCGACTACCCCGCGCACCTGATCATCGGTTCGGACCAGGTCGCGGTGTTCGGCGACCAGGTCCTTGGAAAGCCTCTGACCGCCACCAAGGCCCGCGCCACTCTGCGCGCCTTTTCCGGGCAACGCGTCAGCTTCCTGACCGGCCTTGCCCTGGTCGACACCGCACGCCAGACACATCGCGTCTGCCACGAGCGCTACGACGTGGTCTTTCGCCGACTCAGCGACGCCGAGATTCATGCCTACGTCGAGCGCGAGCAGCCACTGGCATGCGCCGGCAGCTTCCGCATGGAGGGACTCGGCATCACCCTGTTCGAACGCCTCGAGGGTGACGACCCCAATACCCTGATCGGGCTGCCGCTGATAAGGCTGTGCCAGATGCTACGCGAGGCGGGAATGGACCCGCTTTTACCGCCTCACGACGAGCCTCAGGTTAACGCTCAAGGCAACTCATAGCGCAACGGCGACACCGTTTGCGGCATGCCCAACCACTGCGAGGTGACAATACCCAGCTGGCGGGCGACCCGGTCGAAGGGGTCCTGGGCCGGCGTGTAGTCCTGCAGCACCGGGTCCTCCAGGCGCGCCCTGGCCACGTCATCGATACTTCCGAGGCTGTCGACCAGCCCCAGGTCCAGCGCCTGCTCACCGGTCCATACCAGGCCGCTGAACAGCGACGGGTCATCGGCGAGACGATCTCCTCGCCCGGCCTTGACGTCATCGATGAACTGGCGGTGGGTCGTTTCCAGCACCTTCTGCCAGAACTCGCGCTGTTGGGGCGAGATGTCGGAGAACGGGTCGAGAAACGCCTTGTTGTCGCCGGCGGTAAAGACCCTACGCTCGACGCCCAGGCGCTGAATAGCGTCCTCGAGATCGAAGCCGGCGTAGATCACGCCGATGGAGCCCACCAGGCTCGCCGGAGACGCGACGATTTCATCGGCCGCCGCGGCGACGTAGTAAGCGCCGCTGGCACCGATATCCTCGATCACCGCGATGATCGGCTTGTCGCCACGCTCGCGCAGGCGCATCACGCTGTCGTAGATGCGCTGAGACTGCACCGGGCTACCGCCGGGGCTATTGATATGCAACACGACCGCTACGCTATCCGGCGCCTCCCAGGCGGCCTCGACACCCTCGATGATGCGCTCGGCATTGGCCGGCGACTCGCTGTCGATGACGCCGTCGAACTCGACCAGCCCAAGGTGCTTGCCTTGGGCGGGCGCCCCTGCCGGCACGGACAGGACCGCGTAGGCGACCAGGCCGACCAGGCTCAACAGCAGCGATAGCGTCACCAACCGAAAGAACAGCTTCCAGCGCCGGCTGCGGCGCTGTTCGGTGAGCACGCCACCGACCCAACGGTCCATCATCTCGATCTGGGCCAGACGCTGGCGTTCGCGCAGCGTTTCGGCGTCTGCGCCGGCGACGCCATCGCGTGGTGCCTGACGCCCGCCCACGGGGACCTCATCGCCTTGAGTCCAGGGGTCACAGGGGTGCTCATCGCTCATGGGATTCCCTTTCCTTAACGGTTAGCTGTCGCGCCAGATGGCGTATCAGGCGTGGCAAAGCCAGTGGATCAATCCATCGGCGCTGTCGGCGACATGGCACGGCCCACAGGCGACAAGCCGCTCGCGGGAGTGCACCCCATAGGTCACGGCGACTCGATCCATGCCGAGCGTTCGCGCCATGGCCAGGTCATATTCGGTATCCCCCACCATCACCGCCCGGTCAACCGGGACGTCGAGCTCGGCAAGCAGTTCCTCGAGCATCTGCGGGTGGGGCTTGGAGCGGGTCTCGTCGGCGGTCCGGCTCGCATGAAAGAAACGCTCAGTCGCCGTCTCGCGAAAGACACGATCGAGACCACGCCGACTCTTGCCGGTAGCGACGGCCAGGCGCTGTCCCGGCCGGGCCAGGAGCCGTTCCAGCCCCGGCTCGACGCCTGGATAAAAGGGCATCGGCGTCGTGTTGCCTTCGACGAAGTGATAGGCGTAGCGCGTCTTGAGGCGCTCCGCCTGGGCCGGCGTGATTCCGGGACAGAGTGCCTCGATGGCCTCCGGCAAGCCCAGACCGATGATATTGCGTACCGCATCATCGTCAAGCTCGCCCCACTGAACCTCACCTGCCGCCGCCTGCATACAGGAGACAATTCGGCCGATGGAATCCATCAGGGTGCCGTCCCAGTCGAAGATGATCAGATCGTAGCGCAACACAGGGACTCCGGAATAATGAGGTAAGCCACGAGCCCCCGCACCGCCGTCACTCGGCCAGCCGGGTCACCACCACCGCGGTGGCTTCCAGGGTCAAATGCACGGGACACAGGTCGGCAATCGCCAACAGCTTGGCGCGCGCCTCCTGATCGAGGTCGCCGGTGAGGTACAGGACTCGTTCGAAGCGGTCAATTCTGCCACTGCTGGCCTCGCATTCGCCACAGTCCTTGGCGTGAATCTTGGCGTGGGAGACATCGACCGTGACATCGGTAAGCGGCAGATTCTTGCGCCGCGCATAGCTGCGCACCGTCATCGAGGTACAGGCGCCGAGTGCAGCGCCAAGCAGTTGATACGGCGTAAACCCCAGATTGGTACCGCCAAACGACTCTGGCTCGTCGGCCAGCAGGTGATGGCCAGCGGCGACGATATCCTGACGGAAGCCTGCGGGGTCGGCCTCGGACGTGCGAGTCACCCCCTCCGGCGCCCCAGCCGGCGGCTTGGGCGCCTCCAGCTCGAGGTAGCGCGTCGCCCAACTGACGATCACCTCGGCGGCATACTCCGCGTCCACGGCCCGAGTCAGCAGGTGATCGGCATCATCGAGGGACACGAAACTACGCGGATGGCGCGCCGTGGTGAAGATCTCGGCGGCACTCTCGATCTCCACCACATCATCTCCCGGCGCATGCAGGACCAACAGTGGCCGCCCCAGTGTGGCGATACGCTGACGCTGGCGTTGCTGGCGCAGGTCGTCGACAAACGCCTTGCGGATGGTAAAGGGACGCCCGGCCAGCGTCAGCTCGGCCTCCCCCTCGCGCTCGATGGTCGCCAGGTTGGCGCCAAAGTTATGCACCACATGGGCCGGATCGAAGGGTGCCCCGATGGTGGCAACGGCCTTTACGCTGGTCAGCTTGGTGGCGGCGGCTATCACCGCGGCGCCGCCAAGCGAGTGCCCGACCAGCAAACTGGGTGCCTGGCCGCGCCCGGCGAGAAAGGTCGCGGCGGCCACCAGGTCATCGACGTTGGACGTAAAGTGGGTGTTGGCGAACTCGCCCTCGGAGTGGCCAAGACCGGTGAAATCGAAGCGCAGAACCGCCACTCCTCGCGACACCAGACGCTCGGCAATGCGCTTGGCGGCGAGGATATCCTTGGTGCAGGTAAAACAGTGGGCGAAGATCGCATAGGCTTGGATCGTACCCACCTCGGGGCGATCGAAGCGCGCCGCCAACAGCGCACCATCGTGGCCCGGAAACTGCTCTCGTTCACTGATCATGCGCATGCTGGCTTCTCCTCGACGACGGCAATACGACTTCCCGGGCGCGCCCACCGCCTTTCGGCACTCCCCTCCCGCATCCTTGACCGCGACTCACCGAAAGCGCAAGGGGAAGGCCCCTTTCAGCGTCTGCCGCGCGCTTTCTCCAGCACAGCTTCGAGCCCAGGCTCGAGGGGTGCCCGAATCTGCACGGGTCGACCGCTGGTCGGCTCCGGGAAGGTCAGCGCCGCCGCATGTAAAAATAGCCGATCCAACCCCAACTCGCGCGTCAGCCGCGCACCCTCGCGGGTGCCGTACTTGTCGTCCCCAAGCAAGACATGGCCGGCATGGGCGGCATGCACCCGAATCTGATGGGTACGCCCGGTCACCGGCTCGGCTTCCACCAGGGTCACCCCGGCGAACGCCTCGCGCACCGCAAAGCGGGTCCGCGCCACCTTGCCGGCGGGATCGACGCGCACGCGGCGCTCGCCGTTGCCGGCGTCGTAGCGATCCAGGCGTGCACTGACGAAGTCACGCCGCGCCGGCCAACGCCCCGCCACCAGGGCCAGGTACTGCTTGGTCATCTTGTGTTGCTTGAGCGATTCGTTCAGCGCCAGCAGCGCCGGACGCGATTTGGCCAGCAGCAGACACCCCGAGGTATCCCGGTCGAGTCGATGCACCAGTTCCAGGAAGTCGAGATCGTCGCGGATCTGGCGCAGGGCCTCGATCAGACCGATCTTGACGCCGCTGCCGCCGTGCACGGCGAGCCCCGACGGTTTGTTGATCACCATCCAGTCGGGCCCCTCGATCAGAACACTGCCCGACAGCAGGTTGCGCAGATTATCGCTGACGTCTCGCACCGCCTCACGGGGGGCAAGCTTCAGCGGCGGTATGCGCACCATATCGCCGAGCGCCAGGCGGGTATCCGCCTTGATGCGCTTCTTGTTCACGCGCACCTCGCCCTTGCGCACGATGCGATAGACCAACGACCGAGGCACGCCCTTGAGCCGCGTCATCAGGAAGTTATCGACGCGCTGACCGACCTGGCCTTCGGTCACTTCCACCCATTGCACTTGCTGCCCTTCGGCTTGCCCTTCGGCCACGACAACACTCCACTGAAAAACCTGCGGGAAACGGCCATTCTAGCGCAGCCTAGCGCCAATTGCTGGCCCCTGGTATTGCTGTTATATTGCTCTCTCGCTCCCAGGGTCCGACAGATACCTGCAGGCGCCTGCACGACAGACACGCAGGCCGGAGCGAAGCCATACGACGCTCGACCCCGACGTCACAACAGTAAGGCCGCGACGACTCTCGCCAATTCGAGATCCCGCCGCCGACGATAACGTAACAACACCGTGCCCGAATCCAGGCATACCCACCGTGGTGGCCCAGTGATTCGGGAGACGTACAACACCGCGCCGGAGGCCGGCGTCGGTGAATCGATGAATGCCAGGTGTTGGCGGTGACGGCAGGACCGGATGGGCAAGTCCCACCGAGACACGTCTTCCCTCCGCCACGTACTCAACATGATCATGCCGTGTCGCCTCACGTATCCCTGGCGACCCGGCCGGGCGCAGCCACCGCTTCCGCGACATGCGCTGAGCACAAGCACGCAGCACCCAGCGGTTCGCCTTCGTCGATGCCTGTGGGCGCCTCTCCGGCGCGCCCATATTGCGAGACAACATGAAACGGATGCTCATCAATGCGACACAGCCTGAAGAGCTGCGCGTCGCTCTGGTCGATGGACAACGCCTTTACGATCTGGACATCGAATCCGGTGCCCGGGAGCAGAAGAAAGCCAACATCTATCGCGGCAAGATCACCCGCGTGGAACCCTCCCTCGAAGCCGCCTTCGTCGACTTCGGCGCAGAGCGTCATGGCTTCCTGCCGCTGAAAGAAGTCGCCCGTGAATACTTCCTCAAGGAGCCCTCCGGGCGCCCCAGCATCAAGGAAGTGCTCAAGGAAGGTCAGGAAGTCATCGTCCAGGTCGACAAGGAAGAACGTGGCAACAAGGGCGCCGCCCTGACCACCTTCATCAGCCTTGCCGGCCGCTTTTTGGTGCTGATGCCGAACAACGCCCGCGCCGGCGGGATCTCCCGTCGCATCGAGGGCGAAGAGCGCAGCCAGCTCAAGGAAGCCATGGGGCAACTCACGGTCCCCGACAAGATGGGCCTGATCGTACGCACCGCCGGCATCGGTCGCTCGCCCGAGGAGCTGCAGTGGGACCTGGACTACCTGGTTCAGGTCTGGGAATCGATCACCGAAGAAGCCGGCAAGCGTTCCGCCCCCTTCCTGATCTATCGCGAGTCCAACGTCATCATTCGCGCCATGCGCGACTACCTGCGCCAGGACATCGGCGAGGTGCTGATCGACAGCCCAGAGGTCCACGAGGAAGCGCTGGCCTTCATCCGCCAGGTCATGCCCTCCTACCAGCAGAAGATCAAGCTGTACGCCGACGAAGTGCCGCTGTTCTCACGCTTCCAGATCGAATCCCAGATCGAGACGGCCTACGAGCGTGAAGTCAAGCTGCCCTCCGGCGGCTCCATCGTGATCGACCACACCGAGGCGCTGGTCTCCATCGATATCAACTCGGCCCGGGCCACCCGCGGCAGCGATATCGAGGAAACCGCCCTTCAGACCAACCTGGAAGCCGCCGACGAGATCGCTCGCCAGCTGCGCCTGCGAGATATCGGCGGCCTGGTGGTCATCGACTTCATCGACATGAGCCCGGCACGCAACCAGCGCGAAGTCGAAAACCGCGCCCGCGACGCCCTCAAGCTCGACCGTGCCCGGGCCCAGATCGGGCGCATTCCGCGCTTTGGCCTGATGGAAATGTCGCGCCAACGCCTGCGCCCGTCCCTCGGCGAAACCAGCGGCGTGGTCTGCCCACGCTGCGATGGCCAAGGCACCATCCGTGACGTCCGCTCCCTGGCCCTCTCGGTCATGCGCCTCATCGAAGAAGAGGCGATGAAGGAGCGCAGCGCCCAGATTCGCGCCATCCTGCCGGTACCGGTGGCGACCTATCTGCTCAACGAAAAGCGCGCCATACTCGCCGAGATCGAACGCCGCCAGGGCGTCAGGGTCGTGGCCCTGCCCAACCCGGAGATGGATACCCCCCACTTCGACGTGCAACGCCTGCGCGATGACCACGTCGATGACGAAGGCACGGCGGACGTCTCCAGCTTCGAGCTGTCCATGGACACCGAAGTCGGCAAGGAGCCGGAAGCCGCCTTCGGCAAGCCGGTGCAGCGCGCCGAAGCCGCGGTCAAGACCGTGGTCCACAACGAGCCCGCTCCGGCATCGCTGCAGCGCGAGCCTGCCGAGGCACCGGCACAGCCGAAACCTGCCGCCTCGCAGCCCAGCGCCAAGGCAACGCCCAGGACACCGACTCGCGCACCCGCAGCGCCGCAGCAATCACAGGCAGGCGTCCAGAACGCCGGCCTGTTCGGCCGCCTGGTGAAAGGGTTCGCTCGCTTCCTCGGCGGTGAAGAAACGCCTACCGACAGCGCCGGCGGCAACGCCAGCAGTGGCGGCCAGAAAAGAGCGGCCAGTCGCTCCCAGGGCGAGAGCAGCAACCGCGGCGCCGAACGCTCTGCTTCTCCCAACGCCAACCGCCAGCGCAACCGTCGCTCCGCCGGCCAGCGCCAGGACCGCGACAGCGG
>Ga0114954_1000659_pt1 | contig 10592 bp, 8 predicted proteins | sample Porto_4metaG_FD_87299 | JGI IMG/M metagenome (GOLD analysis project Ga0114954, IMG submission 87299) | Marine algal microbial communities from Porto, Portugal - Porto_4 metaG | ecosystem: Host-associated > Algae > Red algae > Unclassified | place: Portugal: Porto | collected 2015-02-02
ATAATGTTGGCCAGAAACAGCCAATGCCAACTGGCAAACTCGGTAATATAACCGCCCACCGTCGGGCCGATCGACGGTGCGAGGGTGACGACCATGCCGATCACCGCCTGCACGCCACCCATCATACGCCGCGGAAAGATCGAGAAGCTCACCGCGTGGGTAATGGGAATCATCGCCCCACCCATGAAGCCCTGGATGGCGCGCAGCACGATCAACTGTTCGATGGACGTCGCCAGGGCACAGCCGAGGCTCGCCAGCGTAAATCCCGCACTGGATATCACGAAGGCGACCCGCGTCGACAGAATACGGGTCAACATGCCCGACAGCGGAATCATCACGATCTCGGCGATCAGGTATGACGTCTGAACCCAGGAAATCTCCTCGCTCGAGGCCGACACCCCGGCCTGAATCTCGTTAAGCGAACTGGCGACGATCTGAATGTCCAGAATGGCCATGAACATGCCGAACACCGCCGCAATAAAGCCGATGCGCTGACGCCACGGCGGCAGTGCGTCCACCACACCGGCCGCGTCCACCGCTGCACTCATTGCGACGTATCCGCCACTCGACTGCTAGTATCCGGCAAGGCAGCGCCGCCCATGCCTGCGCCAGGGCGGGCGCCAAGCGTCTCCCCATCGAGCTTACGGGTGTCGACCTCGGGCACCACTGAAAGGCCCGCGCGCAACGCGCCGAGCGCATCTTCTGGCCCCAACAGACGAATCTTCACCGGCACCCGCTGAACGATCTTGTTGAAGTTGCCGGTCGCGTTGTCCTGGGGCAGCAGACTGAATTCCGCCCCCGTCGCCGGCGCCAGGCTATCCACCGCGCCTTCGAACGCGATATCCGGGTAAGCGTCCACCACGATGCTGACCGGCTGCCCGATGCGCATGCGCTCGGTCTGGGTTTCCTTGAAGTTGGCCACCACATAGGCCGACTCCACCGGGACCAGGTGCATCAGCGTCAACGATGGCTGCGCCAGATCGCCGACTTCGACCGTGATCGCCCCGACCACGCCATCCCGCGGCGCCACGAGGCGTGTTTTCGATAGCCGATGCTCGGCCACACGCACCGCCGCCCGGGCCGACTCGAGTTCGGCCTCGGCGGCTTGGACATCCGCGTTGGCCACCTCCAGCTGACGCTGGGCAGACACCAGCGCCGCCTGGCGTGCCACCCGCGTCGCGGTGGCCACGCGCAGCGAGGCTTCATCGTCCTGGCGCTGCTGCTGGGAAGCGTACTGGCGGGACTCCAGCGACCGCGAGCGCTCGACGTGCCGCTGGGCCTGGGCGACTTGTGCATCGGCAGAGCTGACCTGGGCTTCGGCCTCGGCGATCGCGGCCTGCTGGCGATCTATCTGCCGTCGGGCCTGCACCAGGCGAGCCTCGGCCACCGCCTGGTCTGCCTGCGCCTGTGTCAGCTGATCGCTGGCATCGCTGGCATCGAGCTCCACCAGCACGTCCCCCGCGGAGACCCGCTGGTTATCCTCGACGGCCACCGCCATCACCCGCGCCGATAACTCCGCGCGCAGGGTCACGCTGTCGCTCTGAACGTAGGCGTTGTCGGTATCCTCCATGAACCGCCCGACCTGCCACCAACCCACGCCCTTCCACACCGCTACCGCCAAGGCGACCGCCACGACGACAGCGACTACCGCGCCCTTCTTGCGTGTCATGCAAGCTTTCCTCTTCTGGTTGGCGACACCGGCGGCGTCTCTCAACGGCGCGGGCTAAACCCGCCCATTCACTGCCAAGACGAGTCACGACGGCTCACACCAGCAGGCCTCTACCGGCGAGTTCTTACCGACGGGCTCGTACTGCCGGGCTCGTACTGCCGGGCCTTTGCCGCCACGGATGTGAACCGCTCGAAAAAAGTGTAGTGTACACTACATTACTGAGTCGAGTTGTCCATCGTCGCCGTCGGCGTTCTATGGTGGATAGTAACCGGTCGAGACCGAGGCGCAGGAAGCGCCACCTCGCCGCCTCAAGCCCCAGCACACAACGAAGACGCCCGGCCATGACACCTCACGATTCCCGCTCGCCACCCTCTCCCGACGCCTTGACTCCCAAGGGCGAAGCTCGGCGCCAGCGCCTGCTGATGGCCGCTCGAGACGTGTTTCTGGAAAAGGGCTTCGCCGGCGCCAGCGTCAACGAGATCGTCGCCCACGCGGGCGGCTCGCTAAGCACGCTGTACAAGCAATTCGGCAGCAAGGAGGGCCTGTTTGTTGCCGCGATGGAGGCCCAGGCGGCCAACGTCTGGGGTCTGCTGGAGCAAGCCCACCAACGCCCCCCGAGCGAGGTACTGTTCGAATTTGCCCAGGGGCTGATCGACCTGGTCTTTACCCTGAATCACCTGCGTCTGGTGCGCAGCATCGCCGCCGAGGCCGAGCGAACGCCTGAACTTGGCCGATTGTTTCTCGATCATGGCCCGGACCGCACCCGGCGCGACCTGGCGGACTACCTCCAGGCCCAGCATCGCCGCGGCACCTTGAGAGTCGATGACCCGCGCATGGCGGCGGGCCTGTTCACCGGCATGATCATGGGCGAGTGGCTGATCGATGGCATGGCGGGCCGGCTGCCAGACGTCACCCCGGAACGACGAGATGCCCGAGCCCGAGCCTGCACCACGATGTTTCTGGCGGGGCTGGGCAACCGGCCCGCCCCACCTGACCCAGCGGCCTGACCCGACCGTCAGCGCTTGGTGTCGAGGGATCGAGTGGATGGCGACCACCGATAATCGGCCTGAGAGAATATCCGCCACTCCCCGGCACGGCGCCTGACCAGGCCGGCCATCACTTTACCCCGGGCCTGACACCAGGCCTTCCAGGCCGCTTCCAGCGTGGCGAACGAGGTCTTTGCCTCCGGATCGCGTATCAGGGCCAACGCCGATGAGCGGCCCAGGGCACCGATACCGATATTGAACCCGAGCAGGACCAAGGCATCGAACTCGTGTTGATAGAGACCATCGATGCTGCGCCTGTCGGCGGGCATCGCCAGCAACCGCACCACCGGCCGCTCGATCTGCTTCAAGTCCGCCCGCAGCAAGGCCTCGGCCCAGGCGCGATCGATGCCATGCGCGAAATTCGACCACTCCGGCCGGGGAATCAAGTGTCCATAGCCGATGGTGGCGCGCCGATTCCAGGTCCGCAGCGGTCGTGAGGTCGCATCATCGTAGGGCAGCAGCCGCAGGCCTTCGGCGCGCATCAGCCAACGCCGCCCCCGCGGGCTTAGCCGGTTCGGTGGCGGCACGGCGTAAAGGTCAAGCGCTTCATAAAAGGACGCCGGTGAGCCCGGCGCCGCTCGGCCGGCTGGCGCGTCCCTGGTCAACGTCTTCGGTGCTGAGGGCCGCGTGGCCAATAGTGCAGTGGTTGGTGCGAGGTCGCGTTCCATGCGAGCAAGTCTCCCTGATCCGCCAACGCCCGTGAACTCGGACGACTGGCTTCAGGCTGGCACAGCGACGAGCCGCCAAAGACGACCGGGAGCAAGGTACTACGACATCGCTGGCCGTCGGCGCCGGAATGCGCGCAACTCGCCACACATCGAGGCTCCGCGTCCGTCGCTGGCATCGACGCGGCCGGATGCGAGTCGGTTGCGACCCCGGCCGCCGGCGCCTAGTCAGCCTGGCGCCGTCGCTCCAAGGTCTCGCGCGGCCTTGCCCCAGCGGTGCAGAAACAGCGCATAGGCCCGCAGCGTATGCTGAATGGAGGCAATGTCGACGCATTCATCGACCCCATGGATGCGCTCCGCCACCGGCCCATAGCAGGTACCGGGGATGCCACCCGCCACATGGAACGCTCGCAGGTCCGTGGTACAGGTCAACAGGCTCTGCTCGAGCGGTGATCCGGTCAGGTCCCGGTGACAGCTCTCCAATAATCGGATCCCCGAGGCGCCGAGATCCACCAGGTGGCCTTCGGAGCGAAAGCCGTGAAAATCCACGCGAACGTTGGAAACGCCATCCCCCATGGCGTCACGGGCCGCTTCGACGCAGCGTTCGACTCGGGCCATCACTGCTTCAACGGCCATTCCGGGCGGGAAACCGACTCGCCCCTCGAGAGAGGCATGGGATGGCACACTGGATGCCCAGTTCCCCCCCTCGACCCGCCCAATACTCAAATTAAACGGATGTGCCAGTGCATCGTAAGGCGGTTCACGCTCGGCATTGAGCTCGGCCTCCATGGCCTTGAGCGGCGCCATCAGCGCCTGCAATGCCTCGATGGCATTGGTCCCGGCCGAGGTGTTCAGCACATGGGCGGGCACCCCATCCAGGGCGACACGAAACCACAGCACACCGACCTGACCCGCGATCAACTTGGCTCCGAAGGGCTCCGGGATGAGTACGAAATCGCCGCCATGCCCATGGGACAAACAGGCCAGCGCCCCATTGCCGGTGCACTCTTCTTCGATCACCGTCTGCAGCGTGAGCGGAAAGTCGATGGCCAGGCCAGCACGCTGCATGGCTGCCACCGCCATTACCATGGCCGCGATGCCGGCCTTCATGTCACCCGCGCCACGCCCATAAAGCCAGCCGTCCTTCTCATAGGGCTCCCAGGGCGCCCGGGTCCACATGCTCACCGGTTCTGCCGGCACCACATCCAGATGGCCGTTGAACACCAGATGCGGCCGCGTCGAGGTACCGTTGAGCACCGACACCAGGTTGCAGCGTGTCGCGGCATCCGGCCAAGACGGGGGATGCGCCGCCCCGCCACCGGGCGCCCAGAGACGCGCCACCGCGGCGCCATCGCCACCGCCATCGTCTTCACCGCCGGGTTCGTCGCCGCTACGTACATGACTGCCCGCCGCGTGGCTGGCGCCATGGCCTGTCGAGGCGCCGTGTGCCGTGGGCGCCAAGCAGGGCTCATCCCCCGGTTCGAGCGGCACGCGTTCCACCGGCAGGTCGAGGCGCTTGAACGCACGCTCCATGACCGCCAGCACGCCCCTCTCCTGCCCCTGCACGCTGTACTCGCGCACCAGGTCCGATGTCAGGGCAAGCGTGTCCGGCAACAGGCTGTCACAGGCGTCGATCAGACGCCTTTCCGTGTCATCCAGAGCAGGCGTTGTCAGCGCCGTTTCAGTCATAGAGGGCTCATTTATCGCGTGAAAAAAGGTCGTCAGCCAAAGGGCAAGGCCCGTTGGCAAGCCGAAAGACAATGATTCCTGGACGAGTCAGCGGCAGTCAGCCGCAGCCAAGCGAGTCTATTAACGTCGCTTATGTGCTTATTCAGTCAGGTTAGCAAGAACTCACCCCCTCGCCGTTGAAACCCGTTGGGGCACACAAGAAGTTATCGGCTTGCCCGACACAAACTTTACGTTAGCCCGCGTCATCACTCAGATGCGCCAGCACCGAGTCTCTCGCCACACCGAGGTGGTAATCGACGGCGGCACGACAACGGTCTGCCTCCCCGCTTTGCAGCGCCTCGAGCAGTAGCCAGTGAGACGTCGCGATGGTGGCGGGCTCGGCATGGGTCTTGCCGATCAAGGCAATGCACAGGCGCATCTCGAAGGTCAGATCCTCGAAGGCACGTAGCAGTCGGGGGTTGTCGGCGAACTCGAAGACCATGCGATGAAAGGCCAGGTCCTCCTCGATCTTGCGCCCGTCATCGCTGCCCTGGGCCACCTCGCACATCAGCTCGATCTGTCGACGCAGGCGCGCCTCGATGGTGGCATCGAAGCGACCCAGCAGACGATCGAAGGCGTGTCGCTCGAGCCCAATGCGCAGGTCGAACACCCCCTCCAACTCCCGGGGGTCCAGGCTTCTGACGAAGAAGCCCCGGCGCGGCCGGGAGACCACCAATCCGCGGCTCTCCAACAGCCGCGCCGCCTCCCTCACCGGCGCCCGGCTCACGCCAAGCTCGGTGGCCAATGCCACCTCGGACAGCCGAGCGCCGGGCGCAAACCGCGACGACAGAATCGCCTCGGTCAGGTAGTCGGCCACCTGATCGACCAGGTTACGCTGGGCAATGAAGGCTGACGGGAGTGTGTCGGATTCGGACATGACAGGGCCTACAGCAGAGACGCCAACCGGCGTCGATAGTCGTCAAGGGGAGTCGCTCGCCGGTCAGTATGGACGACTTGGTGGAATGCCGATAGTCGACTGACGACTGTCGACAGTTTGCGAGAGGATTGCTATGTTCAATAGAGAATGAAAAAACGTCTCGCAAGCACTCGACCGTAATCACTCGCGCTCGACCGCAATCACTAACACTCGACAGCACTCGACAACCGACCGTCAAAAACAGCCCGGCGTTCCGTCCCATAACAACAACCTCAAGGTGTCCCATGAAAGCCACTCCCGTCTCTACCGGCAGCTTGCCGAGCTCTGCGACGCTCAGGCTCACCGCTGCAGCCTTTACCGCCCTATCGCTGAGCCTCGTGACCAGCGCATCGAACACGGCCCTCGCCCAGGATGAGGCATCGTCCGACGCCCAGGGCCAGGAGCAAGGCACGCCGCAGCGTGGCGGCGTGATCGATACGATCATCCAGCCCGAGCCCCCCGGGCTTGTCCTAGGCATGGTCCAAAACGCCCCCACCCGGACCGTGGCCGGCAATATCTATGAAGGCTTGCTGCGCTACTCGACCGATCTGGAACCGATGCCGCAACTGGCCAAGAGCTGGGACGTCAGCGATGACGGTCTGACCTACACCTTCCACCTTCAGGAGAACGTCACCTGGCACGACGGCGAGCCCTTCAGCGCCGATGATGTCGTGTTTTCCGCCGACGTTTTCCACCGCGAGCTCAACCCCAGCGCCCGTGCCGTGCTCGAGCACGTCGACAGCATCGAGGCGCTCGATGAGAACACCGTGGAGTTCACCCTCAAGAAGCCCTTCGGCCCCTTTCTCATCTCGTTTGAAGCCGGCACCTTCACCATGGTGCCCAAGCATATCTACGAGGGTACGGACTTTCGCAACAACGAGGCCAACAACCACCCGATCGGCACGGGCCCGTTCAAGTTCGACAGCTGGGATCGTGGCACCGTCATCAAGCTGGTCCGCAATGACGACTACTACGAAGAGGGCTTGCCCTACCTCGACGGCATCAACTGGCACGTCATCCCCGACGGCGCCTCTCGCGCCGTGGCCTATGAGAACGGCACCGTCGATGTGCTGCCCTACGGCACCGTGGAAAACTTCGACGTGCCACGCCTGACCAACATGGACAACACCTGCGTCACCGAGAAGGGCCACGAGTACTTCAGTCCCTTCGCCATGCTGTGGATGAACAACCGCGAAGGGCCGACGGCCGACAAGCGCTTCCGCCAGGCGGTGATGTACGCCATGGATCGAGAATTCGCGCGTGACGTGCTGTGGAACGGCATGGGCAAGGTTCCCACCGGCCCCTTCGGCAGCAACGCCAAGTTCAATGACCCCGACCTCGATGGCTACGAGTACGACCCCGACAAGGCTGAGGAACTGCTCGACGAGATGGGCTACGACGGCGAGGAAGTGACCCTGCTGCCGCTGCCCTACGGCGAAACCTGGAACCGCTGGGCCGAAGCCGTACAGCAAAACTTGAAGGAAGTCGGCATCAACGTGCGCACCGAAGCCACCGACGTCGGCGGCTGGAACCAGCGCCTGGGCGAGCGTGACTTCGACCTCGCCTTCACCTACCTGTACCAGTACGGCGACCCGGCGCTCGGCATTTCGCGCACCTACCTCTCGACCAACACCGAGAAGGGCTCGCCGTGGAACAACGTCGAAGGCTATGAGAATCCGGAGGTGGATGCGCTGTTCAATGAAGCCGCCACGGCCCACCCGGACTCCGAGCGCGAACGCCTCTACCACGAGGTGCAGGAGACCCTGGTCGCCGACGCCCCCCTCGGCTGGCTGCTGGAGCTGGGGTTCCCGACCATCTACCGCTGCAACGTCAACAACCTGGTGACGTCTGGCGTGGGTGTGAACGACGGTTTCAAGGACGCCTGGATCGCGGACTGACCCGTCGTGGCGGCCCTGGGTGTGATGTGAGGAGTGATGTGCGCATCGCGCCCAGGGCCACCGACAGTCGTGGGTCGCTCAGCGAGTGTGCCGTGCGGCCCACCGGCGGCCCCAGTGTCACCACCCGGGATGAAAGCCTGCACGCCCTTCGCCCAACCAAGCACACGCTCGCACGCAATTTGCGCGCTTTAACCTGCACCTTTCCATGAGCGCTTCCATGCGCCCTTCCATGCTAGGACTCCGGCCATGCTCTACGCCCGCCTGATTCTGATGCGATTGCTCAAGGCCGCCATCGTGCTGCTGATGATCATCGTGTTTAACTTCGTGCTGATTCAGCTCGCCCCCGGGGATCCCGCGTCGATCCTGGCCGGTGAGGCCGGTGCCGCCGACGAGGCCTTCATCGCCCAGTTGCGCGAGCAATTTGGCCTGGATCAGCCCATGTACGTGCAGCTGTGGCAGTACGTCTCGGGCATCGCCACGTTGGATTTCGGCTATTCCTATCGCCAGCAGATGCCAGTGCTCGACCTGATCCTCGACCGCCTGCCGGCGACCCTGCTGCTGACCGGCACCGCCTTCGTGCTGTCGCTGGGCCTTGGCATCCTGGCCGGCTCCATGGCCGCCATGCGGGTCAAGAAGGCCTCGGGCTCGCTGATCATGGCCCTGGCCCTGGTGTTCTACGCCACGCCGCTGTTCTGGGTGGCACTTATGGCGGTGGTGCTGTTCTCGGTCTATCTCGACTGGCTGCCGGCCTACGGCATGTTCACCGTGGGTGCCAACCTCGACGGACTGGCCTTCGCCTGGGACGTCGCGAAGCACCTGGTGCTGCCGGCCACCACCCTGGGGCTGTTCTTCATGGCGATCTATACGCGCATGACGCGCACCTCGATGCTCGACGCGGCCCAGCAGGATTTCGTCAAGACCGCCAAGGCCAAGGGCCTGCACCCCCGGCTGATTCAGCGCCGCCACATCTTGCGCAATGCGCTGCTGCCGATCATCACCCTGGCTGGCCTGCAGGCCGGCCAGATGGTCGGTGGCGCGATCCTGACCGAAACGGTCTTCGCCTGGCCCGGCATCGGCCGACTGATGTACGAGGCGCTGATGCAGCGTGACTACAACCTGCTGCTCGGCATCTTCTTCTTTTCCTCGGCGCTGGTGATCGCATTCAACATCATCACCGACCTGGTCTATCGCCTGGCCGATCCACGCATCAAGGGGGCCGCATGAGCTTCTTCGCACGCTTCGCCCAGAACCGCGGCGCCTTGGTGGGGCTGATTATCCTGTGGGCCATCATCGCCATGGCATTGCTGGCGCCGGTGCTCTTCCCCGACTCCCCCTGGCGCATGGTCCAGCGTCCCTTCCTGGCGCCATTCGAGCAGCCGGGGTTCTGGCTCGGCACCGACACCATGGGCCGCAACGTCGCCTCCGGGTTGATGCACGGGGCCTGGGTGTCGTTGCTGATCGGGCTGGTCTCGACCATGGTGGCCCTTGCCATCGGCGTGCCCATCGGGGCGCTTGCCGGCTATTACGGCGGCCTGGTGGACGACGGCCTGATGCGGTTCACCGAGTTCTTCCAGACCATCCCCAACTTCGCCCTGGCCATCGTGCTGGTGGCGATCATGCAACCCAGCGTGACCTCCATCGTGCTGGCCATCGCCATCGTCAGTTGGCCGCCGGTGGCGCGCCTGGTGCGTGCCGAATTCCTGTCGCTGCGCCACCGCGAATACGTCGAGGCCGCCAGGCTCGTCGGCCAGTCCAACCTGACCATCATCCTGCGCCAGATTCTGCCCAATACGCTGTCGCCGATCATCGTGCTGGCCTCACTGATGGTCGCCACCGCCATCCTGCTCGAGTCGGCGCTGTCGTTTCTCGGCCTCGGCGATCCCAACGTCATGTCCTGGGGCTACATGATCGGCGCGGCTCGCACCGTCATTCGCCAGGCCTGGTGGCTGTCGTTCTTCCCCGGCGTCGCCATCCTGCTGACCGTGCTGGCCTTGAACCTGGTCGGCGAGGGACTGGACGATGCCCTCAATCCCAAGCTGGCACGGGAGCGCTAAGCCGATGACGACTGCACAGCGACCGCCACGCATCCGCACGATAGCCAAGCATTCCCCCGGGAGGCCCCAATGACCCAGCCCGTTCTCAGCCTCAGGGGACTCTCGGTCGCCCTGCCCAAGGGCGCCGACCGTGACCTCGCGGTATCCGACGTCAGCTACGATGTGCACGCCGGCGAAATCCTCTGCGTGGTCGGGGAATCCGGCTCGGGCAAGTCCATGGCCGCCAATGCGGTGATGGGGCTGTTGCCCAAGGGCGTGCGCCCCGTGGCCGGCGAGGCGCTGTTCGAGGGCGAAGACCTGTTGCGCGTCACCGAGGCTCGCCATCGGCAACTGCGCGGGCTCAAGATCGGCATGATCTTCCAGGAGCCGATGACCGCCTTGAACCCGCTGATGCGGGTCGGCGACCAGATCGCCGAGGTGTTCGAGGCCCACGCCAAGCTCAAGGGCGCCGAACGCCAGACCCGGGCCCTTGAGCTTCTGATCGAAGTCGGCCTGCCCGAGCCCGAGCGCGCGATTCGTGCCTACCCGTTCGAGCTATCCGGTGGCCAGCGCCAGCGGGTGATGATCGCCATGGCGCTGGCGCTGGAGCCGACGCTGTTGATCGCCGATGAGCCCA
>Ga0114954_1000660_pt1 | contig 10591 bp, 8 predicted proteins | sample Porto_4metaG_FD_87299 | JGI IMG/M metagenome (GOLD analysis project Ga0114954, IMG submission 87299) | Marine algal microbial communities from Porto, Portugal - Porto_4 metaG | ecosystem: Host-associated > Algae > Red algae > Unclassified | place: Portugal: Porto | collected 2015-02-02
AAATCGCGTTTAAAATACTTTTCTAAAGTGGTCTTAGATTCGGTATATGCTCAGGGAATTTTACAAAATAACGGTAAGCAGGTTCAGCGTAATTATATTTATTTGGTTAAGGATAATGAGGCTAGAAAGGTTAGGGTTTCAGATTTTTATAGGGTAAACGAAATCAATAACTTGGTAAGTAAAGTTCTTGCAGAGAATAATTTAGCTGCTTTTGAGAAAGAAACTCAAGCACTTTTTTTTGATATTATTGCTCCCAATGTAAGTTTTGATAATAGTCTTACCCAAAAAGCTAGGGCAGAGGCATTGTCCAAATTATCATATACAAGGGGAACGGTAGATCAAGGAAGATTGATCATTGCTAAAGGAGAAGTTGTAGAGGCGGAAAATCTTAAGATATTAGAGTCGTTAAAATCTGAATACGAATCTGAGTTATGGACTGCAAATAATTATTATTATATATTGATAGGGTATACTGTTCTGGTTGCACTAGTACTTATTATGTTGTTCTTGTTTTTGAAAAAATACCGAAGAACCGTTTATGATAATAATGTAAAGGTCACTTTTATATTTTTCAATATCTTATTGATGGTATTTATTACCACTATGGTTATAAAGTACAATGACCAATTAGTGTTTGTTGTGCCGTTATGTATACTTCCGTTGATTTTGAAAACGTTTTTTGATGCTAGATTAGGATTGTTTGTACATGTATTGACGATACTGATTTTGGGTTTTGTAGTACCCAATAGTTTTGAGTATATATTTCTGCAGATTATTACAGGTGTCGTTACAATTTTGACGGTATCTGAGCTGTATAAAAGAGCAAACCTATTTGTTAGTGTTGGTCAAATAACACTGATTTATATTATTGGATATTTAGCTTTTCATACCATACACGAAGGAGATTTAAGCGATATTGAATGGTACACATTAGGGCTTTTTCTGCTAAATGGTATGATTACCCTTTTTGTACAACCTTTAATATATATCTATGAGAAAGTTTTCGGGCTGGTGTCAGATGTGTCGTTATTGGAATTGTCAGATACCAATTCTAAGCTTTTAAAGGAATTATCTAACAAAGCACCAGGAACTTTTCATCATTCATTACAGGTCGCCAATTTAGCTGAAGCAGCTGCTAATGAAATTGGAGCAAATGCTATGTTGGTTAGGGTAGGGGCATTATACCATGATATTGGTAAAATGAACGATCCTACTTACTTTACGGAAAACCAGGTGACGAATGTGAATCCGCATGATGAGCTTAGTCCTAAAGACAGTGCGCGTATTATAATAGATCATGTCATAAAGGGAATAGAGATAGCCAGAAAGAATAATATACCTGATCGTATTATAGATTTTATACGTTCTCACCATGGTACCACATTGGTATTTTATTTCTACAAGAAACAGAAAGAATTAGAAGAAGATGTAAATGAAGAGGATTTTAGGTATCCTGGTCCGTTGCCATTTTCTAGAGAGACTGCAATATTAATGATGGCAGATTCTGTAGAAGCGGCATCAAAGAGTTTAAAGAATCCTACTTTTTTAATTATTGATGAGTTTGTAGATAAAATAATTTCGGGTCAAATGAAAGCAAATCAATTTTTGAATGCAGACATTACGTTCAAAGAAATAGAAACAATCAAGAAAATATTCAAACAAAAGCTCATAAATATTTATCATTTGCGAGTGGAATATCCTGAGTAACAGGGATGTATTTTTTTATTGAAAAAAAACATTAAAAATAGTTGTGTATAATCAGTAATACTTACTACATTTGCATCCGCTATTTAGAGCAACAGTTCATTGAAGAATTACTGGAGAGGTGCCTGAGTGGCCGAAAGGAGCGGTTTGCTAAATCGTCGTAGGTGGAAACATTTACCCAGGGTTCGAATCCCTGTCTCTCCGCAACAATATGTTGAGAGACATATTTTTTGATAACCAATTCGGGGTGTAGCGTAGCCCGGTTATCGCGCCGCGTTTGGGACGCGGAGGTCGCAGGTTCGAATCCTGCCACCCCGACCAATTTTAATTACCCTCGTAAATCATTTGATTTGCGAGGGTTTTTTCATTTGTAAGTAAGTCTGTTGTATTATTTGTAAGATAAGTGCAGATATCCGCTAAAACCGGTTAAGTGTAGACGGTTAAAAGCTTAAACTATACCTGACATTGCTAATGAAATAATGGTAATTAAAAAATCCCATAAAGATTAGCGTAGTTCATGTAAATCAAGAACTATAAATTTTCTGTAACGAAGGTTGATTTTTTGTTTTTCTATTGTTCAGCATAAATATCCATAATTTCAGTGCTAAACTTCTCTCTTATGACCCTACGCTTTAATTTAAGGGTAGGTGTCAATTCTGCAGCTGCACCATCTGCATGTACTGGTAGCCATTCACGAGCAATAAGTTTAAATTTTTTAATTTGTTCTACATGGCTAAATTCAGGGTTGTATTTATCAATTATTTTTTGATATCGCTTTAGTACCTTGGGGTGCTTTGCTATATCATCTAAACTGGTCCAAGGAATATCCTTTTTATGGCAGTAGCTTTTCAATGCTTCCTCTGCAGGGACAATCAAAGCGGATACAAATTTTTGTTTATCACCAATAACCATCATTTGTTCTACCAAAAACTCCTCTTTTATTCTATTTTCAATAGGTGCCGGTGCAACATATTTACCACCAGAAGTTTTAAGTAATTCTTTCTTTCTGTCAGTAATTTTTAAAAATTCTCGTCCCGTTGGTCCTTTTACTAGCGTACCAATATCACCAGTGCGAAACCAACGTTTACCATCTTTTATGCAAAAAACTTGAGTATTGACTTCTGGTTTTTTGTAATACCCCATCATAACATTTGGTCCATGGGCTAAAATCTCTCCTTCGCCGTCTCTATAATCTCCATCTTCTTGGTCTATTAGTATTTCTACGCCATCAATGATCGGACCTGCAGAACCTAAAAGGGCTCCATCTGGTTCCATAGTATTTACACTTAAAGTAGGTGAAGTTTCTGTTAGTCCATATCCTTCACGAATAGGAATACCGGCTGCACAAAAAACACGCATAACCTTAACCGGGCAAGGAGCAGCTCCTGTAACTACGGCTTTTACATTTCCTCCAAGGGCATCTCGCCATTTAGAGAAAATCAATTTATCGGCAATTTTCCATTTTAGTTTGGTAACAAAAGATAATTTTTGATTTAGTTCATAATCATCGGTCAATGACAAAGCCCAAAAGAATAGCTTCTTTTTTGTACCATCTAATGCCAATCCTTTGTTGTAAATAGCCTCGTAAATTTTTTCTAGCAATCTAGGGACAGTAGTGAATGTTGCAGGTTTAACTGCAGCTAAGTCACCTTCAGGACCACTTAGATTGTCGGTGCCAGCAAAAAATATTTTAGCACTTTTGTAATAGTACACAAATGAAACAGAGCGTTCGTAGATATGGCACAAGGGTAAAAAACTTAATACATTGTCTCCTGGTTTCGCTTGTAAATGAGGAGAAGTATTTAAAACTATGTGCATTATGTTTTTGTGCGATAGCATAACCCCTTTTGGGTTTCCTGTGGTACCGGAGGTATAAATAATGGTTGCTAGATCTTCATTTGTAATCCCGCTTTTAATTTTTTCTATTTCGGTAATATGAGAATTGTCAAATACGTCTTCCCAATACGGAATATTAGATTGCTTATCTAATGTATAAATGTGCTCAAGGGTGACTACACTTTTTCGTGTTGCATTTAATTTGCTATATAAATCTCCGCCACCGCAAAAAGCTACTTTTACCTCCGCTTCGTTTAAAATATATTCATACTCGCCAACACTAATAGTAGGGTATAAGGGAATACTTATGATACCTGCCATTTGCATAGCAAAATCTAAAATCATCCATTCCGGTCTATTTTTATAAACAACTAAAGCAACTTTATCACCTGGTTTTAGACCAAGATTTAATAATCCTGATGCCATATTTTCGGCAGTTTCTTTAACTTCTTGCGAACTATACGATTTCCATTTTCCAGAGGCATCTCGACCATTTATGGAATTTTCTAAAGGATGATTTTCAAGTTGATGATATAAAAGGTCAAAGAGTCTGGTCATTGCTTCTGTTTGTTTTTGCTAGTTTAAAATACGAAAAATTTACAAGAGATTTTATTTACATAACTATGATTATTAAGGTCTTATGAGAACATAAGACTGATAAATTCTGCTACACAGGCTGGTTTTTCTGAACCTTCAATTTCAACGGTACAGTTCCATGTTACTTTTAATCCGGTATCGCCGTATGCTTCAATGTTGGCAATATTGCCCACTAATCGAAGGCGGCTATCAACCAATACGGGACTAGGAAACCGAACTTTATTCAATCCGTAATTAACGCCCATTTTAACTGACTTTACCGAAATAAGATCTTCTAACAATTTTGAAAGCATGGAAATTGACATAAAACCATGTGCCACAGGTTTTTTGAAAGGGGAGTGTTTGGTCGCTTTTTCAACATCTACATGAATCCATTGATGGTCTCCGGTAGCCTTTGCAAAGTCATTTATCATTTCTTGGGTAATTTTCAACCAATCACCTTCAGGAAGTGGTTTTCCCACTAGAGCTTTAAATGCCTGAAAATCTTCTATCTCTAATTTTGCCATGCTATTATCTTGAAGTTCCACCATCTATTGTTAAACAAATTCCTGAAACAAACCTAGCCTCGTCTGAAGCTAAGTATAGATATCCATAGGCAATATCAATAGGCTGTGCAACGGTCTTTAACGGTATACTTGCTTCAATTGCAGCAAAATGTTCTTTTGGTATTTTGGCAACCATGTCTGTCATGGTGAAACCAGGCGCAATTGCATTTGCCGTTATCCCGTGTTTACCAAGTTCCATAGTCCATGTTTTTGACATAGCAATTACTCCTGCCTTTGTTGCGGCATAATTGGTTTGACCAAAATTTCCCCTTAAACCAACATTAGAAGCTGCACTTACTATTCTACCATATTTATTGGCTTTCATATAAGGTGCTGCGGCCTGGGTACACAAGAAGACACCTTTTAGATTTACGTTTACTACAGAATCAAATTCTTCTTCACTCATTTTTTCAAGAGTTTTATCTCTTGTGATCCCTGCGTTATTTATTAATATATCCAGTTTTCCGTGCTTTTCGTTTATAGATGCAAAAAGACTTTCAATAGCCGTTTTGTCTGTAACTGAGACGGCGTGAAATTCTGCTTTACCGCCGCTAGCGTTAATACCATCTGCTACGGTTTGCCCCTCTGTCAATAAATCAACTATGATTACGGTTGCACCTTCTTTAGCAAATAGTTCTGATATTGCTTGTCCTATACCTCTAGAACCGCCTGTTACTACTGCTATTTTGTTTTCTAATCTCATGATGTTCTGTTTCGTTATTCTTATATTTTTAATAGAATTGTTATGTTAAGAATGCTTCGCTGTTTGGTACTTTCTCTTTCAGGTTTTAACAATTAATTTGCCCTTCACTTTTCTGTCGGTCATTTCTTCAAGTGCCGTGGCCGTATCTTCCAAATTATAAATAGCGTGTATATGTGGTTTTAGTTTACCTTCAGCATGCCATTTCATTAAAGCCATTGTATTTTGCATATTCGCTTTAGCATCTTTCATGGCAAAGGCGCCCCAAAAAACACCGACAATTGAAGCTTCTTTTAAAAGGGGAAGATTAAGCGGAATTTTAGGGATATCGCCTGAGGCAAACCCTACTACTAAATACCTGCCATTTCGTGCTATACCTCTAAAAGCGGCTTCTGAATATGTTCCGCCAACAGGGTCATATATTACATCTACACCTTTACCATCTGTTAATTCCTTAATTGAAGCTTTAAGGTCTTGTGTGGTGTAATTTATTATTTCATCGGCACCATATTCTTTACATAGAGCCAACTTGTCATCCTTAGAAGCTGCTGCAATAACCTTGGCTCCCATAAGCTTCCCTAATTCAACAGCTGCCAAACCTACACCACCAGAGGCACCTAAAACTAAAAGTGTTTCTCCTTCTTTCAAATTACCTCTGTCTTTTAATGCATGATATGACGTACCGTAAGCCATCAAGAATGAAGCTGCAATAGGGAAATCCATTTGGGAAGGTTTTGGAAAGCATGCGTTAGAAGGTATCAGAACTTCTTCTGCCAAGCCACCATGTGCTACAAAACCAAATACTTCTTGACCAACTTTTAAATGCGAGACTCCCTCGCCAACTTCCTTAACGATGCCGGCTACATCACTACCCGGTGTAAAAGGTAATTCTGGTTTAAACTGATACAGACCTTGAATAATCAATGTATCGGGAAAATTTAATCCACATGCTTTTACTTCTACTAAAACTTCTTTTGCTTTCGGACTTAAATTATCGACTTCTTCTAGTGATAAAGAAGAGGGGGGACCAAATTTTTTACACCGTATTGCTTTCATACCTATTAAAATTCAAAATTTAAAAGTCAAATTCAACTACCATTTCAAATTTCAGCTTTTGTCTTTCTGAATTTGATTTTTGTATTTGCGCTTGTATTTTATTATTTATTCCTCTATTATTTTCAACACCAATTTACCCATCTTGTCACCAGAAAAAAGACGGCTATAGGTTTCGGGGAAATTTTCAATTCCCTCGTAGATGTCCTCTTTACTTTTTAGTTTTCCTTGAGCCATCCAGCCACCTAAAATTTTAGCACCTTCAGCATATCTATCCGCATAATCAAAAACAACCATACCTGTCATGCTTGCTCTGTTTACTAATAAGGATAGGTAGTTGCTAGGTCCTTTTATTTCGGTTTTGTTGTTGTATTGTGATATGGCGCCACAGATAACTATTCTTGCATTCATGCGCAATCTACCTAAGGCTATGTCAAGTATTTCGCCACCAACATTATCAAAATAGATATCTAACCCTTTAGGGCATTCTTCCTTCAATCGTTGTTTAACATCTTCATTTTTATAATCAATACAGGCATCAAAACCTAGTTCGTCAACAACGTATTTGCATTTATCGGTACCGCCTGCAATCCCTACTACTTTACATCCTTTTATTTTAGCAACCTGCCCAACAATACTACCAACGGCACCGGCTGCACCCGAAACTAAAACAATGTCACCTTCTTTTAATTTACCTACCTCTGTAATGCCAAAGTATGCGGTCATACCAGGCATTCCTAAAGTGCCAATGTAAGTGGGTAATGGTGCCAGTTTTGGGTCTACTTTATAATAGCCGTCTGCATTTGTAGCAATGTATTGTTGCACACCGGCATAACCGGCAACATAATCACCTACTTTGAATTCTGGGTGATTGTTAGCTTCTATTACCTGACCAACAGAACCCGCTCGCATTACCGAATTTATTTCCATAGGCGGTATGTATGATTTTGCTTCATTCATCCAACCGCGCATGGCAGGGTCAAGAGAGACATAATGTTGTTGTATCAATACTTCTCCTTCTTTTATTTTAGGGATAGGATTAGACACTAATGACCATGTGGAAGCATCTGCGTCACCTGTTGGTCTTTTTACAAATAATAATTGTTTGTTCATGAATTAGTAATTTTATAATCATTCTAATGTTAGTCAGAATCTGATTTACTTTAATTTAAGTTAGTTGCTTGTTTATTTTTTTTTGCTGGAAAAGCTTTCTACATAAGCTTTCATCTTTGCTCGTATTTCGGGTTTCCACCAAAGTTCTGCTGCTTCTTTTAGGGAGTTTTCTCCATTTACATCTAATTTTTCAAGAAGATGTTTTCGTATTTTCGCTTTGGTATTTCTCCAAATTTGTTGGTCTGCTTTCATGTAAAGTCGCATTTGCTTTTCAGCACGTTCCAAAACATTTTCTAACGGAACCAATTCATCTACCAAACCGGCAGAAAGCGCTTCTTTACCAGTTAACAATTTTCCTTCTAAAATATATCTGCTTGCTAATCCGTCACCCATCCAAAATGCATAGACCTCTGTTAGGTTTTGACTGATCTGAATATTTACGGCAACCTCGTTGAGTCCTATAACATATTTTTCCCCATCTGCCATGTACCGATTATCGCTGGCAACTGCTAAAACGCATCCTCCAGCAGGAGAATAACCGGTTATAGCAGATATAAAAGGTTTTTTAAATTGTACCAGTTCTAAATACAAACTACCAAAGGCGGAAAAGAAATCACTAATTTGATTTTTGTCATATTGAAAAAGTTCAATTAAGTCTAGCCCTGCGGAAAAATAATCAGGTTGACCGGAAAGAATTACACCTTTTACCTGGTCATTTACAGCTATAGATTTGAAGGTTTCTCTCATTTCTGAAACCATTTCCGCATTAATAGCGTTTACTTTTCCACGGTTCATCTGTACAATAGCGTACTCGTCTTTATAAGTTATTTCTAATGTCTTCATATATTTTATAAGGAAGTTCCTCCGTCTAGTGTTAATGTTTGTCCTGTCATAAATTTAGAATTATCAGAAGCCAGAAAGCAAATACCTTCTGCAATTTCATTGGCTTCACCAAATCTCTTCATAGGGATCATTCTTTTAAGCAGATCTCCCATGTCAGGTCTAACGCTTAGCAGTTGGTCCAATAGTGCAGAATGTGTGTAACCTGGACAAACCGCGTTAATGCGAATATTTTTACTGCCATATTCCAAAGCTGCGGATTTAGTCATACCCACCACGGCGAATTTGCTTGCGCTGTAAGAAAGATTATTTCCGGAAGCTTTAAGCCCCGCTAAAGAAGCTATATTGACTATGTTGCCATGACCTTGCTTTGTCATTTGTTTAAGAGCTGCTTGCATGCAGTAAAAGACCCCGGTTTGGTTCACGGCAATAACATTATGCCAATCTTCATGTGTGTGCTCTGCAGTTTTTAATTGATGCTTGCCACCAATGCCGGCATTGTTTACAATAACATCAACACGGTCGTATTTTGATACTGTTTGAGATATCAGTTCTTCTACCTCTTCATATTTTGTGACATCGGTTTTTATGGCAAATGCTTTGCCACCGTTTTTTTTGATTTCTTCAGCAATTTTTTCGGCATTGTTCAAGTTGATGTCTGAAACCACTACGGTTGCTTTGCGTTCACCTAACAGTTTAGCTGCTGCTGCACCAATACCGCTTCCGGCACCAGTTATAATTACTACTTTATCTTCTAAATTCATTTCTTCTATTTTAACCTTAGTATTCTAAGTGCTTATATTTTAAATCTCAAATTTTCAATCGCATTGAATTAATCTGGAATCCTGTAAAGACTGATCTCTTAAATGTGTGGGATAACCTTCTGCTTTTATCATCCCTAAAAAATCAGCTGTAGAGTTATATTTTACGAGCAATATTTTATCCCATAACCCTTCATCTTCAGGTCCGATTAATATTCGTTGAGGTTTTCCCATATAAAGAATTTCAGCGTTCGCTTTTTGAAAGTAGGGCATAGCCGCTTTCATATACTCTTTATAAGATTCTGCTCCAGATAATCCGGTTTCTGCAACCGTATCTTTAAATTTTAGCAAGTTCATCATCACCACAGGTTTACCTGCAGGTAATAGCGAAAAGGCTTTTAACTGTTCTTGATTAATTTTATGATGTGATGTTGTTTTCAAATATTTTAAAATAAATTATCGATTTGTTTTTTTTGAATTGCCTCCCAAGCTGTTTTACAGCATAATTCGGATGCTTTGTTTAAGTAAGCAAATTTTGGGTCGCTCGTATGTCCATTTTTAAATCGATAATAGATTTGCTGAGCGATTACGGCAATTTTGAACAATCCGTAGGCATAATAAAAAATTAGGTTATCTACATTTCGTCCACTTTTTACAGCATACTGTTGTACTATCTCTGCACGAAGAGGATTGCCTTCCATAACCGTTGGAGACTGTAGGCCTTGCTTCATGAAATCTGGGTCTGCATACGTGGTCCAATACCCCAAAGAAGTACCTAGGTCCATTAAAGGATCACCAAGGGTACACATTTCCCAATCTAGAATAGCTGCAATTTCTTTCCAGCTATTGTCCTTAAAAACCACATTGTCATATTTAAAATCATTGTGTATTAAAGTGTGGTCATAGGTTTTGGGTTGATTTTCTGCCATCCATTTCATGACTTTTCCGGCAGTAGGGACATCATCTGTCGCGGCAGCTACATATTGTTTGCTCCAATTGGTTACTTGCCGCTCCACGTAACCTTCAGGACGTCCCAAGTTTTCTAATCCTGCTGCTTTGTAATCTATTGCGTGAAAAGCCACAAAAGTATCTAGCCATGTATTGGAAATGGTCTTAAACTCTAGTGGAGTAATTTGTAATTTATGTGCCTCTCTAGCAGTCAGGATAATCCCTTTTACTTTACTCATGATGTAAAATGGAGCTCCAATAATTGTAGTGTCTTCAGTATATGTATATGCTTTAGGGGTTTTATCGAATACAGTATTTAAGTTTGAAATAACCTTGTATTCGCGACTCATATCATGTCCTCGTTTTGGTGCAGCAAATGGAGGTCGACGTAAGACGTATTCCTTATTTTCAATTTTTAATAAGTAAGTAAGATTAGAAAAACCATTGGCAAATTGTTCTACTTGAAGTGGACTATCAGTATCTGCAATTAAGTT
>Ga0114954_1000662_pt1 | contig 10576 bp, 5 predicted proteins | sample Porto_4metaG_FD_87299 | JGI IMG/M metagenome (GOLD analysis project Ga0114954, IMG submission 87299) | Marine algal microbial communities from Porto, Portugal - Porto_4 metaG | ecosystem: Host-associated > Algae > Red algae > Unclassified | place: Portugal: Porto | collected 2015-02-02
CGGGCGCGATGACACATCCCGCACGATGCCCGGTTGACGATTCCCACTAGGCGGCGACAAAGCTAGCGCCCAGAGCCCCCCGTTCGGCAACGTCGAGCGGGGGTCTTTGCGTGGGCGCCGGTTGGCCTGCCTGGTGGGAGGTATTGGCCATTGGTCCTACACCGCCGTCGACGCCCGCGGATGGTATACCCTGTTGCGGCGGCGTGCCGCAACGCCTGGTGCGGCATGTGCCGATGGACCGCTCGGGGCTTTCTGAAATCGGGAGATGGATGTGGTGGGGATGAACGCAGGGCTGTCGAGCGCCGAGCGAGGTGAGGCATTGCCACGGCGTCGGCAGCAGCCGACCGTCAGGGGGGGGACGTCGCGCCAGAGGCCGACCGGCCGGGCCTTATCTTGGACCCGAACTCGGACCCTATCTCGGTCCCTATCTCGGACTGTATCTCGGACCCAGTTTCGAGGCGGGGCGCGAGGATGCCGGGTGTGGCTGCTGGGCTTGAGCCTAGGACTGGGACTGGGTCTGGCGCCCATGGCCCACGCCGCCGATGCCCCGCCCCGCCTGGTCGTGCTGACGTCGTTCTCGGAACTGGTCAGCCAGGAGCTGGCCGACGCCTATCGCCGTGAGGCCCCCGGCGTCTCGCTGTCGTTCATTCACAAGAAGACCAGTGCCGCGCTCAACCATCTCGACCGCGGCCTGGGGCCGACACCGGACCTGGTGATGGCAAGCGCCCTCGATGCCTTCGGCTGGATGGCCGAACGCGATCTTCTGGTACCGGCGGGGGCCTTGGCCGCCCAGGCGTCGCCCTACATCGAACCATCGCTTGCGCCCTACTGTGTGCCCTTCGCCCAGGCAGGCTATGGGGTGATGTGGCATCGGGGCTATCTCGAACGCCATGGCCTGAGCCCGCCGCGGGACTGGGGGGCGCTGCTTGACCCGAGCTTTACCGGCCACGTCGCGATGTCATCACCGGCACGCTCGGGCACCACCCACGTCATCGTCGAGTCGCTGCTTCAGGCACGCGGCTGGGAGCCGGGCTGGGCTGACTTGATGGCGCTGGGAGGGCGGCTTGCCACGGTGACAGCGCGCAGCTTTGGCGTGCCGATTGGCATCGAGCGTGAGCGCTTCGGCGTCGGCCTGGTGGTGGATGCGCTCGCTGCCCCGGTCATCGCCGGGGATGCCGACATTGGCTTTGCCTATCCGTCGCCGGTCACGGTGCTCCCGGTGTGTACCGCCCTGGTGCGCGGTGGCGCCGAACTCGACGAGGCGCGTCGCTTCCTGCGCTTTCTGACCTCGGCGTCCGGCCAGCATGCCCTGGCCACGCCCTCGCTGGGACGTTATCCCATCGATCCGTCGGCGGCGGCCGGTGTGCCCGGCCACCCGTTGGCGGGTCTTGCACCGGGCCAGGAGCGACTCGCCTACGACGCCGAGCTATCGCGTCGCCGCTATGGCCTGGTCAATGCCCTGTTCGATCACCTGGTGACCTACCGCCTGGAGCGCTTGCGTGAGTTCTGGGCGCGATACGACGAACTCGCGGCGCGTGTCGCCTCGAGAGTGCAAAGCGGAGTAGACACCGACGCCCTGACCGGGGACCGCGCCGACCTGGCCAGCGCCAGAGCGCTGGCTACCCGCGTACCGTTCGCCGCCGAGCGCCTCACCGATGCGGATCTTGTGGCGCAGTTCAGTCGCCATCAGCCCGGATTGATGGCGGGCGCGGTGCAGCGCGAAGAAGAAGCCGCCTGGGGCGCGCGTCTCGACGCCGACCTGACGGCGGCGCGGGCGCTGCTGGAGGCGCTGGCGAAGCGGCTCGATGCCTCCGCCGCGGTAGGTACACCGCCATGAGCGCCTGGCCGCGGGGGCTTGCACTGCACCGCCTATGGCGGCGGCTTGGGGTCAAGGTGTTCTCGGCGCTGGCGGGCCTGATTGCGGTCATCGTCCTGGTGGCCCTCGGTGCCTGGCTGGCCTTCAGCGATATCGCCGAGCGCATGACCGAGATTAGCGAGCGCCAGTTGCCGGTGATCGCCCGCTCGGCGCGTTTCGCCGAGATCGGCAGCGATCTCGTGGCGACAGCTCCGCGCTTGCTGACGGCGCGCTCGAGCTGGGAGCAGGAGAGTCTGTGGGCCGAATTGCAGGCGCGCCTGGCGCAGCTCGAAGCGCTCAGGCCGCTCTCAGGCGCGGCCTCGCTGGCCACGCAGGTGGCGGCGGCGCATGACGAGGGCGCGATGATCGATGATGCGTCGCTGACCGACCTGATCGATCGCATTCGGCGCAATCTGCTGGCGCTCAATGCCAACGTCGGCCTGGGCTTCGAACTGGGGCGAGCCAACCGTGAGCGTTCCGAAGCGTTGCGCTGGACGCACGTCACCTTCCTCGATGAGATCGAGCCGATTCTCGAGGACAGCCGGTTCAACACCGAGACCGAAATGGAGCAGTGGGCTGGGGCCGAGTCCAGCGCCGAGGAGAGCCGCTCACGAATCAACCTGATGCACACCATCGGCGTGCGCGATCGTCTGCTCGAGGTTAATGCCGATGCCAACCTGCTGGTGGGCCTGACCCTGAGGGCGGCGAGTCAGCAGGACAGCCTGGACATCGAGCATACCCGTCAGTATCTCGGCGAGGTCGGCGATCGGTTGCGCGACAACCTCGTGCTGCTGCGCGATGAAGATAGCGCCATCACCCTGCGCGAGGCGGTGCATGCCATGCTGACCTTCGCCGAAGGGGAGGCCAGCCTGCCGGCGCTGCGCCAGCGAGAGCTGGCCCTTGGCCAGCGCAACATGACCCTGATCAACGACAACGAGGCCCTGATCAGTGAACTCAAGGGCGAAATCGCGGCGCGGATTCGGCGCTCCCAGGGCGAAGCCGAGGCCGCCGCCGCGGAGGCCAGGGCCAGCGTCCAGCGCGGCAAGTTGCTGCTGATCGTGATGTCACTGGGGGGGCTTGCGGTGGCCATCGCCATCGGCTGGTGGTATGTCGGGCGGCGCTTGCTCGGGCGACTCAAGCGCCTGCGCGGACACATGGCCGCGATTGCCGGCGGCGATCTCGAGGTCAAGATCGACGTCGGCGGCAACGACGAGATCACCGACATGGCCAGGGCCCTGGCGGTCTTTCAACATACCGCCGTCGAGGTCGAGAATGCCAACGCCCAGGCGCTGATCGACAACGCCCTGGTGGGGCTCGTCAGCACCGACGCCGATGGCGTGGTCGAGTTCGTCAATCCCAACGCCCGGGAGCTGTTCGCGGTGGCCGACGATGAGGCGATAGGGACTCGCTTCGTCGAGGCCTTTATCGCCGAGCATGCCCGTGGCCGGGTGGATCTCGCGGCCCTGATGGCGGGCGGCGCCACCGCGCACCCGTTGACCACCACCGGGCGCCGGCGCGATGGCAGCACCTTTCCGCTGGACCTGAGCCTGCGGGTCTACCACCGCAGGCGCCATCGCCAGCTACTGCTGACCCTGGCCGATGCCACCGAGCGCCTGGAGGCCAAACGGCTGCTGGAGCGACGCATCGCCGAGCGTACCCGGGACCTGCGCGGCGCCAACCGCCGGCTCAAGGATGCGGTGGCCGAGCGCCAATTGACCGAAGCCGAGCTTCGCAGCGCCAACCAGGAGCTGATTCAGGCGACCAAGCTTGCAAGCCTCGGCCAGCTCTCGGCCAGCATCGTCCACGAACTGAATCAACCGCTTAGCGCCCTGCGCTATCGCAACCACAATGCGCGTCAGCTGCTGGCGCTCGAGCGCCACGACGAGGCCCTCGCCTGCCTGGTCACCGCCGAGCAGCTGGCCGACAAGATGGCCAAGATCATCAATCATCTGAAGGTCTTCTCGCGCAAGGCGGCCGAGGTCACCGAGCCGGTCGACCTGAGACAGGTGGTCGACAGCGCCCTGTCGCTGTTCGCCCAGCGCCTGGCGCGGATGGATTGCCGGCTCGACTGGCAGGCCGAGACGGCGCTGCCCGAGGTCCTCGCCGACCCGATTCGCCTGGAGCAGGTGATGGTCAACCTGATCGGTAACGCGCTGGACGCCGTGGAGGACTGCGAGCATCCGCTGCTGACCCTGGAGACGCGCCTCGAGGCTGACCAGGTCGTGCTTGCGGTCAGCGACAACGGCGTCGGCATGTCCGAGTCGGTCATGGCACAGATGTTTGATCCGTTCTTTACCACCAAGGCCACGGGGCAGGGACTCGGGATGTCGATCTCGCGCAAGATCCTGCGCGAGCTCGGCGGCGAGATGGCGGTCCAGAGCCGGCCCGAGAAGGGCACCCGAATCGAGCTGAGTTTACGAAGGAGCCAAGCCGCATGATGACAGCCGCTACGGGTGGGCACATTCTGCTGATCGAAGACGAGCGCGACGTTCGTGAGGCCGCCTGCCTGACCATGGAACTCGCCGGCATGACGGTGCAGGCCTTCGACCGCGCCGAGCCGGCGCTGGCCGAGCTGACGCCGGACTACCCCGGCATCGTGCTCTCGGACATCAAGATGCCCGGCATGGACGGTATGGCCCTGCTCTCGCGGGTGCAGCGGCTCGACGCCGAGCTGCCGGTGATTCTGATTTCCGGCCACGCGGATATCGCCATGGCGGTGGAAGCCGTGCGCGGGGGAGCCTACGACTTCATCGAAAAGCCCGCCGACCCCGAGCGCCTGATCGAGGAGGTACGGCGGGCCCAGCGTACCCGGGCCCTGGTGCTCGAAAACCGCCGCCTAAAATCGGCCTTGGCCGGTCGCCAGGGACTCGAGGCCAGCGTGGTGGGCGACAGCGCCGTCATGATCCGACTGCGCGAGCTGATCACCACCCTGGCCGAGGCCGACGTCGACGTGCTGATCAACGGCGAGACCGGCACCGGCAAGGAGCTGGTGGCGCGCAGCCTGCACGAGGTGAGCCCACGGCGAGAAGGGCACTTCGTCGCGCTCAACTGCGGCGCCTTGCCCGAGTCGGTGATCGAGAGCGAGCTGTTTGGTCACGAGATCGGCGCCTTCACCGGCGCCAGCAAGAAACGCATCGGCAAGCTGGAATACGCCAGCGGCGGTACACTCTTTCTCGATGAGCTCGAGAGCATGCCGTTGACGCTGCAGATCAAGCTGCTGCGCGTGCTCCAGGAGCGCTCCCTCGAGCGTCTCGGCGGCAATGCCAGTATCGCCATCGACGTGCGCGTGGTGGCCGCCTCCAAGCGCGACCTGGCCGAGGCCTCACGCCTCGGTGAGTTCCGCGAGGATCTCTACTATCGCCTCAACGTCGCCACCCTGGATCTGCCGTCTCTGCGCGAACGTCGCGACGACATCGGGCTGCTGTTTGGCCACTTTCTCAAGCCCGCCGCCGAGCGCTTTCGCCGCCCGGTGCCGGTGCTCGGCGCGCATCACCTGGAGGCCCTGATGGCTCACGACTGGCCCGGCAATGTGCGCGAGTTGCAGCATGAAGCCGAACGCTTCGTGCTTGGCATCTCGACGCGCCTGACGGGCACGCAAGGTGTCGGCGACCGACATGATGAGGGCGCCGCCGATGGTGGCAGCCTGCCCGAGCGCCTGGCGCGTTTCGAGCGTGAACTGCTGTGCCAGGCGCTGTCGGCATCGCAGGGGCGCGTGACTGACGCCGCCGACAGGCTCGGCATTCCCCGCAAGAAACTTTACCTGCGCATGCAGCGCCACGGCATCGACAAGATGCGCTTCAGCGGCGCGGATGATGAGCCGCACGCTTGAACAGCGACCGGCACTTCTCATGATCTGCATAGGCCGACCGGTCTGCCTTCGTCGGTGCCGGGGCACCTGCAATAGCTGTAGGTGATGCTCGCGTCGGCTTTAACGCCCGCTGCGCTATCAATCGGATGGGAGTTATCGGTAGCGGAAGTGTGGAGGGTGTGGCAGGAACCACGGATGCGGGTGTTGGTCATTTCATGTGGAGCTTTCGTTGACCGACTGTTTGCACCCGTGGTGTAAAAAGGCCGTTCAACAGAACGGCCAGGTAGTAACGGTGTGATTACTGTTTCGGTGTGAAAGACCCCGCTTCTTGCCTGGGGGGATATTCTTCGTAGCTCTCCATATGGTCTTGGACGATGGCGACCGTCGGGCCTATGGCGTACATGTGACGTACGACCCAATCATCGTAGTATGAGGATGTTTCAGGGGTCGATTCGAAAGGATCTGCCCGCAAGTCGATAAACAGAGGGGCCTTGCGTGTGGTCTGCTCATGGAACCACGCATCGATTCCCTCGTGATCCATGGTGCTGAAGTTGGCTTTCCATCGACCATGGCGCACGGCGCCAAGCGTTCCGTCATCGACCCAGGCAAAGAATTCATTGCGCGGCCAGGCGGCATCTTCTCCAGCATCACCGGTTAGGTGTGGCAAGAGGTTATAGCCGTCAAGGTGGACGTTGAAGGTCTTGTCGCCCGCTTGATAGCCGTCCAGTAGTTCCTGTTTTATGTCTGGCTCCCCGGCGGCGGCAAGCAGGGTCGGTAACATGTCCTCGAGCGACAATATCTCGTTGGATACTTGGTTGCCCTCGATATGGCCGGGCCACTTGATCATGAACGGTACTCGGATGCCACCCTCCCATGTGGTTGCCTTTTCTCCGCGGAAAGGAGACGTCCCACCGTCGGGCCAGCTGAACTTTTCCGCACCGTTGTCTGTGGTATAGATCACGATGGTGTTGTCGGCGATGTCGAGCTCATCAAGCTTGTCCAGGAGCTGCCCGATCATTCGGTCATGTTCGACCATGCCGTCAGCGTAGATACCTAGCCCTGTTGCACCCTCTGATTCTTCCTTCAGATGAGTGAAGATGTGCATTCTTGTGGTGTTGAACCATACGAACCAAGGATCTTCCTGCTCCTCCTTGCGTTCGATAAAGTCGAAGGCGGAAGCCAGAAACTCTTCATCCACCGTTTCCATTCGCTGGCTACTCAGCGGGCCCGTATCTTCAATGTCGCCATCGGCGCTGGACCTTATTACCCCACGCGGTCCCCAGTTTTCCCTGAATTCCGGATTCTCGGGGTAGTCGGGGCTTTCCGGCTCTTCTTCGGCATTGAGGTGGTACAGGTTGCCGAAGAACTCGTCGAAGCCATGGTTGGTAGGAAGAAACTCATCGCGATCGCCAAGGTGGTTTTTTCCAAACTGCCCGGTCGCGTAGCCCATTGGTTTCAGGAGCTCGGCAATCGTTGGATCTTCAGGCTGAAGTCCAATGGGATCACCCGGCATGCCGATCTTGAGAAGGCCCGTGCGTTTGGGTGATTGACCGGTGATAAATGCGGCGCGTCCCGCGGTACAACTCTGTTGGCCATAGGCATCGGTAAAGCGAATGCCTTCATCGGCAATACTGTCAATGTTGGGCGTGCGGTAGCCCATCATGCCGTCGTTGTAGGCACTAGTGTTATACCAGCCAATATCATCACCCATGATGACGAGGATGTTGGGTTTATCGTTGTCGCCTGAACTGCTTGACGTTTCTTGCTCTTGTGCTTGGGCGGAGGCTGCTGTGGCAGCGAGGGCAACGAGTAGGCATAAACCTCGCCCTAGCCTGGGCGTCACTCGATGGGTATGCATAAGGAATCCTTTCTGGCTATCGATGGTGGCGGAAGAGCGATGATGCCGATTTAAGCATAGGCATGACGTCGCCATCCGTCACGTTTGCGTCGTGGCGGTGAGCTCATCGGCAGGCAAGGTGGGAGGCAGGACGGCGGCGGGGTAAAGGTGATGGCAGCATGACCGGCCAGCTTCCACGGCCCCTTGGCAACGGCGTGCGGATCGAGCGCAGCACGAATACCCGTGTCATTAGTGACACGACCGGTGGGAATCTGTGTGTCGACTCTGACTCCCGAGTGTCGGGATCACTCAGGGTGCGGGGTGGGTGGTGCTATTGAATCAATGGCTTACGTCACAATCATGTCTTGGCATGGCGCTTGCTCTAGAGAGAATGCCACCGCGTTGCGGGGCGATTGCACTCTCTAATGTTAATAATAAAGACAGGAGCCATCCATGCACGCCGTTATCCAGCCATCCAAGCGTTTGTTCAAGGCCAGCGCGCTAGCTCTGGCGATTGCCGCCGCCGGCAGCGCCCAGGCCGAAGAGCGCCTGGTGATCGTGACCTCCTTTCCGTCGGATCTGACCAGCGTCTTTACCGATGCCTTCGAGCAGGCCAACCCGGACATCGACGTCGAGATCCTCAACAAGAAGACCAGTGCGGCGATCAAGTTTATCCAGGAGACCCGTGAGGGCAATCCCACCGATCTGTTCTGGGCCTCGGCACCGGATGCCTTCGAGGTGCTCAAGGACGATGGGCTGTTGAGGGAGTATCGGCCGTCGGCCGACGGCATTCCCGAGACCATTGGTGCCTTTCCGATTCATGATCCGGATGGCTTCTATACCGGCTTCGCCGCCTCCGGCTACGGCATCATGTACAACGAGCGCTACCTGGCCGCCAAGGACCTGCCGCCCCCCGCCGAGTGGGCAGACCTCGAGAAGCCGGTGTACTTCGGCCACGTCGGGATGTCGGCGCCGTCGCGCTCGGGCACGACCCACCTGACGGTAGAAACGGTGCTGCAGGGCGAGGGCTGGGAGCCGGGCTGGGGCGTGCTCAAACGCATGTCGGGCAACTTCGCCTCGGTCACCGAGAGAAGCTTCGGCGTGCCTGACGGCGTTAACAGCGGTAATTTCGGCATCGGGGTGGTCATCGATTTCTTCGGCCTGTCGTCCATGGGTGCCGGCTTCCCGGTGAACTTCGTCTACCCCTCGACCACCGCCCTGGTGCCGGCCAATATCGGCATCATCGACAATCCTCCCAACGGCGAAGCCGCCGAGGCGTTCATCGAGTTTCTGCTCTCCGAGACCGGCCAGGAGCTGCTGCTCGATCCCAAGATTCGCCGCCTGCCGGTCAATCCGAGCATCTACGAGCAGGCGCCTCCGGGCTTTCCCAACCCCTTCGAGGACGAGCAGTTGAGCGCCTCGCTGCACTTCGATCTGGACGTGTCCAAGGCCCGCTACAACCTGGTCAATGCCCTGTTCGATGTGATGGTGACCTATCGCCTGGACGACCTGCGCGAGGCCACCGAGGCGATCTACGCCGCCGAGGCCGCCCTGGCCGAGGCAGGAGGCACCAACGGCGAGGCCGAGGCCTTGATCGGCGAGGCGCGTGAGATGGTCTCCGCAGTGCCCGTCAGCGAGGCCGAAGCCGCCGATCCGGACTTCCTGGCGGCCTTCACCACCAGCCGCAAGACCGCCGAGGATTCGACGACCGGTCGCCAGGCCGAGATCGAAGCCGAGTGGGATGAGGCGACACGCGGTAACTACCAGAGAGCCGTCGAGCTCGCCGAACAGGCCAAGGCGCTGCTGTAAGCGCCCGATCGCCTGTCCCGAGACAGCGGCCGACGCGGTCGCTGTCTCTTCGTCCCCGATTTCTCGAGGTAGTTATGATTAGCTCTGCGATACGCTCGCGGTCATGGCGCATGCCGGACCTTTCGTCCGCCCAGTGGGGCCCTGGCCTGGTGGCACTGCTGATCGGCCTGTTTCTGCTGATCGTGCTGGTGCTGCCGGTGGCCAAGGTGGTCTACGTGGCCTTTCAGGACCCCAGCACCGGCGCCCTGACGCTGAACAATTTCATCGACTTCTTCAATGCCTCGCTGTTTCGCGAGTCCTTTGTCAATTCGCTCTATGTGTCGGCCATGTCGGTGGTGTTTGCCACCCTGATCGCCATGCCGCTGGCCTACTTCACCAGCCGCTTCAACTTCGCCGGCTCCGCGCTGATCCAGACCCTTGGCATCATTCCGCTGATCATGCCGCCCTTCGTCGGCGCCGTGGCCATGCAGCTGTTCTTCGGCGGCAACGGCAGCATCAATCTGCTGCTCGATCAGTACTTCGGCTTCACCGTGCCCTTCATGGAAGGGCTCAATGGGGTCATCCTGGTGCAATCGGTGCACTTCTTTCCGTTCATCCTGATCAACCTGTCGGCGAGTCTGAAGAATATCGATCGCTCCATGGAGGAGGCCGCGCTGAACCTGGGCTCCAGCGGGATGCGCTTGTTTCGGCGGATCGTCTTCCCGCTCGGCATGCCGGGGTATGTGGCCGGGGCGTCGCTGGTGTTTCTCAAGGTGTTCGACGACCTGGGCACGCCGCTGCTGCTTAACGTCAACAACATGCTGGCGCCCCAGGCTTACTTGCGGATCAGCTCGGTGGGGATCTCCGACCCGATCGGTTACGTGATCTCGGTGATTCTGGTGGTGTTCTCGATCTTCTCGCTGTGGCTGTCGTTTCTGGCCATGAAGGGCAAGGACTACGCCACCACCCAGAAGGGCGGCGGAGGCCTGCTCAAGCGTGATCTGGGCCGCTGGGAGCGCATCGGCTGTTACGCCGTCATTCTGATCATCCTGGCCTTCGTGCTGGCGCCCCATATGGCGCTGTTCATGCTGTCCATCGCCTCGGTCTGGTCCTACAGCCCGGTGCCGGACGGCTACACCCTGGATCACTACGCCACGGTCTTCGAAGGGGCCACGGGCTTTATCAAGAACACCCTGCTGTACGCCGGGCTCGCCGGGCTCATCGACGTGATCCTCGGCACGGCCATCGCTTACGTGGTGTGGCGCACCAAGATCTGGGGTGCCAAGGC
>Ga0114954_1000663_pt1 | contig 10573 bp, 8 predicted proteins | sample Porto_4metaG_FD_87299 | JGI IMG/M metagenome (GOLD analysis project Ga0114954, IMG submission 87299) | Marine algal microbial communities from Porto, Portugal - Porto_4 metaG | ecosystem: Host-associated > Algae > Red algae > Unclassified | place: Portugal: Porto | collected 2015-02-02
ATATCCACCACAGCAGCTTCAATCGGGTCACCGGAATTTTTATCATACACCAATAACTCTACGTCCACCGCTTCACGTTGGAACATATAAAGGTCGTCATTACCACTGCCGCCTGCGCGGTTGGAAGAGTAAAATCCGATACTTTTATCGTCGCTGAAAGTCAAACTAAAATCATCTGCATGGCTATTAATCGGCGCACCGATATTCGCTACCGGACTCCACGAACCATTGACATCATTGCTGTAAAAAATATCCAAACCACCAAGCCCCGCATGTCCGCTGGAAGCAAAATAGAGTGTTCCATCATCGTGAATGAATGGGAAAACCTCATTGCCTTCGGTATTGATGCCGGGTACATAAGAATTCATATTAATGGCTGGTCCCCAGCGTCCGTCTTCGAGCATTGCCACGTACAAATCCATACCGCCCATACCGCCGGGCATGTCAGAAGCGAAGTACATTTTGTCGCCTTCGGGCGTAACACTCGGATGCGCTGTAGCATATTCATCACTATTAAAAGGCATCCCTTTGATGTCTCTCCATTCGTTGTTTTCAAGACGGGCAGTAAATATTTTAAGGTTGACTACACCATCGCCGTCGCGCTTTGTACGATTGCCTTCTATATTATTTCTGGTAAAAAAAATACGGTCTTGTGTTTTGTTGAAACTGACCGGACCATCGTGAAATTTTGTATTGATTTTGGAAGAGTATTTGACCGGAAGACCAAACTCATAACCGCCTCCGGCAGCAGATTGTATCTCGGCATAATAGAGTTCCAAAAATGGATCACCCGTCCACGTATGAATACGACGAATTGCCGCGCCTCTATCTCTCTCTGAGGCAAAAACGATACCTTGACGAAAGAAGGTTGCGCCAAATTCATCAAGTGTAGTATTTACATCTTCAATCTGTTGTGTACGATAATAATCTGACCCTACCGATTTGAGTTGGCTGACCGTTCCCGACTCACAGGCATTGCGAAGTATCTGTCCGCGTGTGTCGGCTGGTACTTCGTCGGCGTATTCTTTGAACCATTTATCGGCTTGTTCGCACTTATCCGTTGCTTGAAGGGCTTGAGCATAATGTAGTTTGTGTAAAGGTTCTACTTCCGGCAAACGCACCACCTGACCATACCAAAAAGCCGCCTCATTCATATTACCAATTTTGCGATAAGCATTGGCTAATTTAATTTTGGCAGATGACAAATCACGCTTATCCAAAACATCCAAATAATACTGAATGGCTTTTTGATAATTGAGTGACTGATAATATTTATCGGCTTTTTTTAGTTTTTTCTTTTGTGCAGATATGCTTCCTACAAAAAAGCAGCACATTAAAAGGGCAAGTATTATTTTGAATCTCATCTTTATTATTAGTGTTATTGTGTTGAGTGTTGAAGTGTTATCGTGTTAAAGTGTTGAAGAAGCAATACCACCAACACTTTAACACTTCAACACATTAACACTTTTTGATACATCAAAAATATCGCGGTGTAGCGATTTTATCTCTATCATAATCCAATTCGAAACCTATCATGGCTTCTACCGAACCGGAGGATACATTGCGAATTTCTGTCAGGGGGTAATCGTAAGCCAAGCCAAGTCGTAAACCGTTTTTCATTTGAATGGACATCCAAAAATCAACCGAATCATACGAACTTACGTCATTGAAACCTTCAAACGCAGAGCGGAAAGAAACGCCCAACCAAAGGGTCTCACTGAAGAGTAAAGACGCATCAATATCAAACTCGGTCGGCGCAGAAACACCGCCTGTGCTTTCATTTTCGTTCTCACGAAACTCACCGAACAGTCCAACGTTTTTAATTAAAAAAGAAGGTTTGAAATGTACCGATTCGCTCATTTTGATAACGATACCGCCCATAGCGTAATAGTGGCGATATTGACGAGCAAAAAGATTTTCTGAGTCGGGGTCAATATTTTCGCGCCTCAAATCACTATCCAATATATGCGGTACGGAAAATCCAAAATAGAGTGACGGAGTAGAAAAATATACACCCGCTCCGAAGTTGGGCAACCAGTAGTTAAGTGTCTGGTTCATGAAGGCAGGGTCGTTATTCATTGGAACTTGAGTCATAATCTTATCCGGTGAAAAGTCCGCCTTCCAATTATGTACACCGCCTTGCAGACCAAAGGCGAGATTACCTTTGCCTATAGGAATTCGGTAGGCATATTGCGCCTGAAAACCCAATTGAGTCGTCACACCAATTACATCGCGCGAAGCCGTAAGACCAAAACCGACACGGTCGCCTCTGACGGGCGTGTGCAAAGAGATAATTTGAGTAACGGGTTTCCCTTTATTCTCATTGAAGCCCAACCATTGGTCACGGTACAAGACATTGATACTCATGTGTTCGCGACTACCCGCGTAGGCAGGATTGTACGAAAGTGTGTTGAACATATATTGTGTCAACATCGGATCTTGCTGGGCATCAGCCTGAACACTCATGAGTAATATTGAAAATACAATTAATATATTTTTCATTGAATGTTAATTTTTTATTTGAATTTGGTTCATCGTTTGTCATCCACCGTCTTTCGTCAAGCAAAGCCTCCGTCTGTCGTCTGTCGTTTGCCTATCGGTGCAATTGAATATAGCCGTGATGTTCATTGCCACTTCCATCATCAATGATATAAAAATACGTACCGTCGGGCAAGTCTTCTCCATTCCATGTACCGTTCCAATCATTCTGATAATTGACAGAGGAAAACACGAGATTGCCCCAACGATTAAAGATAGAAATTTTATCATTAATCGTTCCATCAAGCCCTTCCACGACGAATAAATCATTGATATTATCATTGTTCGGCGAAAAGCCGTTATAGACCTTCACATCAGGCGCGCTACATTCTACATCTATTCTGACTGTGGCGATATTACTACACAAGTCGGGCGAGGTACAAAGCCGATAAGTCAAAGAATCCGCGCCACAAAAACCCTCATTTGGTTCATAAGAAATCACGTCTCTGCCATTTTCTTGTACAATAGCGATAGTCGCATTAGCCGAAGGCGTAATAATGCCAACCTCTGGATTAGCCGTAAAAATATCGTTATTAAGCACCTCTATCAAAGCAATCTTATTTTGCTCCGTCGAAGCAATATCATCTATGGCTTCCGGCACATTCGGAGTTATATTTATCGTATATATAAAGATTTTACATGTGTCTAATAAATCACATACCTCCAAACATAAAACATCTGAACCCTGCGCAAAACCCGATATATAGGTGGCACACTCATCACCTGCATTTATCGCAAGCACATTACCAAATTGTAGTGACTCACATCCCAAATCAGTCAGTGTAACCGGAGAAATGAAATCCGTCAAATCCGGACATATCAGCCTCGTCTCGTCTTCAACAAGGTTGATTGGGTTAGGGAATATCGTATCCGGCATATACACCGTCTGCCCTGCTTCACCCAATATATCCGAAGCATAAACCTGCCCCGCCAAAAAGCAAAACAACAACAGCGTGTTACATATTTTTTTCATGCGTACTTTGTTTTTCGATTCTTCTAATTGAGAACATAAAGGTAACTCAAGTTGCGTATAAACCGCAACAGTCGATAGTTAATGGTCAATAGTCCATAGGAAAACGTGAAATACAGTAAAATCTACAACCACCTATGGACAACGGACTACCGACAATGGACTAAGTTGCGTTACCCGCAACTTGAATTAAAGTATTTGTCAAAAAGTAAAGGTAAAGCTAATTTGTAAAGTCTAAAAGCTATTATACACAAAAAATTATAGTATGAAAAGTATTAAGACGGTATCTTATCAATATTATAAAAAATAATTTTATTTTAATAAGTAATAAACAATATTTTAAATAAATTTAAATAAATTATTAATTAAATTTTATTTAAAAATACATCACTTTTATTTATCGTAAAAAAGTACACCATAAATGAGAAAATCGCTGATTATCACCTATTTACCTCTGTTTTCCATTTAAACATAATGGTCAAATACCGTTTTTTAAATAAAAAAAAATACTTGGTCAAAATAAGTCCATTCAAATATAGATTTTACGCTTACTCTCATTACCTTTGCGGACATAGACAAACATATATTTCAAATTTAAAATTTATAACGTAAACATGGGATTATTTTCATTTCTAAAAAACGCAGGTGCTAAAATATTCAACAAGAAGAAGAAAGAAGCCACTCCACCCGACACTTCCGATATAGATGTGCAAGCTCTTTTGAATGAACAAAAAGCACAATCGCTTGAGAAACTGGTTAATAGTATGAAACTGGATGTCAGCGATTTAGACATCACTGTGGACGGCGAAACCGTTACGCTTTACGGCAATGCAAATACGCAGGCAGACAAAGAAAAACTAATCTTACTACTCGGCAACGTAGAGGGTATTGCTGCTGTTGATGACTATATAAATGTCCTCAATGTCGATCCAAACCACAGCCCTACTGTCAGCTACGACCCAAGTGTCAATACCAATCAACATACGAATTTTGATGGCAGTGGTTCGCAGTTTCATACGGTTGTGAAAGGTGACAGCCTCAGCAAAATAGCAAAAGCCTATTATGGTGATATGATGAAATACCCTGTCATTTTTGAAGCCAACAAACCCATGCTAACCGATCCCGACAAAATCTATCCCGGACAAGTATTGCGTATTCCTGCATTGGCGTAAAACAGTTGCGAGTTTGCGAGTTACGAGTATTGAGTAAACGAATCACGAGTTCATACTCGTTGAATTGAATGTGAAAAGCTGGACAATAATTTGTCCGGCTTTTTTATTGACAAACAACAATCAAGGTTAAAAGCCTGTTAAAAGACAGATAATTTGCCCAAAAAAACCGTACTTTTGCAAACTTTTGAAAATAGGTGAAATGTTATTTGAATAATTTTATTCACTCATTCACATATTCATAACTCACTCATTGAAAAATGGAATATTTAATCATAGCCGCACAATTAATTTTAAGTCTATCTATACTCGTTGTACTACACGAATGGGGGCATTTTTTCCCTGCTCGTTTGTTTGGTACGCGCGTCGAAAAATTTTACCTGTTTTTCAATCCTTGGTTTTCTCTATTCAAAAAGAAAATCGGCGAAACCGAATACGGTATCGGCTGGCTACCTCTGGGTGGCTACGTCAAAATCGCTGGTATGATGGACGAGAGTTTTGACAAAGACCAACTCGCACAAGAACCACAACCTTGGGAGTTTCGCTCCAAACCCGCATGGCAACGCCTGATTATTATGATTGGCGGCGTGACGGTCAATTTTATTCTCGGATTTTTGTTGTGGGGCATGGTTTTGTTTATTTGGGGAGAAAAATCACTACCCGCCGAGAATGTAAAATATGGTATTTACTGTGATGATTTGGCGCAAGAAATGGGCTTGAAAAATGGTGATAAAATCATTTCTATCGGCGGAAAACCTTTTGAAAACTTTGGAGATTTGCGTCGCGACATCGTTTTCGATGAAGCTAATACAATGACGGTACAACGTGGTAGTCAGCAAGTTAAACTTGATATAGATGAAAAATACGTCAGCGCATTGGCGGGGTATCGTGGCTTTTTTGTAATGCCTCGTTTCCCTTTCGTAGCTGGAGAAATAATGGAAGACTCACCCGCCGAAGCAGGAGGTATAGAGGTTGGTGACTCTATCATTGCCTTCAATGATACGCCGGTTAAATATTTTGATGAATTCAAAAACATCGCAAGTACTTCGCGCAACGAGACCGTGAAAGTTACCCTTATCAGAAACGATAGTACTTGGGAACAAAAAGTCAAATTAGACACTTGCGGACGTATGGGCGTTGTGCCTTACGGAGAAGACCGATATTTGACTTACGGTACCCAAGAATATACTTTAGCCGAAGCTTTACCTGCCGGTGTATCTAAGGGTTGGGACTTCCTCGCCGCCAATGTCAAAGGCTTTGCCATGATGTTTACCGGCAAAATCAAAGCCTCCGAAAGTCTCGGTGGTTTTGGTACGATTGCCAATCTTTTTCCTCCCAAATGGGACTGGTCGCGATTCTGGAAAATCACTGCCATACTCTCTCTCATCCTTGCTTTTATGAACATTCTTCCCATACCGCTTTTGGATGGTGGTCATGTCATGTTTTTATTATATGAAATGGTCGTCGGACGACCGCCAAGTGATAAATTTATGGAAATCTCTATGAATATCGGTCTGTTTTTTATCATGGGTTTGCTCCTCTATGCCAATGGCATGGACGCATGGCGCGCATGGGTAGGTTCAGGCGCAACAGCTTGCTGAGGGAAGACGAAAAAAATAATCTACCCGTCTGAATCGTTCTTTTTCTTATATGTTTCACTAAATTTTCCTTACGTAGCTCGGCTATGCGCGTCAAATTTAGCCAAACATATAAAAAAAATAACTTCTTCATCTGGGGTAGATTATTTTCTTCCTCTTCCCTGACAAAATGATTGAAGGATTGTGGAATTGCGTGATTGCAAAAAATATTTTGCGAAGCAAAAGCAACAAAACAATTCCACAATCTTACAATTTCACAATGATTATTTTCAATGAATTATTTTAAATTATATGAATTACCGGTAAGTTTTATTTTGGATAAAAATGAAGTGAAGCGGAAATTCTATCAATTGAGTAAAAAATATCACCCCGATTTTTACACCCTTGAATCGGAAGAAAAACAAGCAGAAATTCTTGAACTATCTACCCTCACCAATGAAGCGTACCAAGTCCTTTCGGATGATGACAAACGTATGAAGTACGTTTTATCCCTTCGGAACATGTTGGACGAAGAAGGCAAAGCACAAATTCCGCAAGATTTTTTGATGGAGATGATGGATGTGAATGAAACATTGATGGAGTTAGAATTTGATTTTGATGAATATAATTTTTCTCAATTAAAAAATACACTCCGCGAAAAAGAAAATGCCTTGTACGAAACCGTCCATTCGACACTCGAAAATTACCAAGATGGCACAACACCCGATTCAGAACTGAAAAAAATCAAAGAATATTACTACAAAAAACGCTATCTATTGCGAATTCAAGAAAATTTAAATAAATTTGCACCTCAATAATGCGGACTATAAGTCCGCGTTACATTTTCTACCAGCCTGAGTGGCGGAATTGGTAGACGCGCTGGATTCAAAATCCAGTTCACGCAAGTGAGTGCGGGTTCGATTCCCGCCTCAGGTACACATAAAGCCTTGCAAATCATTGATTTGCAAGGCTTTTTTAATTTTATTGTCTTACATTTTCAACTTTCCTTTACTTCCTTTGGACAATTTCGATATATCACTTATTTTAGCGACCTTGATAACACGAAACACAAAAACCAATGGCAAGCAAAGACGACAGTAGCTTTGAGAAAAAACTCTTTAAAGCGGCGGATAAACTCCGTAAAAATATAGATGCAGCCGAATACAAACACGTCGTGTTGGGCTTAGTTTTCTTAAAATTCATTTCAGAAGCTTTTAGCGAACTCTATCAAAAACTCGAAACCGACCCGGAGAGTAGCCCCGAAGATAGAGACGAATACATCGCTAAAAACGTCTTTTTTGTGCCGACGTTGGCGCGTTGGTCGCACATTCAGGCGCAAGCAAAATTGCCGAGCATCGGGCAAACCGTAGATGAGGCAATGGAAGCCGTAGAAAAGGAAAACAAAAACCTGAAAAACATCTTGCCGCAAGTATATGGAAAACCCAACCTCGACAAAACCTCCCTCGGCGAACTCATCGACCTGATTTCCAATACCGAACTGCAAGCCGAAAACGAAAATTCCAAAGACCTTTTTGGTAGAGTCTATGAATATTTTTTAGGCGAATTTGCGAACGCAGAAGGGAAAAAAGGCGGACAATTCTACACCCCAAAATCCATCGTAAAACTCATGGTCGAAATGATAGAACCCTACAAAGGCAGAGTTTACGACCCTGCCAGTGGTTCGGGCGGTATGTTTGTGATGAGTGAAAAATTTGTCACCGCACACGGCAGAAGCATCAAAGACATCACCGTTTACGGACAAGAAAGCAACCAAACCACTTGGAAACTCTCCAAAATGAACCTCGCTATTCGCAATATCAACTCCAAATTTGTCTTGTGGAACACCGAAGGCTCATTTTTAAAAGACGCGCACCCCGATTTGAAAGCCGACTACATTTTAGCCAATCCGCCTTTTAATCAAAAAGAATGGGGCGTGGATATACTACAAGAAGACGGACGCTGGAAACACGGCACACCGCCCACCGGAAATGCCAACTTTGGATGGATGCAGCACATGCTCTACCACCTCTCCCCAAGAGGCGTAATGGCAACCGTTTTATCCAATGGCTCTCTAAGTTCCAATACTTCGGGCGAAGGCGTGATACGCAAAAACCTCGTAGAAAATGACTTAGTAGAATGTATCGTCGCCCTACCCAAACAACTGTTTTACAATACCGGCATTCCCGCTTGTATTTGGGTGCTGCGAAGGGAGAAAAACACCCACAGCAAAGAGGTTTTATTTATTGATGCCTCCGAAATGGGCTACATGAAAGACCGCGTACACCGCAACCTATCCGATACCGATGACGAAAAGAAAAAAGGAAACTTTCACGAAAACGGACAAGGCGATATTCAAAAAATAGCAGCTACTTACCACAACTGGCGCAAAGGCGAAAACTACGAAAACATCAAAGGCTACTGCAAAGCCGCCACCATAGAAGACATCCAAAAACACGCACACGTACTCACGCCCGGACGCTACGTAGGCATACCCGACGAGGAAGACGATGGCATTCCCTTTGAAGATAAAATGGCAGCACTCACCGCTACCCTAAAACAACAAATCGACAAAGAAGCACAACTCAACCAAGAAATTGCTACGCAACTTTCTAAAATCGGATTTAAATTATGAGTGATACAGAAAATTTACCGAAGGGCTGGGAGAAATTTCGTCTTGATGAAATATCTGAATTCGTTATTGATTGTCCACATTCAACTCCCAAATGGACGGATACAGGGTTTATCGTTTTAAGAAGTCAAAACATCCGAAATGGTAAACTCAACTTTTCAAAGATAAGCTTTACTGACGAAAAAGGATATTTGAATAGGATAAAAAGAGCCATTCCTAAAATGGGAGATATTGTTCTAACTCGTGAAGCACCTATGGGGGAAGTTTGCATGATTCCAAATAATTTACAATGCTGTCTTGGACAAAGAATGGTCTTAATTAGGATTATAAAAGATACTGCCCATAATAGATTTATTCTTTATGCTTTTCAGAGTTCATTTTTAAAATCTCAAATAAGATGGAATGAAGGTACAGGAACTACGGTGAGTAATATTAGGATTCCCAATATAAATGCCTTCGAGTTTAAACTCCCGCCCATACAAGAACAAAAAGCCATAGCCGCCATCCTCACCGCCTTTGATGATAAAATAGAGAACCTACAAGCCCAAAACAAAACCTTAGAAGCCACCGCACAAACTATTTTTAAAGAATGGTTTGGGAAATACCAAATTGGGGATGAGTTGCCGGAGGGATGGAAAGTTGGGATATTGGGGGAAGAGTTTGATATAACAATTGGAAGAACTCCTCCGAGAAAGGAAAGGGAATGGTTTTCTAAAACACCAATAGGAAAAAAATGGATTTCAATAAAAGATATGGGTAATTCAGGTATGTACATCTCAAAGACATCTGAATACCTAACAGATGAAGCAATAAAGAAATTTAATATTCCAATAATACCCGAAAATACAACGATTTTAAGTTTCAAAATGACTGTAGGTAAATTAACAATTACCACAGAAGATATGCTCTCTAATGAAGCTATTGCACATTTAAAAATTAAAGCCAAATCATCTTTGAGTTCCGAATTTATATATCTACTATTACAAAATTTAGATTTTAATGCTTTAGGAAGTACGTCATCTATTGTAACAGCTATAAATTCTAAAATAATTAAAAATTTGGAAATTCTTGTGCCGGACGCTAAACTTCTTGAAAATTTTGAAGATGTTGTTTTATCATTATTTAATAAAATAAAACTCAATCAAACCCAAATCCAAACCCTCAAAAACACCAGAGACACCTTATTACCCAAGCTCATGAGTGGCGCGATACGGGTAAAGGATTTTAAGGGCTAAAAATGCTTTATTAATTATTATATTTGAAATGAATTGAGTGTTTCACAAAACGGTGATAAAAATAATAGGCGCGTAGCGTCAGCACCATTTGTAATAATAAACTGCACTCTATCTGTACAAGGCGCGTAGCGTCGTCACCATTAAAATGAGCGCGTAAAAGGTGACGACGCTACGCGCCTTTGGAACTTTATTTGAGAGACTTGTTACAAATGGGGTCGGCACTACGCGCCTACTAAAATCTTCACAACCGGTTTTGTGGTGCAGTTAAATCATATTATTAAAATTATTCTTTGTTTGCGTGAATGAAAACCACATTTAACCAACTAAATTACTCTACATGAGAAAAAATATTTTTTGGAATATGAATTGAAATTCTAATTCGAATCTGCCCTAAAACTCGCCTTGCATTTTCAAAATGCAAGGCGAGTTTTAGGGCGAAACGAAGGCTCATATTA
>Ga0114954_1000666_pt1 | contig 10551 bp, 9 predicted proteins | sample Porto_4metaG_FD_87299 | JGI IMG/M metagenome (GOLD analysis project Ga0114954, IMG submission 87299) | Marine algal microbial communities from Porto, Portugal - Porto_4 metaG | ecosystem: Host-associated > Algae > Red algae > Unclassified | place: Portugal: Porto | collected 2015-02-02
AAAAGTAAGGCCCGCACGGCGAGTGCAAGTAAGCTTTGCATCTAAAGAAAATGTGTTTATGCTTTACTTCTGAATACCCCTAACATAATAATTTATCAAAATCTAGAATATATCTTGTGATACATCTCAGCACCACTAGTCAAATTCAATCTAAATCTCTTACATATACTAGCAGTGATCTGTGATAGCACTGGAGTCAACGAAGTGCTTCGATCATTATCGTCACTGATAGCCTTCTGCTTGTAGCTTAAATAGTTCTGAATAAAGCTCTCCGCTCTCCAGCAGCTCTTCGTGGGTGCCCAGCTCTAATACCCGACCGTGCTTAAGCACTAAGATGCGATCTGCCATTCTGACGGTGCTGAATCTATGCGATATGATGATAGCTGTCTTGCCCTCAGTGACTCCGATGAATCGCTGAAAGGCTTCATACTCAGCTCTGGCATCAAGTGCAGCCGTAGGCTCATCGAGGACTACCACCTGCGCATCTTTCATATAGGCTCTGCCCAATGCCACTTTCTGCCACTGGCCTCCTGAAAGATTAGTGCCTCCGTGGAATTGCTTGCCCATCTTCGTCTTGTAACCTTGCTCTAATTTCTCGATCACTTCATCTGCGAGGCTCAGCTTTGCGGCAGAGCTAATCTTAGCTTGATTGGAGAATTCTGAGACATCTCCTACTGCTATGTTTTCTCCAGCCGTAAAGTTATATTTAATAAAGTCTTGAAAGATGACCCCAAATAGCTGTTGGTATTCTGACTTATCAAAATCTCTGATGTCGATGCCATCAAGATATATGCTTCCAGATGTAGGCTCATAGAATCTCAGTATTAACTTAATCAATGTAGTCTTGCCAGCTCCGTTCTCTCCTACAAATGCTAATTTTTCTCCAGCTCTCAGCATGAAGTTTAAGTCTTGTAGCACATATTTGTCAGAGTCAGGATATTTAAATGACACATCCTTGAACTGAAAGCCTATCGTAATGCTCTGAGGAAGCTGCATCTTATCTTCAGCAGCGAGCTTATTCACCTCGATATCTAAAAAGTCAAAATAGTCTTTGAGGTACAACGCGCTTTCAGAAATTTTTGAAAATCTAAAAAACATACCTTGTAATCTACTTCGCAGCCGATTGAAAGACCCTGAAAGAAAAGTCAGCTCACCGATGGTCAGGATACCTGCTACCACACGCATGATGATTAATATATAGGCTCCATAATAGGCCACGATACCTAATACATTGAATATTGCTCCCCAAAAGCTGCGCCTCACGGTGAGCTTCCTATTGGCGAGATAATATTGGTGGGCTAATCTTTCAAATCGCTCGGAGATAAACTTAGTCAGTCCGAATAATTTAATCTCCTTAGCAGTGACATCGCTAGCGCCCGTGTAGCGTAGGTAGTCAAGCTCTCGCCGCTCGACCGTCCAGCTACGCGCGAGTGAATAAGAAGACTGACTGAACTTGATCTCATTAATGAATGAAGGAATGATCGCAATGACTAATAGAACGATGAGCCAGGGCTCAAATACGATGAATGCAATGATCAACGACACGACGGTGATGACATCCTGTATCTGAGAAAGTATATTAGTGAGTAGTGTCACTCGCGAATTAGTCTGACGTCTGGCCCGCTCCAGTTTATCATAGAAGGTGGCATCCTCCAGATCCTTGAGCTCTATCTCTGCTGTCTTATTAATAATCTCTACGGATGATTTATTAGAGTAGAGATCTCCAATGAGCCCATCAGTCAGATTTGTGACTCTTCCGATGAGGTCTGAAAGGATCACCGCTGCCAGCTCCATGCCCACGTAGGTCCATAAGGTGGAAAGATCTTGATTGTCTTGATTAATCTGCAAGATCACTTCGTCAATGATCAGCTTACCGACCCATAGTATAATAATAGGCGTGGCCGCATTGAGTACGCGAGATATGATATTTATCAGAAAGAGCCCGGGCGCCGCTTCCCAAACCTTAGCAAAAAATCGGGGTACGTATTTAAGTGCCTGAAAACCTTGGGCCCAATTAGTTTTCTTTTGATCTGATATTGACTTAAGTCTTGAACTCATGATGTATCACAACTGTATATTGAGGCTAAGGTACATACCTTACTTCATGGCTGTATAGCGTTATGTACAATCCATCTCTTTTGACACTATTTTTATTATGGTCATTACCTTGGGTTTTTACAGTTTTATTTTATAATTACTATACTCATATGCAGCTCGGAGGTATAGTTTTTCACTGGCTTCATTGACACGATAGGAGCTTCTCTTAGCTGGCATCATGAAGCCCTGTACAGCCACAAAGCTATGATTCTCGACTAATGAGATGTGGTCCAGGTGCTGCACCTTGTAGCCCTGGCTGATATAGCTTTCTTGATCAAAGTAATGCCACCAGACATCCTTCGTGGTATGGTGCTGCTCAGTCTCTGGGAAGTAGGCTGCTTGTATAACGTACACCGCCTTTCCATTAAAAGTTGTCTCACCTTCATAGCTGATGCGAGCACCTTGGTCCATGAGATTGAAGGGTAGATTCACGACGAACGTGGATGCGAGGATAGAATTTTTGATAGAGCTCTGTGAAGCATTGGGATAGGGGTGCCCATTTTTGTATTTACGGTAGATAAGACCTACGCCAGACTGCTCGATTTTGTCCTCATCTTCATTCCAGCTCATGTATATTTTTTCCGGTGTATAGTGGTGATGTTGATATACATTCACTTCATCATTACCTGAAGCCCCATAAAGTGCGTACCACTTATTAAATGCTATATAGTCGATATTTTGCCACCTGTCCAAGCCTCCGTGAGCCTCCATTGCTTTAGTTATTATCTTTCTTGCTTTCTCGTCTGAAACAGAGATTAATGGGTCCTTGACTGAGGCGCAACTCGTTATCAGGAATGTCGCGATGGTGATGTACAGAAAATTCATAAATAGACGTTATTGACAAATATAAGATAAGATGAAAATGGACTTCAAGATATATATTTTACTATCAGCAGTCATAGTCATGCATGTGTCATGTAAAAGTATGAAGCAAGATGAGATCGCAGACATACCTAAGCTAGAGCTGAGCTTTACCGAGTCACCGATTCCACTCACTACGGAAGGTGTAAATGTAGCTACTAATTTGGCTTACGGCGATCATGCTAATCAAGTGTATGACATATTCTTACCTGAGTCAAAAGTCCCATCACCTCTTGTTATATACGTGCACGGAGGAGGATTTACGCATGGAGAGAAGGAGCGCGCATACCGCTTTTATGAGGACGAAATTAATCAATTATTAGAGCAAGGTATTGCCTTTGCGACCATCGGCTATCGATACCTTCAGGATACAGACAGTGGAGTGATAGACTGTATGAAGGACAGTAAATACTTGCTGCAATATTTAAGGTATCATGCAGCATCATTTAATATTGATCCAGAGCTTATCGCCCTGTTTGGACAGTCAGCAGGTGCTGGCACATCATTATGGATTGGGCTAAATGATGATATGGCAGTGGAAGCGGCGGCTGATCCCGTGCTACGAGAATCGACCCGTATTCGAGCTATAGGAGCCATTGCTACTCAGGCCACTTATGACATCCTGAGGTGGGAAGAGATATTCTCGTCTTACACGATCGATATGTCACGCATACCACCAGTGATGATGGATCAGCTAGTCAGATTTTACGGCATCACAGATAGTAAACTTCTCGAGACACAGGAACTGAAAGATTATAGACATTCGGTAGATATGTTGAGCCTGCTGTCTGGAGATGATCCACCCCTATTCATATATAATGACGGTAATGATGGTATGCCTCTCTTCACTGACCCTCAGCATCATCCTCTTCACGCTAAGTATCTTAAGCAGTACGCTGATCAGATGGGAGTTCTAAATGTGACTTATGCACCAGCCTTAGGCATAGAGGATGATTCGGCTGTGACTATCGTAGACTTTTTGGTAGCTCAGCTGAAATGATGTGATGACCGTACTGATCAAGCACTCATCTGTGCTTTTTTAAGATTGTGCTGCAAGATGGTGGCGACCAAGATGACAATGTGGTGACTATCATCATCTATGGCCATCCCAAATGAGGTGCTGAACCATTTTACCCGGCGACTAATTTTACCAATCACTTCATTATTTTTGATGATGTCAACCTGACGATAGGTCCAATCAGATTTGAGCAGATATGTGGATGCGTTCATGGTAATCACAAAATGGAAGTTCCACATACTTTGATTTCTGACCGTCGCAATTCGGAGATCATTTTTATTCATCGCGCAGTTCATAGATCGTTTTCAGTAGAGAGGATACAATCGTATTAATGTATTTTGCTAAATCAATAATACACGATTAATCTTTTTTCAAATAGACTTAGATTGCTTTGTATGACAAATTTCTTCTTGATTCTCAATAATAAGATAGGCATGATTATTATAGATTACAGCCTTTGTTCGATTAGAATGATCACTTATTCGACTAAATTTGAGCTCGTAAATAGAGTAACCCTATGTCAGGACTAAATGACCCCATCATCGCTCTCTCTACTGCTCAAGGGGAGGCAGCTATAGCCATTATTAGGCTGTCAGGAATCGGTGTCATCGAGATTGCGGACCAAGTATTTTATGGTAAAAACCTGACAAAAGTAGGTGGTCATACGCTTCATTATGGTAAAATCAAAGCTGATGATGGTCGAATCATTGATGAGTGCATGGTTTCAATCTTCAGAGCTCCGCGATCCTATACCAAAGAGGATGCGGTAGAGATATCTTGTCACGGGTCTACGTATATTATAAAGGAAATTATTGGACTCTTTCTTTCCAAAGGTGTTAGGCTAGCTCAGCCAGGTGAATACACGCAGCGAGCTTATTTAAATGGGCAGTTAGATTTGACTCAGGCAGAGGCAGTCGCTGATCTAATATCATCCACGACAGCCTCTCAGCACGAGCTGGCCATGAATCAGATGCGCGGAGGCTTCAGCCGGATGATCGCAGAGCTGAGAGCAGAACTCATCGAATTTGCCAGCCTGATCGAATTAGAGAATGACTTTGGAGAAGAAGATGTGGAATTTGCCGATCGCTCTAAGCTGAAATCCTTAGTTAACAAGATAAGGCAGGTGATTATAGATTTGAGAGATTCCTTTCAGTATGGCAATGCTATCAAAGAGGGAGTGCCAATAGCGATCGTCGGCAGGCCTAATGTAGGTAAATCAACATTGCTGAATGCACTGCTGAATGATGATAAGGCTATCGTCAGTGACATTGCAGGAACCACCCGGGATGTGATCGAAGATACCATACAGCTGAACGGCATCCTGCTCAGATTTTTAGATACCGCAGGACTAAGAGAGACGACTGATGAGATCGAATCCATCGGCATAAGCCGCACCCGTGAGCAAATTGATAAAGCTAAAATCATTCTCTACCTGGATGAAATAGAAGAAGACCACAGAGGCATTGTGGATCGATACTCAGCCCTGCAGATCACTCCTGATAATCAACAAATTATTATCCTCCTGAATAAGTCGGACACTTTTCACGCGTGCCATAGTTACGATATAGAAGAGGCCGTCAGTACCCTGACTGGTCGGTTGCCCGTCATGTCTTTTTCTGCCAAAAATAAAACCAGGCTCGATGAATTAAAGCAGCTTATCATAAGGTATATCCAACAGATGAATCAGCGATCAGATGCGACAATCACTAACTTGCGCCACTACCAAGCGCTACAGGATACAGACCAATCGCTTCAGCAAGTGCTCACAGGACTGGACACTGGCGTCAGCTCTGACTTTATCGCCATGGACATCAGGCACGCTCTACACTACTTAAGCGAGATTACAGGTGAGATTACTACCGACGATCTCCTGGAGTCTATTTTTAGAAATTTTTGTATTGGGAAGTAGTTTACTTTCTCTTTCTTTCTAACCTCTTGTTTTTGTTGACTTTATAGCGGATTACTTGCTCTTATTTGTTGCCAAACTTCTCTTTATTTCGTATATTTGTTGCCCACCTGTTGCCAAGGCATCAATTTTGTTGCCCAAATGCATCAGCTGGGGAGATTAGCGAAATCATGCACCATACAGCACCATTGAGCTACAATCAGCACCATACAGCAACTAATGAGTACAAGAATATCAATACCTAAAATCTGCCAACATTGTGGCAATTCGTTCATTGCACGAACGACCGTAACTAAGTATTGTGGTGACAATTGTGCCAAGAGAGCTTACAAGAAAAGAAAGCGAGACGAGAAGATACAAGCATCTATAGAGGAGACTAAACAACAAATGCAAGGATTGCAAAGTCCGCAAACTGTGCAGACTCAAGATATACTGACAAAGCAGTATTTATCAGTCCAGGAAGCAGCCAACTTATTAGGTGCAAGTAGATGGACAATACAGAGGATGATTAAACGAGATCAACTTAAATCTGCCAAACTTGGAAGAAGAACAATTATAGCACGATCTGAAATCGACAATTTATTTAACTGATGGAAAATGAAAGTAACATTACGGAAGCGAAAGAAAGGCAATAAGATTAGCCTCTACCTTGACTACTACGACAAGGGTAAAAGAGAGTATGAATATCTAAAACTTTATCTGACTCCTGAGCCGGAGAAAGGATCTCTGACTAAAGCTCAAAAAGATGAGAATAAAAAGATATTAGCCTTAGCCGAAAATATCAGAGCCAAGAGACATCTTGAAGCTCAAAATAATATCTATGGATTTAGGGACAAGGAAAAAGTAAAGGGTAGCTTCTTAGAATACTTTGATCTGCTGACAGAAAATAGAAAAGCCAGCTTAGGTAATTACGGTAACTGGAATGCAGTCCGCAAACTCCTATCGGAGTATGCTCCCAAAGGTGTAACTTTTGAAAGATTAGATAAAAATTGGGTACAGGGCTTTAAAGATTACCTTGACACCGAAGCTAAGTCCAGAGGTGGCAAACTACTATCACTCAATACCAAGTATTCCTACTTCAATAAGCTGCGAGCAGCATTGAAGCAAGCTGTTAAAGATGGCTTGATGGCTCACAACCCATCTGAGCAAGTGGAAGCATTCCCACAAGATGAAGTAGAAAGAGAATTTCTAACTTTAGAAGAATTGATAGCAGTATCTAAAGCTCATTGTACCAATGCGACATTGAAACGGATGTTCCTCTTCTCATGCCTTACAGGCTTGAGATGGTCTGACATAGAAAAACTAAAATGGTCCGAGATTCAGCATTCTGAAAACTTAGGACACTTTATAAGATTTCGTCAGAAGAAAACCAACGGAGCTGAGACTCTACCCATATCAGATGAAGCAAGAGAATTATTAGACGAGCAAGGAGAACCGGACAAGAAAATATTTACAGGACTGAAATATGGCAATTGGAATAAGACCCATATCAAAGATTGGATGACTGAAGCAGGAATAACTAAGAAGATTACGTTTCACTGTGCCAGACATACTTACGCTACGCTACAGTTGTCTTTAGGCACTGACATCTATACAGTGAGCAAGTTACTCGGACATAAGAATCTAAAGACTACAGAGATCTATGCCAAGGTGATCAATGAGAAAAAAGTAGAAGCTGCAACGAAAATCAAAATAGGACTATAATGGAATTAATCATTTATAACAATATACTATACGGATCACTGAAGCCATGGCACTGTAATGATACTGACAATAAATACTATCGTCAACGTCTTACTCCATCACTGATGACTCCTGAGCATCCTGACGACTATTTCTCAGCACTAAAGAATATTCACCCTGACAAGGCTAAACTATATGCTGATGATGGCTGGGACGTATACCAGACGGTCAAACAATCAGATAGGGAATACATAATAAATGCTCCTTTAGTCACAACTGAGCTTGCAGCTCCATTAACCTCAACACAGAGATTCTACCACTTTCTACTTAGCAATGAAACAACAAGAATTACAAACAGAATTTACAATACCTACACCAGAGAAATATCTGAAATATCAAAAAGAGGAATTATACAAGAGGTAGTTAAATCAATAAAGGACTTACTTCTCAAAATAGGCACAGACTATCAGACATTTCCACAAGATGACTTATCAAAATATGTAATACAGCAACTCATTCAAAACCTCATCAGATTACCTAAAGAAATAGAACTACTATTCCCAAAAGACTTGATTTCTATAGCTTCTTCTAAGGAGGAGATCTATAGCGAATTGCTTGGCATCGAAATACCAGAAGGTGACATTGACATGCCTACTCCCTTATTCACAACGGTTAAAAGTCAATTACTAAATACCGACAACTATGATATTCCAAAATCCGATAAAGTTTCATTTGGATTCAAGGGAAATCATACAAACTTAGAAACGGTTCTTTATGCTTTACAAAAAGAAATAGAACTACTCAACGTGAACAAGACAACGGTTAATCAACTCTACTCAATACTCACAAGTAAAAACCTTTCTTTAGGAGATCCACAAATTCATATAAGCTGTCAGTCCAACCTATTTAATCACATATGGAGAAAATTGAAACCGCAATTCACAAATCTTGGAGCAAAGGCGATAGCAGATACAAATTTATTCTACACATTAAACGGGAAACCATTCACTAAAGCGAATCTTGAAAAGAAAGTAAATGAGTTTTCAAACCCACTAATCGACACCATCAACAACATAATTAAACAACTGTAAAAAAGAATATAGTAAGTTTAGTAAGTTGACATAGTAAGCAGCTACTGACTTACTCATTACCAGCCTGTTACGAGAGAATTTTACCATCGAATTATTGGTAAACATTTAAAATTTCGTAACAATGAGTTCAGAAAATTTAATCTTAGAAAAGCTCACATTATTAGAGCAAAAAATTGATGAGCAATCTTTGCTCAAAAAAGAAGTACTCAACTTCAATGAAGCTGCTAAGTACTTAGACATCAGCAACTCTCACCTCTACAAACTGACAAGTCAGAAGAAGATTCCCCACTTCTGCCCCCAGGGCAAGAAGCTCTACTTCAATAGAGTGGAGATAGACGAATGGCTACAGCAAAACAGACAAAGCTCATCGGATGAAATAGAGCAAGCTGCAGCCGATTATCTCATCAAAAACAAAAGAAGATAATCATGGGATACTATAGACTTTCTGAAGAAGAAGTAAAGAAGATTAATGACAAGTTAGATGATGTAGTCTTGTTACTTAAAAACAAGCAAAGGACAGATCCTGAGCAAGTATGGTTTGATACTCAAGAGTTCATACAGATTATGAACATCAGTAAAAGGACTGCCGCCTACTGGCGTACGTCCAAGACCATTGCCTACTCTCAGATAGGCAACAAGATCTACTATCGTCTTTCTGACATTCTCGATTTGCTACAGCGATCTACGATCTCTGCAAATCTATCTCTCACTCTAAAAAATACAACTGATGGCCAAGTCAACAATATTTAAAAATTTCAATCAACCGATAGAGAACAAATCTATCATCGTCATTCTCAAAAACATAAGGGAAGGTAAATACAAAAATGAGGTAGAACATTATCAGAAACTAAAGCGAGAAGGAAACCAAGTAGCAGCAGATAACGCTAAGAAGTCTTTATTGGCTTTCACTCCGTCAGCAACTTACAAGGATGGACGTAAGGCTCATCTTGTAGATGAATACTCTGGCTATGTACATCTCGACTTTGATAAACTATCACCCGAACAGATGGCAGCTGCATTTGAAAAAATCAAAGCATCTCCCTATACCTTTGCTTGCTTCATTTCTCCTTCTGGAAATGGGTACAAAGTATTCGTAGAAGTAGATAGTACAGCAGAACAGCACGAGAGTACATATAAGCAAGTACAGGCTCATTACGAGCAAGAGTTAGGCATTATGGCTGATGCCAAATGTAAGGACATTACGAGGCTTTGTTTCGTGTCTTACGACCCTCAATCATTTACACATATATCAGCAAAGAAGTTTGTTCCACAGGCTCAACCAATACTCTTAGAATCGAAGCCAACTGACTTTACTAAGAAATTTGAAAGAGCTATCATATTCACTAATAACAAGGAGCAATATGCAGAAGGGAGTAGAAATAATTACATCTATCTATTAGCTTGTAATTGCAATCGAGATGGTATACCTCAGATGGAAGCAGAGCACATGATATTGAGTAAGTATGATCATGAGAATACAGCAGAAGTAAGGAAAAGTATTGAGAGTGCTTACAAAAATAATGGAGCTGACTTCGCAAAGTTTGCAAACATTGCAGAGGCTGCAATCTCCAAGCCCATTATCACAGAAGCAGCATCAGAAGACTATCTCAAGAAGTCAGTGACGATACCAGACCATCTATTTGAGAGCCTACCAGACATTCTAAAAGATGGAGCAAAGGCATTTACCGAAAGGAGAAAACGAGATGTATTCTTTACCACAGCTCTTTGCATCATTAGCGGTTGTCTGCCAAAGGTCAAAGGGATTTACAGCCACGAGACAATCTACCCACATCTATTTTGCTTTATCATAGCACCACCTGCAAGTGGCAAGGGTGTTCTCAAAAATGCAAAGCGATTAGGAGATATGATACACCAAGCTAAACGAGAAGAATCTA
>Ga0114954_1000668_pt1 | contig 10457 bp, 9 predicted proteins | sample Porto_4metaG_FD_87299 | JGI IMG/M metagenome (GOLD analysis project Ga0114954, IMG submission 87299) | Marine algal microbial communities from Porto, Portugal - Porto_4 metaG | ecosystem: Host-associated > Algae > Red algae > Unclassified | place: Portugal: Porto | collected 2015-02-02
AGGTAAAACCGAACTCGCCAAAGCCATTACCGATGTCTTGTTTAATGATAAAAACAACCTCATTCGTTTCGATATGTCGGAGTATATGGAATCGCACTCGGTGTCGATGCTCAAAGGCTCGCCTCCGGGCTACGTGGGCTACGAAAACGGCGGGATGTTGGTCAATAAATTGCGCGAACAACCGTATGCAGTTGTTTTGTTTGATGAAATCGAAAAAGCGCATCCCGATGTATTCAAACTCTTCCTCCAAATCCTCGACGAAGGACACCTCACCGACACGCTCGACAAGAAAGCGAGTTTTGCCGATACGGTCATTATATTCACCTCGAATGTAGAGAGCGAGTGGGTCGTCAATGAATTTGACAAAGGCGAAATGCCCGACGAAGACGAACTCAAAGAACGCATGATGGCTGGCAGACATTTCAAACCCGAATTTATCAATCGTCTCGACTCGGTCATCCCATTTTCGCCTTTATCGAAAGAAGATTTGGTCAAAATTCTGGACATTCAACTCCGTATTTTCTCCAAACTCCTACGCGAACAAAAAATGACGCTCGAAGTCAGCCCGGAAGCCAAAACCTTTTTGGTGGACAAAGGCTACTCGCCCGCCTTCGGTGCGCGTCCGATTAAGCGCGTGATTGACAGCTATTTAGGCGATAAAATTTCGGAATTGATTATCATTGGCGATATTCAGAAAGGGCAGCATATTACGGTTGGTCTGGATGGAGATGTGTTGACTTTTTCGGCAATTAATTAGTTATTAGCTCTACCGATATCAATTATAAAAATAACAAAATATTAGAAATAAAAATAAGCAAATATGAAGACCTACGTATCTATTATATTTATTTTACTGACCACGTGTAGTTTTGTCACCGCCCAAAAATCAGTGTACGGACTACCGGAGAATTTCAAACGTCCGAAAGACTTGTTTGATGATAAAGAAGTTTTAAGGGCGCAACTTTACAATAATACGTCAAATAAGGACAGCAAAAAAGCTTGGATTGTTTATTCAGACAGAGACGACAATCCCATTTATGAAAGTAGAAATGAAAACAGTCAAAAAGTTGGAACCATGAATTTCAGAGACCAATTTTATGTTGTTAAAGAAGAAGATAACTGGATAAGAATCGCCGATTGTAAATTAGTAAGTTCTGATAGACTAAAGATTAGAGGTGCTGCTAAAGTGCTCGGTTGGGTACCAAAATCCAAGATGTTACTTTGGAGTTCGGGTTTAATTGATAAAAGAACCCGTATCAATAAAAAAGCCTTTCTACTCAATCGTGCTGATGATATAAATAATGTCTTAAACAGAAAAGCAGATTATAAAGAATTGATTGTGGATTTTCATAGACATCCGCGTAAAGATAAAATAGACGGTGAGAAGAAAATTTACAGTTATTACTTTATACTGAAGCGGGAGAATGAGAGATTGTTGCTTGCCGAAGAAGCTGAACTCAGTCAGTATAATTTAGAACTCAACTTACTTGGGTGGGTCAATGAGAGAAGAGTACAATATTGGAATACTCGTATGAGTTTGGAAGCAAATTTTGATGAACATGCTTTTAATGAGCGAACAGCATATGATAAATTTAGCATAAAATTATTCGGTGATGAATTTGCCTTGCAAGGCTGTGTTGAGAAAAATCAATGTTCCAATCCATATTCAGATGCTGACCCTGCCAATTATATGGACGAACTTGCCAAAGACAATAATACCTGTAAAGATGATTCTGATAAAAGAAGGTTTAAGGGTGATGTGATGAGATACCCTCTATTTAGTCAAGGCAAAGTCGGTAAATGTGATTTTTTTAGAACCGGAGCAATTGGCTCCATCAAAGTCCTTCAGGGAGAGGGAGGCAAGGTCAGGATTAAACCTCAATCAGATATACAGGAGCTCAATCATGCGAAACTCAAGTTTAAGGTGTCTGAGTTAAATGAAAAAGCCAATAACGTCAATATCCTTTTTTTGGTAGAAGGTAGTAAAAATATGCTAACAAACAAAGGAGCTATTCTCAATTCAATTAGTTCACTCAGACAAAATAGGTCACTTGAATCCGTCAATGGTAGTGTTAAATATGGTGTAGTCATGTACAAAGACATACCCGAAGGTCGCAATATGCTCAAATATAAAGAACTTACACAAAACCTTGATGATGTCAAAAGCTTCATAGAGTCATACAGTTTTAGCGATATGTACGACAAGGATGATTACACCACATTTTATCATGGACTTAAAAATGGTATAAATTTGGCAAAATTTTCCAAAAATGCGACCAATATTGTCATCATGCTTGGCAATGGTGGTGATTATTATGCAGATACCTCCAGACGAAAGAAAGCAAAAGATGAAGGAGAACGCACACTTGTTGTAGATAAAAATCCTATGTACGAAGATTTGTCCGGCCTGGATATTCACCTTTTTGGCATACAACTTAATAATAACGGTACAAATGCAGGTAGAGCGTACGCCTATCAAATACATAACTTTGTCCTTCAAAACGCACAGGTTAAACACATTAAAATGAAGGATTCATCTACCGGAAAAAGTATTGTAAAGCAACTTAAACTTGATTACGCACCCATTTTTGATTACCAATCTCCCACCTTATCTCAACCCTCCGGTTTCACTGATGCTGCCCTAATGGGAAGTAGTCCTGGAAGAATCATTTGTCCGGCAAAAGGTCAGTCCGTTTCAAGTAGTAATTTGACTAAATACTTTAATGAAAGTGTAACTTCGTCCATTGCTTATCAACAAGCCATTGCTAATTCCTGCTCCAGAATGGTCAATGACGGCAACACCTTACATAAAGATGGTGCGCTGTCCATTCCCACTTGGTCTCATGGTATCGTTCAGATACTCTCTGAAATGATTGATAATACTGATAACAGAACAATTGGTGTTACCGAACCTAACCTTAGTGTTTATGCTGATGTATGTTTGCCAAAACAGTACCAAGGAGCGAGACACCCTACCTATTCTTATGTACTTTTCATGCCCGAGCAAGATTTAGTAGATTATAAGAATAAAGTATTAAGTAAATTTCTTGCTGCAAGCGAAACCGCCTCTTATGCAGAAAAGAGAAAAAACCTCATTGAAATTCATAAAGGACTTATAGAACAATTTGCGGGAGATAAAGTATTCAGTAAGAAAAAGCCGGAAGAATTTACAAGACTTGAATTATTCCGGTTAATACAAGGCTTGGAAGAAGAAGGTTTTGAACATAATATTGAATCTGACTTTATCATTGAAGATTTAAAAAGTAGAAATAAAGTATCTGATGATGACATAGACAAATTATTGAAGGGATTTACCAAAATTTATAAAAATATTGAAAGTATTTATCGTGATAGGGACTATTATTTCAGCTTTAGACCTGATGACCAAAACAGGTATTTTTGGCTTCGTATAGACCAAGTATTTTATACCGGTGAATAAACAAGCATCAGGCAGAATAATGGAAAATATTTTTATTGTAAAAAACTTAGTATGTGCTTACAAACCTGACAAGCCGGTACTCAAAATCAGCGACTTGCATATCCCCAATGGCAAATTGATTTTTCTCATCGGCAAATCAGGTATCGGTAAGAGTACATTCATTGAGACCTTGGGTTTAATGAACAATACCATTGTTGATACATCAGAAACATCAATACGTTTCTTCCCCGAGAATACAGAGCAAGGAATAGAACTCAAATCAAGTTGGCACTCATCGAACGAAAATCTTGCTAAATTACGCTTAGATTATTTCAGCTTTATTTTTCAAAATACCAACTTAATGCCCAATTTCAGTGCGGGACAAAATATGATGGCAAGCTGTCTTATCCAAGGGGTAGATGTAAAAAAAGCAAAGAAAGATGTATTACAAATGATGCAGAAGTTGGGATTAGAGCATGGGATATTTGACAAAAGAGTTGTTGACCTTTCAGGTGGACAGCAACAGCGTCTCTCATTTGTTCGTGCCGCAATTACTGATTTTACCGTTTTATTTGGCGATGAACCTACGGGTAATCTTGATGAAAAAACTGCTTTTGATTTGATGTCCATTCTGCGTGAGCTTATCCGAATCAAAGGAAAAACTTGTATTATCGTCTCACATGATTTGAAATTAGCAGATAAATTTGCGGATGTAGTCATTCCAATAGCTAAAAAAAGCACAGATGACGGAACGGTCTATGGCGAGATATTTCAGCACGATGTTATCAGTCGAACAGCAGACACTTGGCATGATGCACAAGGCAAACCGATACAAGATACCTATTCATATTTCAGCACTTTTTTAAGTTGAGTAAACATGAAATTAATACATCAATTACTTCGCTTAAAAACCGACTTTGAGCGGATATTTTTTGATAGCGAAAGCCAAGTTTTGCAAGGTAAAAAACGTTCAACACTCGTGGCACTCACAGCCATATTATTTTTTACACTTGTAGCTTTAAGTTTTGCTATTGGAGGAATAGAAAATTTGCGAAAAAGAACCCAAAATCCCTTCACTAATTGGGTAAACCTCAGCATCAAAAGTATGTATATTGCTGACCAATTAGAAAACATCAAAAACAGATATGAAGGCGAAGAAATAAGAGATAAGCTAAAAATAAAACAGGTCAATGGTTGGGCAAAATTCTCACTAAATATGTTCTCCATGTCCTACAATCCACTCAAAGACAGTCCTGATTCACTACTGTTTGATAACATTTGGGGTAGAAATTTGGATGAAGAAGACCCGCTTATCAACAACATTCTGTCCGAAGAAAATAAAGTTTGGTATAACGAGGAGAAAATTCGAGACGGGCTGTCAAGTTGTGAAATAGTATTGGCAAAATCGGTTGCCAAGCAGCTTGGTTTTGACCTCGAAAACATTATAAAAAAACATATATTTATTGAAATTGGTAGCATGCCTATTCCGATTGAAGTGGTCGGCATAGTAGAGAGACTACCCGAATTTTGCAATTTTGCCTGTGCTACAAGCCTATATAACTTTCAAACCTCTTGCTCGGAATATCTGACTGTCAATAATTATCAACAAAAAGAAAATGTATTCAAATTTTTGGGTCATTCCGAAACAAGTGTGGAACAACTCAATCAATTAGCAAGTAATTTTTTCAGTCAGTTGAGGTCAGTTGATGTCTATTTGAAGGAGGAGAAATACCCTGTCGGAAAGCATCTTTGGAGCGAATTTTCCGTTGTTTTCCCGGGAAGCCAAATCCCTGTGAGAGATTCCGTCATGCAGTTCCTACAACATACGAATGAAAATAAAGCCGGGCTTTTTGATTTTGCTAAGGTCGAATGCAATAATGCTTGCAATACACTGGATAATGATAATTTCAACTACTTAGCGTTCAATTTTGAGAAACTGAAGCATATCAGAGATTTTCAGCAAGACGTTGACAATGAATTTAATGTGGAAATTGATATGACGCGCGTAGAAAACGGAGAAAACTTTTATCGGGTAAGTTTATTAACTCGTTTTATGGCAACGGTGTTGCTTATCTTCGCTGTCTTGAGTATTGTTTTATTTATCAATAGTTTGTTGAAATCACACCTCTCCAAAGTACGCCCAAACTTGGGAACACTCAAGGCATTCGGTCTGAATAATCGCTCATTAAATAAGCAATATTCTAAAATAATTTTATATTTTTTATTACAAGCTGTTATAATTTCATTTACGCTCGCTGTTTTGGTGGGACTTTTAGAGCAATATTTGAGTGAAGAAAGTTTATATAATCTTATTAATATTTACATATTCTTATCTATTTTAGCGATTACTGTTGTCAGTGTATTGCTCTCCCTGAGAACCATCAAAAAAATATTGGGCGGTACACCGGGCAATTTGATATACAAACGCTAAATTTAATTTTAATGAAAGATTTAATTTGTTCGATATTTACAATATTATTATTTTTTTTGAGTTGTCAAAGCACTGAAACCAAATCATCGGATGATAAGAGTAAGGTGAGTGACGAAGTGATACGAAAACAGGAGCAAATTCTAAATGCAAGTCCTTTTCTATCATTAGGCTGTTGCGACGATGAAAAACAAAGGCAAAACTCCTGTTGTTGTAATGAAGTCATTAAACTCTATGAGAAAATGGCGCAAGAGAAAAATGATAACTTGGCAGATTACAAAATGACAGACCCGATTTTAGGTGGGTGCAGAGATAAAACGCCTGTTCAGTATGATAATATTGACAATAAGTATAATCCGCAAGATTTAGAAGACATATTTTAATTTGTGCGAATAACTCGCTTTTATTCATTTTAACATAACATTAGATGCTTCAGCCGAAGAACAAGAAAGAGTATAGGAGAACACTCATCATATTTTTGGTGGCTTGGTTGTTGGCAACAGCCCTGTTTGTTCTTGGATTAACACAGATGTTTAAGACCAACTGCAAAGTAGAAAGAGACCTCAAAAACAGAGTAGCACGACTTGAGACTTATGAGCGAGAGCGCGATGCTATTATGTCCACTGTCACGGGAGTCAGTGAACAGCTTGAAAAGTTGAGTGACAACTTTGATGATAATGATATGCTTAGAGAACTTAGGAAATATCCTAAAAATGAGGAATTAGAGGACAGCGAGTTTTCAGGAAGGCTGAATGAAATGTGTGCAAAATTAGCCACCGTAGTCGAACAAGCTAAAACAGAAAGAAAAGAATTGACAGAGCGGTCAGACGAATGTCAGCAAGAAATTACGAAAATTGAACGCTCTCATCAACTAATTATCAACGAAAAGAATGCTGAAATTGCGCGTCTGAATACAGAACTCACGATAACTCGAAATCAAGGCAGATGAAAGCAACACTATTAATAACACTATTGGTTTGCTTTGTCAGTTTATTGGTTTTGCAATGGCTGTCTTCACTGAAAAGCAAACTTAAAAAGCGTACCCGACCGGTCAATTTACGTTCAAAAAGTACACTTATCTATACACTCACTTATGTGGCTTTATTGGGAGTACCTGCCTTACTTTTTTGGACAAATATAGCCGATACGACTCTTTTTTATCTCATATTTATATATGTATTTTTACTGGGAATATTGCACAATTACACCCATTATCGTTTCATAAACTGGGCAGAAAAACAAGTAGATTTTCTCCCAGACTTTCTACTTACTTTGATTTTGGCGATACTTGGATGCGCTGCCTTCATAGTGATAGCTACTTATGCGGTTTTCAAATTTGAAAGACCACCCTTGTTATATGCCTATCTTTTCCTGCCCTTTACGTTCAGTATTCTTATTCGTAAAATAATTTATCTTTTTGAACAAGTACAACGCTTTATACCTGATTATCCTCTATTCAAAGTACGTGACGGAGCAATCGGCAGTTCACGGGACGAAAAAAAATACTCCAAAGACATCAAGGTAACTTTTATGTTTCCTGCCACTAATGAGACTGATACATCGCACGCTATTAAATACGTATTGTACAGTGACATCCAATTTGGAATCAATGTATATGAAATGATTAGAGACTACCCCAAAAATCCACAACATGAGGGTAGAATCATAGACACCAAAGATAAGCTGGGCAACGATTATGGTTATCTGTTTTATATTGAGCCCAAGAAGTTTTGGCAGCGACTATGGGGAGAAAAACGCATTATTGATACAAGTAAAAGTCCCGTACTGAATAAAATTAAAGATGGAGAGATTATCCAAACTCAACGATATACAACTTAACAAAAATGAAAGAAAAAACACTTGAATACGGTCAGGATACACTCCTTTACAGTCACCTCCCTGTAAACTGGGAAGATGGAATGGTGGTCAGTGCACAGCATTTATCTGATGCTAATAAGTATATCATCGGTTCTGTGCTCAATTCACGATTAATACAAACCAATCCGGTCAATTACGGACTTTTACCATGCTATTTTAAGGCACATATCTATGATGACACAAATGCCTACCATGCGTTAAAATTTGCATCTAAAAGTGACAATCCGAATATAGATTACTTTACCGTACGCCTGACACACTGCAACGCTATACTCCCAAGTTCTCAACTAATACATATTACACCTGATACGATTCGGTCGGGAAAGTACGACGAAAATGACCTTACCGATAGTATCAAACCCTCCGAAAGCAGTTATGATGAAGGTTACATATTGGTATATTTGGAAGTTGAACCGACATATTCTCCGGTGGGCAATTTGAAAGATGATGAAGAATTTAATAGACAGCCATATTTGAATACAAAAGCACACTTGAAACATACTTTTTTGAGAAGTTCCGAACAAATTGAAGTCAGTAATTATCTGAATAGTGACAATCAATTGCCATTAAGAATTTACCGTTTCAATTCCAATAGCTGCACATTAATCACTACTTATATTCCACCATGTACAAGCATCAATGCCTCTAAAAACTTAATAAAATACTATAATGAATTTGGCGAACAAGCAAAGACATTATTGAATAGCCTGACTGAAACACTCAAATATTCTCATTCCGAACCCTCAAAATATAGCAATATGGGAATTTTTCTGCCACCGATTGTCAGTGCGCTCGTACAAATTATTGCAAAATTCAACGGGCATCTTAAGTACGCTTTACCTATTGAAATCGTTGAAGTTTTTAAAAGTCTGGCTATTGCAATTTATTCCTCCTATTACACCCTCAATGAAAATAATCGAAAAGAATTAGAGCATTACTTCAATAAATTCAGGAAACCCACAAACAAAGAATTATTCATTGAATCCGTCAATGCTTTCATCCGCGAAAATTACATGCACAACAATTGTGATGTCATTTTCAAAAAAGTTCAGGCACTAATAACGGAGTCCGCTTCATTATTTGAAGAGGTATCCAAACATGGCTTGGAACCTCACGCCATTCCCATAGATGTTGACCCTAATTTGGGAACAAAGCCTAAACGTTCTGAAACGGATAAATCCGGCGAAGCTGGAGGTAGGTTTTGGTAATAGCAAAAAAATCTTGATATTATTTTGTTATGTTTAAAATAAAAACTAAATTGAGGCGTTTTTTCATATAACACAAAAAACCACCTTGTTTATGACCTATTTCAAAATATCCAATTTCATTCACATTATACATACAAAAGTTTTTTGAATACGATAACAAATATTTATGGGTAAAAAGACACAATATGGCTTCAGAATTGGTGCTGATTTGATAGGAAAAACTATCGCTCAACAGGTCACATCCGTACCTGACAACAAAACATTAATGGCACTTCCTCTCAATGCAGAGCCCGAATCTTCATTTGAACCTCATCAATTGAAAACAATTGATGAGATTTTCGAGAAATTCGACCCGAACATCACTGTTGAAATAGCCACCTCGGAGGGGGAAGATGAAGATGTGACACTGCATTTTGCAAAGCTTCAGGACTTCTCAAAAGATGCCATCACAGAAAGGACACCTCAATTACAAAAAATGAAAGAAGAACAAACCGTTTACAGCAAATTTGCAGATGTGCTTCGTAATAACAACGATTTGAGGGCTATTCTCGCGGACACCGAACAAAAAGAAGCACTAATCAGTGTACTCGGAAATTTAATTGAAGAACTTGAAGCATCACTCTAAATTCAAATCAGAACTATGCAAAAACTAAAAGAGGTAAAAGAAAAGGTTGCGGTATTACAAAAGCGTGGTGGTTTCAAATTGCTGCGTGGCATCATAGATAGCAAAAAGGGTATTCGTGACCTTGACCCCGGTAAAGGAGAAGAAATCAAGCCGGAAGTAGAAGCTAAAAGAGAAATTTTCCTCACCGACCCCGGTAAGAAGGCACAAAGAGAAAGCCTCAAAACAGAATTAGAGATTTTAAAAAACCTCTTAGAAGCCGAGGATGGAGTAAAAGAAGCCGAAGAAAAATCTGCTAAAATAACCGAAGTGCTTACCGAAAACTATAAAAAAATTTTCGATGGTACGCGGGAAATAGAAAAATCTTACAGAGGCTTAAACCTCTTCTTTAAAAACGCAAAAGAGGACAAAATCAAAAACCTCTATATTGCCAATATATCTTTAGAAGAATTCAAAAGTGCTGACAATACTAACTTAAGGAAAGAAATAAAAGAACACTTTAACAAGCAATTTGATAGATTTTCTTTAGAAGATAATTATTCGTTATTTGTTATTCCCGGATACTTGGAAGATTCTTTGGATGAATGGAACGAGATAGCACATAATTATAAAATGATGCTTGTAACCGACTTTGAAGATGTCGATGATTTTGAAATTATTGAAGATGCGGGAGGGAAGGTAAAAGGTGACAGAATGTACCACGCTAATGCGGTAGTTACCTGCAATTGGGGGATAGTCAGAAAAAAATATGATGGTATAGAAAGTGAAGACTTTACTGCGCCTATGTCTATGGCAGTAGCAGGGAAAATGTTTGATATGGATGGTGTACAACCACCCGCGGGAAATGAATACGGAAAACTTGAAGGAGTAATTGGTACACGCATCAACTTCCTCAGAACTAAT
>Ga0114954_1000670_pt1 | contig 10451 bp, 12 predicted proteins | sample Porto_4metaG_FD_87299 | JGI IMG/M metagenome (GOLD analysis project Ga0114954, IMG submission 87299) | Marine algal microbial communities from Porto, Portugal - Porto_4 metaG | ecosystem: Host-associated > Algae > Red algae > Unclassified | place: Portugal: Porto | collected 2015-02-02
ATTGGATGTCGTTATCAAATCAAACAAACTATGTATCTGTCAATGATTAGTCTCATTCCTAAAACAATATACCCGTCAAAATAATTCCCGAATGTGCGTATTTTTTTTATTTAAATAAAAGTAATATTTTTGAATCACTAATCATGACATTCCCAGAGGCAATATGGAAATAGCACTTAAATTGCGGAAAGATGAACAAACGCTGATAGATGCTTGTGCAAAGCAAGAGCGGTGGGCGCAGCAAAAGCTGTATGAGACCTACTATTCGGGCATGATGGGGGTCTGTATGCGTTATGCCGGAAATGCGGATGATGCAAGAGATATTCTGCATGAAGGGTTTATCAAAGTATTTCGCAATATTTCAAAGTATAAGGCGGGGACTTCTTTAAAAGCGTGGATGCACCGTATTATGGTCAATACTTCAATTGATTATTATCGGAAGCAACAACGTCGCCGTACCGAAGATATTGAGGAAGCATACAGCCTCAGTTCGTCAGATGTTGATGCCGTAAGTCGCTGCTCAGAACAAGAGATTCTGCTGGCAGTGCAAGAACTTTCACCAGTGTATCGTACCGTATTCAATTTATATGTCATTGAAGGTTATCCGCACAAAGACATTGCGAAAAAGCTCGGTATCACAGAAAGTACATCACGTTCAAATTTGCTGAAAGCGCGAGTCAAATTACAAAAAATACTCGCTTCAAAATATTCGCATTATGGAAAATAGGCTTAATCATATTGATACAATAGCGAGGGATGCCTTACAAAATATGGAGTTTCCTTATCAGCCAGCCGATTGGTCGGCGATGGAGTCGCGTATCGAAAAAGATGCCTTCCTTCGCACACGTTTGTATTGGCTAAAAGGCGGTGAATTATTGCTGATGTTATTGGCATTTTGGGTACTGTTTCAATTCACAGGAATGACCTTCCCTGAAACACCTACAACACCACGAAGTACGCCACCAACTAAGCAAAACATTCCAACTCCGGCAGAAAAAGATACTCCGCAAAACATTGATAATCAGGAAGAAAAAACTCCTGAAAAGAAAAATAAAGAAGAGGAAGTATTGCATTTTGCTCAAAATAACAAGATAAATACACCCGTTAAAAATCCTCCGACTTTTGCCACCTTTGATGGGGTTGCAACGATAGCACCGTCCTCTTCACCCATTCGGATGACAATATCCGTTTTTGAGGAAAATCAATTTATCAATACACCCGTTCTTTTGCAAACAACGACTAAGTATATATCACCTATTATTCATCAGGAAGCACAAGTTTCAAACATTAAACAAAATACTGACGAATCCAGAGAGCCGTCATTTGCAGGTCGTCTCCCGCAGAACGTGGTATTAGTAGAAAGTAATCCTGAAAATAATATAACCACCGAAACAGAGATTGACCCTGTACCTAATGTGAGCCGACATCCTTTACATTTTCGGATTGCAGCTTCGCCAGATATGAATGTCGCACAAGGCAGTTATCGAATGGGTATGACAATTGGTGGCTTGGCTTCGGTCGAACTGTCTGACAAATGGCAGTTGGAAACGGGTTTGGCTTATAGCGGTAAGTTTTTTAATGACCTGCCACTTAATGAGGAACGTTTCCCATACATGGAAGATGTTTCTAAAGATATGAACTTACACGTCGCCGAAATACCACTTCATCTACAATACACCATCAAAAAGTCAACCAATTGGAGACCTTTTGTCAGCGCAGGTTTCACTGCAAATGCGGTCATGTTTGCCAATTATGATTATAATGACGGTATAGAATCTCCCTTTGAAACTCAACGAGAAGCAGGGATGTTGGAAGGTGGAAATTTGAGAGATAATCTCTATGCTACTGCCGATATAGGCTTAGGCTTAGAGCGTCAATTGGATACAAATTTACATTTATTCATTCAGCCTACGGTCAAATTTGCCTTAGATAATATCGGTTTGCACCACGATAGTATTCATACTTTTTCGCTTGTCATGGGGGCGCGTACAGCCCTTTAATTATAGATTTTTCATACGTATAATAATTGATTCACACAAAAAGGGCGCGGTATCGCGCTCTTTTTTGTGTAACATATTCGATTTTACAAAAAAGTATAAGCCCAATAAATCAAAAGCCCCTGAATCGGCAGTCGAATCAAAGTAGGAGCGATGTGTTTTTTCTTTTTTAATGATTTTTGAAAATGATAAACATTCGCAGGAAAAACGGCGACAAGTAAGGCGATAATTCCCCAAGCAGCATAATGACGAGTAGCCGCAAAAAACAATCCGCTACCCAATGCAATTTCGATCACGCCCACCAAAATATTCACCTGTTCAGGATACGGCACCCATTTTGGCGTAATTCTTAAAAAGAACTTCGGCACACGAAAATGGCTGAAACCTGCATAAATGTAAAAACCACCCATTAGGATGAGCGAGAAGAGTTGTATGTTGGACATAATGCGTATTTAAGTTGAAAAACAAGTACAGATTGCTTATCATTCTTTTATCAGAGCCACCCGATATACCACATCATTCACACGGATATGAGCGCGATACACCCCCGGAAGCCAGTTGCTTACGTTGGGTATTGATTCTTCTACAAGTGTATTGGCGAGGTATTTCTTTTTTGTTGAAAAAATATTTTTATTAAAAATATTATAAATATCAATTTTAATTTCATTAAAATTATCTTCTCCTGTCAAAAACATAAAATTCAACTCATCGCCCACGGCTTTCGGCTGAATAAAAAACTGCTCATCGCCGAGCGGAATGAGGTCGTTGGAAAGCAACATGTAGGCTTTGAAAAAATCGGGAATACCATAACCCAATTCATCGTCGGGAACAGTTGCTTGCGAACCGCTTTGTTCTATGGCATCAAAAATATCCATATTATTTTTTTCGGGAAATGCTTGCCACAAAGCCGCCGCCATACCTGCCATAATAGGCGATGCAAAGGACGTTCCGCTCGCACCACCAATATCGTAACTATAAATAGAAGCGACCACAGTCTGCAAGCCCATTGAGGATACATTCGGTTTCACATCTCCGTCCGAACTTGGACCATAAGAACTAAAATTTGCCTTTTTCTCAAATCGGTCCACACCACCCACAGCGAGTACGCTATCGCCGTCGGCAGGTACGCCGATATATTTCCAGGCATCGCTACCCGAATTGCCGGCACTATTGACCACAAGAATGCCTTTGCTTGCCGCAATATCGGCAGCGCGAGACGCAAGAGCCACTTCGCCGTTCATATCCTCATAGGTATAATTCATGTCTTTTTTGTCAAAGGTCGTATAGCCGAGTGAGGTATTGGAAACATCCGCGCCGAGGCTGTCGGCATACTCGATTCCGGCTACCCAATTGTCTTCCTCAACGACGAGTTCTGAGCCGATTTCTTCCGTACGAATACACACATAAGTTGCGTCGGGAGCTGTACCAATCATCAAGCCGGGCAGCTTGGCAGCCATCGTAGAAAGCACCTGCGAACCATGCTGACTGGCTTCGTAAGCATAGTCGTCATTATACACAAAATCACGGCTTTGGAGCAGTCGCCCATCAACACGGAGTGTATCGAAAAAAGGCATAATGTCAACGTTGGTAAAACCGCCGTCCAGCACCGCAATGAGCATACCATCACCTGCATAGCCCATGTAGTGCAGCAAGTGTCCGTTTAACATGCCGATTTGTGCTGCGGCGTAGCCGTAGGGTTCCGGTTCGCGCTTGTACTCTTTGCCCGGTTCACGGGTTTTGGGCTTGCGTTTTTTAGTTTTGAGGGGTCGATGTCTGCCGATTGGCGTGGTCTGTTTGACAAAAGGCAAGGCTTCAATCTTAGCAAGCGTATCGGCTGCTGCCCAGACGGTAGCCGAGTTGAACCACTTAGAAACATTGAGGACAGTCCCGCCCGTAGCGCGTACTTTGCTCAGATACTGTGGATTCACCGGAAGGTCGTTTTCTTCGATTGCGATACCTTGTTTTTTACGGCGTTCTATGGCGCGAGGCGATAGGAATTCTTGCGGTCGAAAAACGCTGTACGGACTATCGTTTTTATCCGTAAATTCGACGCGGTATTTGTCGAGTTTTTTTTGGGCGAATAGAGGTATGGTGAAAGAGAAACAAAGAATGAATAGGATATAGCGCATAGATGATTTGGTTGTCAGATAAATATTGCTTCAAATCGCAAGCCTTATGAATAAGTGCTTGTAATTTGAGGCAATATATGTCAAGATAAGCAAAACAAAGCAATAACACACAAAGTTTATCAATCGAGTTAAGGCTTTACTCCGGCACCCCATTCTCAATCCAACAAGAAATCGTTTTAAGGTCAGTATCGCTGAGTTTTGAACTGTTTTCGGGCATGGGGTCATAGCCTTTGAGATGCTGCATACTGCCCATGAAGGCATTTTTCTCGGCATCGCTGACAACAGCTTGATAAGTACTAAGGTCATAACCACTTTCTTTGGAGGTAGCATCGTGGCAGCCCGCAGTCGCGCAGTGTGCATCCATCAATGCCTTTACGTCAGAGGTGTAGGTTGGTGTCAATCCAGTACAATCGTAGGTAATGAGGTCTTCTTTGCCACATGAGGCAATAATAAGTCCGATGCCCAGTAGGGCGAAAATAACTTTTTTCATATTGATAGATAATTTTTTTTGTGAAAAAATATAACGCAAATAGAAAACCGATTATGCGAATGAGATAAGTTTTTAAACATATCTTTATTGTTTTAAGGAATAAAAATGAACAAAATCGCTCTATACAGTAATCGTGCACTCTTGCCCGAAGGTTTGACTTCCGCAACTGTTTTTTTAGAAAACGGTGTCATCACTGCCATCGAAAATGGCTTGATTCGGCGCGAAGGCTATACTTTTGAAGATGGCAAAAATGCCGTTATCATGCCCGCCTTAATAGACGCACACGTACACGTCAATGAACCCAGCAGAACCGATTGGGAAGGTTTTGATACCGCTACGAAGGTTGCTGCTGCCGGAGGTATTGCGACTTTAATTGACATGCCGCAGAGGAAGAAAATAATCTCCCCCAAATGAAGAAGTTATTTTTTATATGTTTGGCTAAATTTGACGCGTATAGCTGGACTACGTAAGGAAGATTTAGGGATGAAAAAAGAACGGTTCAGACAGATAGATTATTTTTTCCTCTTCCCTTACTCTTCCTGCTTCGTCATTGTATATAGCACAGGTTTGCTCGGACTTGCATCCAATTCAAAACTCGCTATTTGGATGTTGAGTAAGTAAATACCGTCCTTCACAGCGTCAGGAATATAGACCATTTCTGTAATCGTACAATCGGTACGCGGGGCATCGGGATATTGCCAAAATGCCTTATGTGCCAACAACTTGCCATCATCCTCTTCCCTATCCACCGAAGGTAAGTCAAGTAGCAAATGCCGGACACCACATTCGACGAGATAAGTCACCGCTTCATGGTGCATATACGGCGGATTCGCACCCGAATATTGACGAGTACATTTGCTATTATCATTCGGCTGAGTACGAATGACGACCGCTTCTACCTCTCCTGCTTCGACGGCTTCCTCCAACTGCTTTTTGAAAATGACCCTATCTCCGTTGGCTTGTTTTTGAGGATATATCGTGATGAGTTTTGATAAAAAGAAAAATTCGCGTAGCGAATTATTAATCGTATAAATTTCTTTGGCAATATGCCCCACACACTCCGTATGTGTGCCGTTGCCATGCGGATTGAATTTGACATTCATAAAATTCAATAAACCGCCTTGCTGTGTAGAACCGATAAAATCACCCGAAACGACAGGTGATATTTCAACAGGAGGCGCGTAAAAACAATTTGGATTGTCCAAACCTTCACGTAATGGAATGGAAATATCAATCGCTTGGCTCAAATCAGCTTGGTATGTCGTATTTTTTATCGTAAAATGAACTTGCATGGTAGTCAATTTCGTTTTTATGAAAATATGGTTTTCCGTACAGGCGGTTTCAACCAACCTGTGCGATTAAAAGTAAACATCCTTTCTGCCCAAAAAAGAAAGCGTTTTTCTGAATTTATTTCTCCCGACAGCTGTACGGTATTCAATGATAGTAAATAATTTTGTAAATTCGTATGTTGTTCTACATTTTAATGATGAACACAGAATGTAAAATATTATGACAGTACAAGACCTGAAAGATAATGACCTCATCATCTTCGAGTGTATATCGGGCAGTAAGGCGTATAATTTGGACACGCCTCAATCTGATACAGATATTCGCGGAGTGTTTATGCTACCGCAAGAGGCGGTGTATGGCTTGGGTTATGTCGAACAAGTCGCCGATAAAAAAAATGATATTGTGTATTACGAACTCGGTCGTTTTATTCATTTGCTCGTAAAAAATAACCCTAATATTCTTGAAATGTTGGCAACGCCTAAAGATAAGGTGCTTGTAAAACATCCTGCTTTTGAAGAGATTACACCTGATATTTTTTTATCAAAAAAATGTAGAGACACCTTTGGTGGCTATGCTTTTACACAGGTAAGAAAAGCGCGTGGTTTGAATAAAAAAATCGTCAATCCGGTGGGAGAACGTCGCAAGTCTATCCTCGAATTTTGTTATGTGCAACATGGGCAAGGCTCGCTTCCTTTATTAAAATGGTTAGAAAAGAAGGGTTATTGTCAGGAAGATTGTGGTTTGGTAAATATCCCACATTTTAAAGATACGTATGCCCTATTTCATAGTACGAATGAGGCGGTCAAGTATCGTGGTATTGCCAAAAAAGATACTTCTACGAAAGTGGTATTGAGTAGCGTTCCGAAGGAAGAACAGCCTGTTGGAACGATGCACTTCAATGAAGATGGATATGTGAAATATTGTAAGGATTATCGTGATTATTGGGATTGGGTCAAGAAGCGCAACAATGCCCGATACACTATGAATATTGAGCATGGTAAAAATTATGATTCCAAAAATATGATGCACACTTTTCGGCTGCTCGACATGGCAATTGAGATACTCGAACAAGGAAAAATCATAGTTGAACGTCCTAACCGCGAGGAGTTAATGTCCATAAGGCGTGGCGAACATGATTATGATGACCTCATCGACCGTGCTGAAGCCAAAATGAAAGAAGTGGAAGTCGCTTGGGAAAATAGCTCTTTGCAAGATAAGCCCGACCGCGAAGCCGCAAATCGCCTTTTGATTGATATTAGAAGGGCATATTATGGGGAGGGTTAAGTTTATTGAGTTTTGCCTACGGCAAAACTCACTTTACTAATCACTTTATAAACTTTATACACTCAATACACTCTATGAACCAATTACCGTCTTCCGCCTTTCAAAAAACGGGCGATAAAGAGGATGATAATCGCTCCGACTGTGGCAGATATCAATTGACCGATAAAGTCTGTATTGAGTGTCAAGCCATAACTGTCGTTCAATACATTAACGACATTGCTACCCGGTTCTAGCTTTAAAAATTTAAACAAAATACCACCGGCAACACCACCGGCAACACCCAACAAAGCATTGATAGCAAAACCGAAAGTATCACCTTTCATAATTCGGGCAGCCAAAGTACCTGCCAATGCGCCAATCAATACCATCTTGATAAGTGGCCATAAGTTATCTAGATCCATAAAAATTAATTTGGTTAAAATTAGGTGTTAAAAAAATAAAGACATCATATTGTCTTTGGACAACATTTTATCAAATATCATTCCTTAAATTGTTATACGTTGTTCGTTAAAACGTAGAACACAAAACAACAAAAAGGCTGCTTTCTATTTCAGAAAACAGCCTTTTCATTTATTTTGAAAAATGAATAGGTACTGAAAGTCCTATCATTATCCTTCCAATTTGAAACGTACAGGCAAGTTGAACTGTACCCGTACAGGTTGGTTTCGTTGTTTACCCGGTACCCATTGTGGCATACTTTGTACGATACGTAAGGCTTCTTTACCGCATCCTCCACCGAGGTCACGTAAGATTTTCGGGTCAGTTACCGAGCCGTCTTTTTCGACAACGAAACTGACAACAACCATACCTTCTATACCGTTTTCACGAGCGATAGTCGGATATTTGATGTTTTTGTAGATATACTCCAACATCTTTTTCTCCGCACATTTTTTCTTCTCATCACTCGTACCACCTGCATCTTCGCAACCTGGGAAACGTGGCATATCTTGTACAATCGTAAAGATTTCGTCCGACTCTTCCTCTGGCTCCGGCTCTGGTGGCGGAGGTGGTGGAGGTGGTGGCGGCGGAGGCGGAGCTTCCTTTTTCGGTGGTGGCGGTGGCGGTTCTTCCACGACCGTCTCTTCCTCTACGGTTTGATCTTCAAATTCTATCTCTTCCTCTACCTCTTCTTCCGGCACTTCCTCAATTACAGGTGGTGGCGGTGGTGGCGGAGGCGGTGGTGGCTCGGCAGTACGTGGCGGTTCAATGTCGATGTCATCCGGTAATTCCAGTGCATCGTCAGGAATGATGATTTCGCGCTCGTAAGTCGTCCAGCTAAATGCCAATAGCGATAATAATATCGCGCCAGCCAATCCCGACAAAAAGAAGGTACGGGAAAAACCAAAGGCATTAACTTCAGGATACTGACGTGCGAACTTCATCCTTCTGTTGTCCACATACTTGCCGGCTAAATCTTGCTTACTGGCACTGCCGAGTCTCGACCTAACCAATAGGATAATACCTATAACGAGGAGGAGGACTAATATAAGTGCGATAGCAAGCTGTGCTCCGGTAAGTTGTAACATGGTGAAAAATTTATTTTTGTGTTCGTCGTTCTATATTTTACATTATTATGTAGGACAAAGAACGAAGAACTTTTTTATACTTAAAAAAATTTCAAACTTAGTAGTCCGACAAAACTACCGATAATATTAGCAAGAATATCTAAAACATCAAAATTTCTGCCTGAAAAAAAGTAAGATTGCATAAATTCCATCAATATTCCATACAAAATGGCAAATAAAACCACCATGATAATGGTATAAACCGGAATTTTCGCAGGTCGAAAATTTCTGTGTACTCCCCAGAGCATAGCACTCACGAAGATGCAATAAATTCCCAAATGTCCGACTTTATCGGGCTGTGCCAGACTCCAAAATGAAAGGTCAGGCAACGAACTTCCGGGTATGGCGGAGAGTCCCAATATTGCGATTCCCCAGAGTGTAGCCGGAATAAAATACTTCATTTTTGATGTCGTAAAGATTACTGACTACTTACCAATTCTCCATAAGCAGCAGCATCCATGAGGTCGTTGAGTTCGGCAGGATTACCAATTTTAATTTTGACCATCCAACCTTTTTCGTAAGGGTCGCTATTGACGAGTTCGGGTTCGTTTTCGAGTTCCGGATTGATGCTTTCTACTGTTCCGCTTATAGGCATATACAAGTCCGAAACCGTCTTTACGGCTTCTACTGTACCAAAGACCTCATCTTTTGCAAGTGTCTGCCCTTCGGTTTCGATTTCTACATACACGATGTCACCGAGTTGATCTTGTGCAAAATCCGTGATGCCGATATAAGCATCATCACCCTCGACACGAATCCACTCGTGTTCTTTACTATATTTCAAATTATTAGGCGCGTTCATTCTTTTTATTTTGTAAAAAATATGATTTGCCCAAAGTTAGTTTTTTTTATGAAAGTCTTAGAGCGTTATCGTGTTTTTTTGTGCTGATGTGCTGACGTGTGTTAAAGTCTTGATGTGTTAAAGTGTTGATGTAGGTATATAGAGAATGATTTTTTCGCGTAGCGAAAATTCACCTCAACACTTTAGCACATCAATACTTCAACACCTCCTAACCTTTCAATTCAAACTTTATGGGTATCCTGAATTGTACCCTCACGGCTTGCGTGCGTTGGTATCCGGGTGTCCAATTTGGCATCTGACTGATGACTCTTAGGGCATCTTTGCCACAGCCACCTCCGATGTCACGCAAAATTTCAGGCGATGTAATCGTACCGTCTTTCTCTACAATAAAACTAATCATAACAATTCCCTCAATGCCGTTTTCCCTTGCAATAGTCGGGTAGTTGATTTTACTGTATATAAACTTCAACATCTTTCTTTCCGCACATAATTTTTTATCGCTATTCGTACCGTCTAACTCCTCACAGCCTGCAAAACGTGGCATTTGCTGCACAAAGTCAAAAATTTCGATGTTGTCCTCCGGTTTTTCCTCTTCCTCAATAATTATGGGCGGAGGCGCTGGCAGAGGCGGCGGTGGTACAGGCTTTACTGGTGATGGTTCGGGCGGTGCGATGATTTCATCCACTTCTACCGTTTGATCTTCAAATATTACTTCCTCTTCCACTTGTTCCTCTGGTACTTCTTCGATTACAGGTGGAGGCGGTGGTAGTGGGGGCGGTGGTTCGGGCGCACGGCGTGAATCTATTTCTATTATTTCAGGTAAATCTTCCACATCGGGAATATAAATCTCCCGTTCATAAGTCGTCCAATTAAAAGCAAAAATAACGAGTAGCA
>Ga0114954_1000672_pt1 | contig 10437 bp, 5 predicted proteins | sample Porto_4metaG_FD_87299 | JGI IMG/M metagenome (GOLD analysis project Ga0114954, IMG submission 87299) | Marine algal microbial communities from Porto, Portugal - Porto_4 metaG | ecosystem: Host-associated > Algae > Red algae > Unclassified | place: Portugal: Porto | collected 2015-02-02
CTAAATTTGACGCGCATAGCTGGGCTACGTAAGGAAAATTTAGTGAAACATATAAGAAAAAGAACAATTCAGACGGGTAGATTATTTTTTTCGTCTTCCCTTACATTCCAATGATTCAGGTCTTATGCCTTTATAAAGATGACAATACATAGTACATCTGAGATAGTCAATTCTCGTTTTGCGAGTGGGCGGGTCGTAAACAAGTGTCATTGAAATAGATTTAAATCGGAATGAATCGTACAAAAATACCTCAGAATTTGGTACTTGGATTTTGTAATTTAAGTTTTCTTTTTTGGTACTTGGATTTTCTTTTTTTAAATTTACTCATAGTATCATACATTTTTTTCTACCTTGTAATCTATTTTAAAAAAAACCGAAACCATTTTTTCGCAGAGCGAAAAATACGTACACATAATATTACACCAACATACTGATAGACAAATAACTATGTCAAAAATACGAGCCGCTATCACGGGCGTACACGCATGGGTACCTGAATTTAGATTGACGAATGCCAAACTCGAAAAGATAGTTGATACCAACGATGAGTGGATAGTTTCGCGTACGGGTATCAAAGAACGCCGAATCTTGAAAGGAGAGGGTTTGGGAACTTCCGACATCGGCGTGGAGGCGGTCAAGGGTTTATTAGAAAAGACCGGAACAGATGCCAAAGAAATTGATTTTTTACTCTGTGCTACGACGACACCCGACATGCAATTTCCGGCGACAGCTAATGTAATTTGTGACAAAATAGGCGCGATCAATGCTTTTGGTTTTGACCTCAATGCAGCGTGTTCGGGCTTTATATTTGCACTCACAACGGCGGCGAAATTCATAGAATCAGGCACACACAAAAAGATAATCGTAGTAGGAGCGGACAAAATGTCTTCGATTATTGATTATGAAGACAGGCGGACTTGTATCATTTTTGGCGATGGCGGTGGCGCAGTATTGCTCGAAGCGGCTAAAGATGAAGATGCCATACACGATTCGGCTTTGTACAGCGATGGTTCGGGACGAGCATATTTGTACCAAAAAGCAGGTGGTTCGGTGCATCCGGCTACAGCAGAAACAGTGGCAGCAAAGGAGCATTATGTGTTTCAGGATGGCGCGCCGGTATTTAAGGCGGCGGTGAAGAGCATGTCTTCGGCTATCGAAGCGGTACTCAAAAGAAATGACCTTGATGTTGAAAGTTTGGATTGGCTTGTACCGCATCAAGCTAATAAGCGTATTTTGAGCGCAGTAGGAAGTATGGTTAGCATAAAGCCCGAAAAGGTAGTCATCAATATTGAAAAATACGGAAATACGACAAGCGGTACTATTCCACTTTGCTTGTGGGAATGGGAAGATAAATTTAAAAAAGGCGATAAAATCGTACTTACTGCATTTGGCGGTGGCTTCACTTGGGGGGCAATTTATCTGACTTGGGCGTATTGACTTGACATTTTAACACATAAAAATTTGTCAACTTTCAATTTTTACTTAAAAATAACTTAAATACTTAACAATCAACCATTTGAGCCTTTTTTGTAATTAAGAAAATTATAACACTTTTATTGCTAATTTGCTATGAAGTTTGTTTGAGTACTTGCATTAAGTATTTAAATGTTGTAATTTGGCTCATCGTAAGCCTCAAAAAAGATTATTTCGTCTCGACTTACCAACACAAACTTTTTTATAATAGTTCCATCATTTTATTGAAGGATAGGCAGCTTTCTGTTCAAAAGGCAATTTAGGAAAGGCGAAAGAAATAACCTACCCGTCTGACTTGTTCTTTTTCTTATATGTTTCAATAAATTCTCCTTATCCCGAATGCATTCGGGATAAGGAGAATTTGGTGAAATATAAAGGAAAAAGAACAAATGGACTACTTTTAATCTTATTTTTTAACCAAACGAAAGAAAATAAATAACTTGTGCCATTATGCTTGTTCTTTCTCCTTCTAAAAAGCACAAAAATAATTCCGTCTCGGCTCAGCCGAGATGCAATGATTTTTTTAGAAGGCTTCACTAAAAAGGAATTTTTTAATTAAATTATTATATTAAATTTTTGTATTTGTTTAAATTTAAATAATATAAAAAATTTAATTTTCATAAATTGAACTAAAAAAATCCTTATTTCAGTAGATACTTAGAAGAAAGATTACGGCGCATTATGAAACAATTTATTTAATTTCTTTCAACAAGAATCAATCTATTAAACGTATGAAACATTTTTTATTAGTTTTCGCAATATTGCTGGCAGGCTTTACTACAGTCATGGCGCAGCGTACTGTTACGGGAACAATCACAGATGAAAATGGTGAGTCTTTGCCATTCGTCAACGTTTCTATTGAAGGAACGACTATCGGTACTACCACCGATATTGACGGCAATTACACACTCGAAGCGCCAGCTGAAGGCGGTAATCTTGTGATATCCTACGTTGGGTATCAAGATTACAAACAGGCCATCGGCGATGAAGGAGACATCAGCGCGAGCCTTATTCCGGGAGTTTCTCTCGAAACCGTCACCTTGATAGGTTATGCGCCGCAAAAGCGGAAAGACATCACCGGAGCAGTATCTTCCATATCAGCCGAAGATATCGAAGATGTACCGCTTCCGAGCCTCGAAACTGCTTTGCAGGGAACGGCGGCAGGCGTCAATGTTACTAAAAACTCTGGTAAACCCGGTGGCGGTATTGATGTAAACGTGCGAGGTAGAACCTCCATTTCTGCCTCCAATCAACCGCTTTATGTCGTAGATGGTGTACCGATTATTTCCGGCGACAATTTTGATTTTTCACAAGCTGATATCGGTGGAAGTAATCTTTCTGTTATCTCCGACCTCAATCCGGACGACATCCAATCCATCGAAGTCCTCAAAGATGCCTCTACAGCTGCCATGTACGGTTCGCGAGCTGCCAATGGCGTTGTCCTCATTACGACTAAGCGCGGTAAAGCAGGCGAAACAAAAGTTAACCTCAATGCAGCCTATGGAAATGCTTGGCTGCCACAAAAAATCGACGCGATTACAGGTGATGAATACCAGCAATACTCTGTCGAATTATGGGGACCACTACTCGACCAACTCGGTTTGGAGCGTTCGTGGCAAGTGGTACAAGACAATCTAATCGGACCTATCGGCAACGCGAACTCTGTCTGGCAAGATGAAGTATTCCAAACTGCACCACAGCAAGAATACAGCGTTGGTATTTCCGGTGGTTCAGAGACGACCAAGATATATGCTTCTTTGGGTTTGAAAGATGAAATGGGCATTATCAAAAGTTCAGGCTTTGAGCGTTTCTCTGGGCGTTTGAATGTGGATCACCTGATTTCTGAAAAATTGAGCTTCGGTATGAACATGGGCTACAATCGCTCAAACACCGACCAAGTGCAAAATGACAACAATATTTATGGTGTACTTGGTGCTTCTCTGCTTATTCCTCCTGCCGTTCCTATCAGAAATGACGATGGAAGTTGGGGTTCTGCTTTTGGTATTGAAAATGCAGTTGCTGCGGTGACGGATTATCAAAATAATATCATCAGAGGACGATTTACAGGCAGTGTATTCGGCAAGTGGAATATCACAGATTTCTTGACCTTAAAATCTTCCTTGGGTACGGATTTTATTGACTCAAATGAAAGAATCTACGAACCGCGTACCCTCCAATCTTCTGCTACCGGACGCCGCATAGATGCAGGCATCAAAAACGAACGATTTATCAATGAAAATACTTTAATTTTCAATAAATCCTTCGCTAGAAATAATGTCCAAATTGTTGCAGGAGCAAGTTTTCAGGAAGATGTAATTAACAGCACTTATACTGAAACAGTAGATTTTCCAACGGATGAGTTTACCGGACTTTCTTCGGGAGCTACGCCTGTTACGACCAATGGTGGCTTTACAGGAGATAATATCCAATCCTACTTCGGGAGCTTCAATTATAATTTTTCCAACAAATACTATTTAGCAGGTACTTTCCGTGCCGATGGTTCGTCTAGATTTATCAACAACAAGTGGGGCTTTTTCCCCGGTGTATCCACAGGATGGAATATCTCGGAAGAAAACTTCATGAAAGGCGGTGCCTTTGACCTCCTCAAACTCCGTGTAGGATGGGGACAAACAGGTAATAATACTTTTGGCAATTTTGCCGCCCTCCAATTGTATGGAGGTGGCGCGAATTATCAAGACATACCCGGCACTCGACCATCTCAACTGGGTAATCCTGATCTAAAATGGGAAACAACGACTCAAACAAATGTAGGTTTGGATTTCAGTATTTTGAATGGCAGATTTGGAGGTAGTGTTGACTACTACATCAAGAATACCGAAGATTTGTTATTGAACAAACCCATTCCAACGACTTCAGGTTTCACAACTGTTTTGCAGAATGTCGGTGAAATGAAAAACACCGGAGTAGATTTATCGCTGAACTCTACCAATATTCAGAAAGATAACTTCTCATGGTCCACTACGCTGACAGTAGGCTATTTGAAAAATGAAGTGGTCACACTTGTAGGTGGGATTCCTTTTGACGCAGGTTTTGCCAATAGAATTGCAGAAGGACGCCCACTTGGTAGTTTCTTCGGACACGTCACTGACGGCATTTTCCAAAATCAAGGAGAAATTGACGCCCATGCTACCCAAGCCACTGCCTCGCCCGGCGATATTCGATTCCAAGACATCGGAGGCGGCGTAGGTGAGGATAATATTTTGGGTACTGCCGACGATCTCGGACCCGACAACATTATCAATGATGACGACAGAACGTACATCGGCAAGGCATTGCCTGATTTTACGGGAGGAATTAGAAATCAACTCAATTTCTACGGCGTTGACCTCAACTTCTTCTTCCAATTTGCCACAGGCTTCCAAATCTATAACAACAACCTTGCATTTACAGAAGGGATGAACGGCGTATTCGCGCCCTCACGCAATGCTTGGGAAAACAGATGGCAACAAGATGGCGATCAAACAGATATTCCACGCCTCATTAGAGATGACCCGAACAACAACCGCCGAAATTCTGACCGCTTTGTAGAAGATGGCGATTATATTCGCCTCAAAACCCTCACATTGGGCTACACACTTCCGACAGATATTACTGAAAATATCGGTGTTCGTAGAGCGAGAATTTACATGAGTAGTTTTAATCTATTGACCTTTACAAAATATTCAGGCTTCGACCCCGAAGTCAATATTTTTGATGGTAGCAACACCGCACTCGGTACTGATTTCTTAACCTTCCCACAAGCACGTTCACTAGTGTTCGGGATTAATGTTGGATTCTGACTTTATTGTTTGTACTTCGTTCTAAGTCAACTCGTTAAATGTTTTTAAAATATCAGACGAGTCACGTTTGTTCTTCAATGTAAAAATCAAATAATTACAAACGTATTTTTCATTTATGTAAATGCTAATTATGATATAAAAAACATGCTCTTACCTGACGAACGAAAAACATAGTACAAAGAAGAATGAACTAATATATTTTAATTATCTCAATGTTTTGATTGTATGATATTGCGAAATAACACAATTTTACAATCAAACAATTATAAAACATAATTATGAAAATAAATAATTTTTTAATACTAATTGCGACTATATCACTTAGTCTATTTTCGTGTGCAGATTTGGAAGATATATCTCCCATCAATTCTATTCCGACTGAAACTGCCATCACCACCGAGGCCTCTGCAAAAGCTGCCCTCAATGGTGTATATAGTGAAGTGCAAGATGCTGATTTGGTCTTCGACGGATGGTTGGCATTGCCACAATTTTTCTCTGACGAAGCCAATGCTACGGGTACATTTCCGACTCGTCTGGAATTTGGCAACTTGAACGTTTTTCCTGCTAATAATACGATGGCTACTGTGTTTTCGGACTTGTATGAAGTCATCAATGTTGCCAATAACGTCATCGCGCTCGTACCGGGCGTGAGCGAAGACGGCTTCACGGATGCCGAAAAAAATAACATTGTAGCCGAAGCAAAATTTCTTCGCGCCATGTGTTATCTACATCTGGTGACACTCTGGCAGGATGTTCCGCTTGTACTCGTCCCAACCGTAGATGTCGGAGACGTATTGAATGTAGTGATTAGTTCAAAAGACGAAATTTACAACCAAATCAAAACAGACCTCAATGATGCTGTGACGAATCTCACTGCTCCCAACTCCACTTTTAGAGCGAGCCAGCAATCCGCAAATGCTTTATTGGCGCGCGTTGCCTTGTATCAGGGCAATTGGGCAGAAGCACAATCAAAAGCTGAAAGCGTACTGGGTGCAGGATTTGACCTGACGACCGTGCCTTATCTCAGCGACCAAATTTATTCGCTTAATTTCACTACAAATGATGGTAACTCATTAGGTTTCTTTTATGGCACTGACGATTTGGGCGGTAGATATTCCATTGGTCCTAGTACTGCATTGATAGCTGCCTTTGAGCCAGGTGATGCTCGATTCGCAGCTACGATTGATTCAAGTTCATTTACGCTGCCTTATGGTTTGAAATATCCAAGTTTTGAAGCAGCTAATGCCGGTGTTGCAACTGACCCGATTTATTTTATCCGCCATGCTGAAATGGTCTTAATCGCTGCCGAAGCTGCTGCCGAACAAGGTGATTTTGACACAGCAAGCACCTACTTCAATCAAGTCAGAACTCGCGCTGGATTGGCTGAAATTACATTGGATGCGGACAACTACTTAGATACTATTTTGAAAGAACGTTTTACAGAGTTTGCCTTTGAAGGACCTCAACGTTTGATTGATTTGCGTCGTCGTGGTAAGGCAGAGGAAGTACTCGGACCAATTGGTTACGATGCTTGCGATGCTGTTTGGCCCCTTCCACAGCGAGATGTAGATAGAAATGTTAATTTGCAGCAAAATAATTGTTGTAATTGCTAATTTCAAAACATTTTTGAAGAAAAATAGACGGCTATGGGGTTTTCCGATAGCCGTTTTTTATGTCACTTACTTACCGTTTTCCAAACTTTTATTATTAATTAGTTAATGAAAAGTTAATAAAATCAAAAGAAAGCCTTATTTTTGATGGTCAATGAAAATAAGGTAGCCATATTTGTGAATAGGGAGGAAAAAAAATACTTCGCATTATGGGACATCTTAGGGAAGAGGAAGAAAATAATTTACCCCAAATGAAGAAGTTATTTTTTTTATATGTTTGGCTAAATTTGACATGCATAGCCGAGCTACGTAAGGGAGATTTAACATATAAGAAAAAGAACAAGTTGATAATATACATTTATTTTGTTCCTGATACTAAGACATACAAGAACTAAATGTTATATAATTATAAAGTCTTAATTTCTTAATCAAAAATCAATTTAATAACGTATGAAACATCTTACTTTAGTTTTTGCAATGATGCTCATGTGCATAAGTATAGCTTTTGCACAGCGCACCGTTTCAGGAACCGTGACAGATGAAAGCGGCTCACCATTGCCGTTTGCCAACGTATTTGTAGAAGGTACTACCGTGGGTACTACTACAGATATTGATGGCAATTACACACTCAAAGTACCGGAAGGTGGAACTACTCTCGTCGTAGCTTACACAGGGTATGGCGATATGAAATTGGCATTGAGTGACTCCAATAGCCTTAATTTTACGATGTCAGAAGGAGAACTCCTTGACGAAGTCATCGTCACTGCCGTAGGGCTTGAAGCCAATAGACGTTCGCTCGGTTATTCGGCGCAAAATGTAGATTCCGACGAAATCTTGGGTTCGAGAGAAACCAACCTTGTAACAGCACTCAGCTCCAAAGTAGCAGGTGTCACAGTAGGTAGCTCTTCGGGTTCACCGGGGGCTTCCGCCAACATTCGCATACGCGGTAGTACTTCTATCAACGGTGGCAACGACCCTCTATTTGTTGTAGATGGTGTACCTATCAGCAATAATGAGTCGGGCAACGATGTAGATGGTGTAGACCAATCTAACCGTGCCATTGATATCAATCCGAATGATATCGAAGATATGACCATACTCAAAGGTGCTGCCGCAACTGCCCTTTATGGTGTACGTGCTGCCAACGGTGCAGTTATCATTACGACCAAAAAAGGAGTATCTGGTGATGCAAGAGTGACCGTTTCGGCTGCTTACTCTATTGACCAAGTCAATAAATTGCCTAGTCGTCAAAGTGAATTTGCACAGGGGCGTCCTTCAGGTGGTGTCAATATCTACCGTGGACCTGAAACCACAGAAGGTTTTAGTTGGGGTCCTGCAATATCATCATTGGAGTATGACGGTAATTCTGACTACTTTTTCAACTCAAATGGTAGCTTAGTACCAGAAGGTACAGGTAATGGTCAGGCTGCTCAGGCATATGATCCATTTACCTTTTTCGATACAGGTAATACTTACGATTTGAATGTCTCTGTACAAGGTGGTTCGGATAAGAATACTTACTACATTTCAGGTGGTCGCTTGTCTTCAAATGGTATCGTACCTAATGCGACTTTCGAGAGAAATACATTCAAATTGACAACCAATTCGAAGATAACAGATAAACTTGACATTGGACTCTCTGCAAACTATATTAATTCAGGCGGTAATCGCATTCAAAGAGGTTCTAACATTCAGGGTGTAATGCTTGGTTTGTTGCGTACTACACCTACATTCGACAATGGCAACGGAAAAGAAGGTAGAGATGCTGCCGATGATGTAGATGCTTATGTCAATCCTGATGGCTCACAGCGTTCTTACCGTGCAGGTGTTTATGACAATCCATATTGGACTGCCAATAAAAACCCATTTAGAGATAATGTAAATCGTATTATTGGTTACGCTTCGGCATCTTACCAATTCACGGATTGGGCTAGAATGAGTTATAAAATAGGTCTTGACCACTATACTGACCGTCGTAACAATGCCTTCGACATCAATCCGGGAAGAAGTCCGGGTGCGGTTTCGCAGTCGTTCCAAGAAAATCGCGACTTGAACTCTGATCTTCTATTGACACTCTCGCCACAGATTTCTGACAAATTTGGAGTAAGTGTTACACTCGGTCAAAACTTGTTTGATTCACGTTCGGCAACCCAGTTTTCAGATGGTACAACACTCGCGGTAAGCGATTTTTACCACATCAGCAATGCCATCGATGTAACTACTGGTGAAAGTTTTGGGCGAAAAAGAATTATTGCAGCTTTTGCTACAGCGGATTTGAGTTATTCTGACTACTTATTCTTGAACCTAACAGGTCGTAATGACTGGTCTTCTACATTGCCTGCGGACAATAATGCTTTTCAATCTTACTCTGCAAGTATGGGTTTTGCATTTACAGAGTTATTGGATTTGCCAAACAACAGTTTCTTACAATACGGTAAATTGAGAGCTTCTTATGGTAAAGTAGGTAACGATGCCTTCATTTATTCTACTATCAATTACTTCAATCCGGCATTCTCTGGTGGTGATGGTTTTATTGGTGGAATAGAATTTCCTGCATTTTCAGTCAGTGGATTTGAGCGTGATGAGCAATTGGGTAACCCCAACATCACTCCTGAAACCACTACCACGCTTGAGTTGGGAGCAGAATTTAAATTCTTTAAAGACCGTTTAGGCTTTGACTTTACTTACTTCGACCAAGAATCTAAAGACCAAATCATTGCGGTACAATTACCTGCAACAACAGGATACACGAGTATTGTTCAAAATGCTGGTGTTATCAGTAGTAAAGGTATCGAGATTGTAGCTTATGGTACACCGGTCAAATTGAGAAACAACGCTTTCCGTTGGGATATTGATTTGAATTTTACGCAAATCGAAAATACAGTAGAAAAACTTGCTGATGGTGTTGAAAATATCTTCCTGGCTGGTTTTACTTCTACTTCTTCTCGTGTAGTAGTTGGGGAGCCTTATGGTGCTATCTTCGGTTCGGGGTATCAACGCAATGATGATGGTGAACTCATTATCGGTGCGAGCGGTTGGCCCTTACAGGCTACGGGTACACAAGTTTACGGTGATCCAAATCCAGATTGGACAGCAGGTCTGCGTAATACGTTTACCATCATGGACGGCTTGAGAATCGGCGCATTGCTCGATATCCGCAAAGGTGGTGATATGTGGTGTGGTACTTGTGGTATCATGAACTACTTCGGTGTTTCTGAATTGACAGGCGAAAAGCGTGATGAAATTGTTGTTTTTGAAGGAGTGACCGAAGAAGGTACACCTAACAACACTGCGGTTGCTTTGGCAAGTGCCAATGATGGCTTGGGTGCCAACTACTGGGTACGTTACGGATTTGGAGGCTTAAGCGAAGCAAGTATTTATGATACTTCATGGATTCGTTTGAGAGAACTTTCAATAGGCTATGATGTACCTTCAAAAATGACAGAAGGATTACCATTTGAAAACCTTTCATTGACCTTGACAGGTAGAAACCTTTGGTTGACAACTGACTTTCCGGGCATTGACCCTGAAACGAATTTGACAGGTGCTTCAAA
>Ga0114954_1000674_pt1 | contig 10416 bp, 8 predicted proteins | sample Porto_4metaG_FD_87299 | JGI IMG/M metagenome (GOLD analysis project Ga0114954, IMG submission 87299) | Marine algal microbial communities from Porto, Portugal - Porto_4 metaG | ecosystem: Host-associated > Algae > Red algae > Unclassified | place: Portugal: Porto | collected 2015-02-02
AGATGGAAATGCGACAAACCGTCCGACAACGATCAAAGTAGACCTACTACAAAATGGAAAAGTAATTGATACAAAAGAAGTGAACGCAGCGAGCGAATGGAAATATGCGTTTACAGATTTAGCGGCATATGATGCTGAAGGAAATGCATATAAGTATGAAGTAAAAGAACAACCGGTGGATGGCTATAAATCTGAAGTAAAAGGTTATGACATTACGAATACAAAAGTGGCGCAAACAACAGTAGAAGGAACGAAAACGTGGAAAGATGGAAATGCGACAAGCCGTCCGACAACGATCAAAGCAGACCTACTACAAAATGGTAAAGTAATTGATACAAAAGAAGTGAGCGCAGCGAGCGAATGGAAATATGCGTTTACAGACTTAGCGGCATATGATGCCGAAGGAAATGCATACAAGTATGAAGTAAAAGAACAACCGGTGGATGGATATAAATCAGAGGTTCATGGTTATGACATTAAGAATACAAAAGTAGCGAAATTAACAGTAGAAGGAACAAAAACGTGGAACGATAACAACGCAACAGATCGTCCAAGCTCGATTAAAGTAGACTTACTACAAAACGGTAAAGTAGTAGATACAAAAGAAGCAACAGCGGCAACAAAGTGGAAATATGCATTTGCGGATGTAGAAGCATATGACGCAAATGGAGTAGCATACAAGTACGAAGTGAAGGAACAGCCAGTAGCGGGATACCAATCTGACGTACACGGTTATGACATCACAAATACAAAAGTAGGCCAAACAAAAGTAGAAGGAACGAAAACATGGAAAGACGATAAAGCAACAGATCGCCCAAGCTCGATCAAAGTAGACTTACTACAAAACGGTAAAGTAGTAGATACAAAAGAAGTAACAGCGGCAACAGAATGGAAGTATACGTTTGAAAAGTTACAAGCATACGATGCGAATGGAGTAGCGTACAAGTATGAAGTGAAAGAACAGCCAATAGCTGGATATGAACCAAAAGTAAATGGTTATGACATCACAAATACAAAAGTAGGCCAAACAAAGCTCGAAGGAACGAAGACATGGAAAGACGATAACGCGAAAGATCGTCCGGAAATGATTACAGTAGAACTTTTACAAAATGGTACAGTGATTGCGACGCAAGAAGTAAGCAAAGTAACAGGCTGGAAATACGAATTCAAAGATTTAGCAGCGTATGATACAGAAGGTAAAGCATACAAGTATGAAGTGAAAGAGCAAGCAGTACCAGGATATGAATCAAAAGTAAGTGGTACTGACATCACAAATACAAAAGTAGGTCAAACAAAAGTAGAAGGAACGAAGACATGGAAAGACGGAAATGCGAAAGATCGTCCGGAAATGATCAAAGTAGACTTACTACAAAATGGCAAAGTAATTGCAACACAAGAGGTAAGTAAAGCAAGTGAATGGAAGTACGTGTTTACAGATTTAGCGGCATATGATGCCGAAGGAAATGCATACAAGTATGAAGTAAAAGAACAACCAGTAGATGGATATAAATCAGAGGTAAAAGGTTATGACATTACAAATACAAAAGTAGGCGAAACAAAAGTAGAAGGAACGAAGACATGGAAGGATGGAAATGTAAAAAACCGTCCAGAAATGATTAAGATTGATCTACTACAAAATGGCAAAGTGATCGCAACAAAAGAAGTGAGCGCAGCAGATGAATGGAAATATGCGTTTACAGACTTAGCAGCATATGATGCCGAAGGAAATGCATACAAGTATGAAGTGAAAGAACAACCAGTGGATGGATATAAATCAGAGGTAAAAGGTTATGACATTACAAATACAAAAGTAGGCGAAACAAAAGTAGAAGGAACGAAGACATGGAAGGATGACAATGCGAAAGACCGTCCGACAATGATCAAGGTAGATCTACTACAAAATGGCAAAGTGATCACAACAAAAGAAGTGAGCGCAGCAGATGAATGGAAATATGCGTTTACAGACTTAGCAGCATATGATGCCCAAGGAAATGCATATAAGTATGAAGTGAAAGAACAACCAGTGAATGGATATAAATCAGAGGTACATGGTTATGACATCACGAACACAAAAGATCCAAGTACAGATCCAAAAGATCCAAGTACAGATCCAAAAGATCCAAGTACGGATCCAAAAGATCCAAGTACGGATCCAAAAGATCCAAGTATAGATTCAAAAAATCCACCTACTCAAGAAAATTCTAAGACATCAGTATGGCTTCCTAAAACAGGTGGAACATCAATGGGTATGATTTCATATATTGCTGGAATGTTGTTATTGGCTTTAGGCGGATTCGTATTTGTTCGTCAACGAATGAGATAAAAAGACTTGTTATGTTGGTTTGAATTATAGCTTGATCAAAGTATTGCTGTAAATATTGATTTTATAAATAGAGGAGACCCACACATTTTGAAAAAAGTTTAATCAAAATGTGTGGGTCTTAATTTTAGATTTCTTAAGTTTTTATAATCACTTGTGTTTTTTGTGTTTACTTTCATTTAATCCACCCTCAGAGAGTAGATATAGGTAGATCTATATTGACTGTTGTTCCTTTTCCTACTTCACTTTCAATAAATATCTTTCCTTGGTGCTTCTCAATAATTTTATAACAGATCATTAACCCTAAACCTATACCATTTTCTTTGAGACTATAGAATGGTTCTCCTAGGTAAGGTATACGTTCCTGTTCAATTCCACACCCATAATCAGTAAATCGAATGTTTACTTGATTTTGATCAGGTGCATATTCGATTCGAATCAAGATTTCCCCTCCCATTGAAGTTGCCTCAATTGCATTTTTTAAGATATTTATAAAAGCTTGCTTTAATTGATTACATTCACAAAGTATGAATGAAGTATCAGATGTAAACTGAGTTTTAATTTGTATGCAATTCATTGTCGCTTGAGGTTCAAGTAACATTACAACTTGCTTCATTAATACATTCAGGTCATTAGTTTTAATTTCTAATGCCTCAGGTTTTGCTAATGTCATAAATTCGCTAGTAATACTATCTATACGTTCAATCTCTGATAACACTATATCTATGTAATGCTTGGTATCCTTATTTCCCAGTGATTGTAATAACTGCATGAATCCTTTCATTGCTGTTAAAGGATTTTTAATTTCATGAGCAATTGCAGTGGATAATTGACCTACTACAGCAAGTTTCTCCGATTTTCGTAATAATTCCTCTGTTTTTAGCCGTTCAGTGATGTCTCGAGAGATGCTTAAGAAAACTTTTTTGCCATTCAAGTTAAACACACGAATAGAAAATTCAATTGTCAGGATTTTTCCTCTAGGAAAAACAAATTCATCTTGTAATGTAAAAGATGTTTGCCCTTCTCTAATTTTTTCTATGATTCTTTGGACCATTGGAGAATCTGGTAGAACGTTACTAGGGAATGACATCGAAAGAAGTTCTTCTCTACTATATCCAAATCTTTTACACGCAACAGGATTTACTTCGATAAAGCGAGTTGGTAATTCATTATCATTCAGTTCCACTACATATACTGCATCAGTTGCTTGTTCGATGAGTGCACGGTATTTCATTTCACTGTCACTTAATTGCTGGTGTAATTGATGCAGTTTTCTTTCTGCTTGTTTCCTTTCAGAAATGTCTCTACAAATTCCTGATAAAGCAATTACATTACCTCTAAAATCTAAAATAGGCGAAATTGTCAGGCTTACATCAATTAGAGTTTTATCTTTTCTTTGTCTAACAGTTTCAAAACGGGTGAGAATTGGGTCATTCATATTGTTATTTTTAATGTGGTTTATATATTCTAAAGTTTGATCTATTAAAAATTCAGGCACGCAAGGTAATTTTTTTCCTACAGATTCTTTTTCTGACCAACCAAATATTCTCTCATAAGCTTTATTCGCTTGTAACATATGCCCATCTAAATCAAATATAGTGATAGCATCTACATTATGGTTAATAAATGATTCTAGTCGCTCTTTAGTAACCTTCAGTTCATTTTCCGCATTTATTCTTTTCGTTATATCAACAGTAGAGCCAACTACCTCAACCACTGTTCCTCCTCTTTTAACAGGTCTAAGAGAGAAAAGTATCGTAGCCTCATCATTTGGCCATGGTAGTTCAAAAGTTACTTCTTCACCATCCCATGCCTGTTGGTAATACTTTAATAGTCGAGGGATTAAATGAAATGGAATAATTGAAGCATCTATATTAGATAAACATTTACCTACGACTTGCTGAGAGTGAAACCCGTATTGATAAAATAATTGTCCATCACATAGAGTATGGACAAAATTCCCCCCTACTTTTTTGAATTTAAAAATACCTCCTTGCAATTGGTGTACGGTATCCTTTAATTCTCGCTTTGATTCTAGTAATGTTTCATTCGCTTTGGCTAAATTTTGTGTTAAAATATATAACTTTTGATACGACTCCATAAGAAAAATACCAATTAAGAGTCCGCATGATATAAAAAATGTACCTTGGATGTTAAGAAGTATAAGTGGTATAGAAGGAAAAAAGAATCCAAATACAACATGAATTATAACTAGATAAGCAGCTAGATAAAGAAAAACGCTTTTAAAAGGATGGATATTTTTTAGATATGTTTTGAATATAGTATATATAATAGCTATTCCTAAAGATGCTATTAAAGCTGGTCCCCAATCACCACCAAGGTAGAAAATACGCATAAATAAAATAAACATTAATGTAATCCAGCCAGCTGTACGACCAAAATAAATAAACGAAATAATTAGTGGAACGACTCGCAGGTCGTAAAACAATCCCATGTGCTTAAAATTAAAAATCATTAAAATGGCAGCTATGATACCTGCGTAAATGCCACAAAATAAACGAAATGATTTAGAATCTACTTTACTTATAAATACTTGAATAAAAATAGATGTACTAACTAAGAATGCAAAAATAGATAGATTAATGATGAACCCTGTAAAAAGCATGCCATATTCCCCCTTAGTAAATATATTGAAAAATAGAAAGGAAATTCTATGAATTATGCGGTGATTAGACTTGTTATTTGGAAAAGGGAAATGAGTATTGAAAAAAATTCAGTTCTTTTTTATCTTTTTCCAACAATAGATCCTTCACTAAAATATTAAATGTAAGAAACATTAATTTTAGATAGGAAATGAATGCTGGTAGGGATATATAATGAGGGCATCATACAAGAAAGCAATGTACAACCCATGTTAGTAAATAAAGTGTATAAGTTTTATATCTATTCAAATAGGCGATAAGAAATAGTAATTGCTTAAACGATGGGGAACAGTCGTCTTCTGGCCGTAGGAACTACGGGAATAGCCTAATGAACTAGAAACCAATGAGCTTCAGTACCTAACAATCTCCCACTTCAAACAGCCAACTAGAATGTTAAGGGGTGATTAGTCCGAAATATTTTCTGTGTTAATAAAAATATAAACTAACTATAAAAAAAAGAAAACAACTTGGATAGGAACAAATTGTTTTCTTATGAAGGGTACAACAAAGAAAGAGTAGGAAAGGAATACACAAACATGCCAATTTAACGGAGTGGAGTAAAACAGACAAAGACTGAAAAATCAGAAAATTTATAAAGCGAAGTTTCCTATTAAATCTCTTTCTTTGTAAGTATAAGTTTAACATCAATAACAAGATAAAACAACAAAAAAATACAAAATTCTGATAAATTCGACATTAAATCAACTGCTAAATAAATCTTTTACGTTAATATATGAAAAGTTTCTTATTAAAATGTACTGAATGGATTTTGTAACATTTGCGAAATCAGTGGATCCAGATCCAGGTGATGAAGATGATCCTGTGACGCAGAATGGCTATACGTATGCGGATAATAATCCGGCGATGATGACAGATCCGGATGGTCACTTTGCTCAATTTTTAATTCCAGTAGCTATACATGGCGCACGTTATGCAGCTAAGAAACGCGCAAAATATACTTATAGATATGCTAGAGGAAGAGCTTTTGAGAAAAAAGCTCTAAGAGAACTGGGATTAAAAAAGAACTCTAAACGTATAAATGGTACTATACCTGATAGTTTATCTAAAGGAAGAATTACAGAAATAAAAGATGTTCGAAGGGTATCAATGAGCAAACAGTTTAGAAGGTATGTAAAAACTGGGAAAAGGATTGATTTAGTTGTTTCGAAACATTCTAGAGTTTCTAAGCCACTTCAAGCAGCGATAAAGAAATCAGGTGGTAAAATAAAAGTTAGATATGGGAAAAATCGATACTATACTCATAAATAATTTTTTGAAAGTTGAAAAATATTGTTTAATAATGTAAACAATGAATCAAAATTAAATTATTATAGAAAGGAGCTTTATTTTGACTGTAACAATGAGTGTTTATACTAAAGAGAATATTGGTTCCAAGATATATGCAAATTATTTTTTTAATACGCTACAAAATAAAGGACTTACTGTCAAAAAAATTGCACTTTATGAGCCCATAAATAAAGAATTTACTATAGAAAAAGCAGTGGAAATGTGGAATTTGGCTGAACCTGGTTGTTATGATGAAGAATTAGATGCATTGATTGGTACTGCGGGGGGGCTTCTTGGTAAAGGGCAAGGGTTTTCTTTTATGGTAAATTGGTGGAATAATCCTAAGGAAGCTAGTATAAATTATTTAGATATTAGCTTTCAGGAAAAAACGTTTAATAAATATAAAGATGCTATAATAGTAATATTCAAAGAAATAACATTATTATTTAATGCCTTATACGGATATATAAGTGAAGAAAATGCTATAGATCGTCAACATGTAACCGGTACTTTAAAAGAAAGAATACCTGGGATATTTTGGTGCAATTACTTTGGTGATGTTTTTGCTGGTTATATTGGGAAAGAAAAATTAAATTCTTTTCATTGGTTTGAAAAATTGGAGATGGATAAAGGAATATTAACTTTTATAGGAGAGAGTCCTCAAGATGACTTTTTACAAATAGAAAAACAAATCAAAAATAATTTTGGTTTAGATTTGTTTAACGGTCAATCAAGAGAATATCCAAAATTATAAAGTAATTATTATTTTGTAGAAAGGGAATCTATACAAGGATTCCCTTTTTTATTTGAATGTTTTTATCCCTTGAAAAAGGTTGATCATGAAAAGATGGTGTTCGTCTAGCGACGAAATCACAAGGCCAAACGTTATTCTATCACTACAGTCTACGTGGTGACGTAGTGGCGATGACAGATGCAAACGGACAAGTAGTCGCAAATTATGAATATGATGCATGGGGTAATGTCTTAAAGAATGACGCGAAAGGTATTGCAGCAGAGAATCCATTTGGATATGCGGGATACCTGTATGATAAAGAAATTGGCATGTATTACTTAATTGCGCGATACTATAATCCAGATCCGGGTGATGAAGATGATCCTGTGACGCAGAATGGTTATACGTATGCGGATAATAATCCAGTGATGAATGTGGATTCAGATGGTCACTTGGCATGGATGGTATTCAATGCAGGATTCGCAGCATATGATGGTTATAATGCTTATAAAAAGAATGGCTGGAAAGCAGCAGCAATAGCTGTTGGCGTTGGTTTAGTCGGTGGAGCAGCTTTCAAAGGTGGAAAGATAGCTTATAAAGCTGCTAAGAATTGGTATACTAAGACACGCCATTGGAGTAAGGGAACATTTAAAAGCAGATCAAAATCTCTAGCATATCATCATAAAAAGCATGTAACTTGGAAAGAAAAATCTTATGGCCAAAAAAGATATACAGATATGGCTAGATCTTTTTATCGATCAAACAAACATTTGAGACAAGAAGTAGTTTTATCAAATGGAAAAAAAGGTTATAAAATTAAGAATGGGAAAAAAGGTGGTTATTATACTAAAAACGGTAAGATAATTACTTACTGGAATAATGGATGGAAAAAGAAAAAGCGCTAAGAATTTAATAAGTGAATGGATTGTGAATATTACAATGGCAAAAATTAATTTAGAATTATTGCAAGAGATAAAGAATGCTAAAATACAATTAGAAATTCCATATCCTTCAGATGATATTGAGCGCATCCAATTAGATTATAATATAGATTGCTTTGCTGAAGATTATTACAATTATTGTTCGATAATTGAAGGAAGTTTAAGTTATGTTTTATCTCAAAAAAAATTCCTATTCATCAAGGGAGATTATTGTATAAAAATTTTTATCAAATGTATCCCCAATATATGTTCTTATTTAGAGAAAAGTCAAAGTATCAAGAATTGCATCAGCAATTAAATGTTTATGAATATACTCGGAATTTATTAATTAGAGCAGTTGAAACATATTAGTCTAGAGTTATAGTAAGTCGATATATATTAATAATAATTAGATTTTTAATGGGTAAGTTAGGGGTTTGTTGCAAATTTGAAAAAAGCAAAAACGGGTTGGTAAATGAGGAATACTGTTTAGAAAGTAGCTAGTAATTATTGAAGTTCATTGTACGTTGAAAAGGCGGAGTCTCTTTGAAGACTTCGCCTTTGTTTATATATATCGTGAGTAATCTCGATGCCTTATAGCGTACGTGAAGCATAACAAAAATTTTGAAACTCTACATATATCTAGAGAAACAATCTTACTCGAACGTTACAAATATGATAAAACAGGGAACCGTACTGAGATTGCACGAGACCTTGGAAGCGGAAAAAAAGAAATTGTAAAATACGAATATGATTACGATGGTTTTGGTAACCGTAAAACGGTTAAAGAAACAGTAGCAGGAAAAATAGTAAAAAATGTGAGTCTAGCCTTTAACGCTGGGAACCAACTAGAAACGTACGGAAATGAAAAGTTGAAATACGATGCAAATGGTAACCGTACAGCAGATGGCAAGTATAGCTATACATGGAATGAAGCAGATCAATTAACGACCATTACGAAACAAGGTGAAACGGCACCATTTGCGAAATATAAATATGACGATGATGGTCGCCGTATTGAAAAAGAAGTAAATGGACAAATCACACGTTACTTCTACGATGGTGACAGCATTAATCCTTTATATGAAACAAATGGAGAGGGAAATGTCCTTCGTCAATATGTATACTCAATAGACGGTGTACGTCTCGCGATGAAAGCACAAGGACAAACGTTATTCTACCACTACAACCCACGTGGTGACGTCGTAGCGATGACAGACCAAAATGGACAAATTGTTGCAAACTATGAATATGATGCATGGGGTAATGTATTAAAGAGTGACGCAAAGGGTATTGCAGCAGACAATCCATTCGGATATGCGGGATACATGTATGATAAAGAGATTGGCATGTATTACTTGATTGCTCGTTACTATAATCCAGAGCATGGTGTATTCTTATCAGTAGATCCAGATCCGGGTGATGAAGATGATCCTGTTACACAAAATGGATATACGTATGCAGATAATAATCCTGTAATGAAGATTGATCCGGATGGGCATAAAGCATGGAAAAAGAAAGGAAAACGTATTTGGTATGCAACGAAGGCCGGTGCTAAAGCAGGTGCTAAGGCTGTTTATCAAAGTTATGCTAGTATTGGGAAGGCCTTATCCTTATCAGTGGGGTTCTCTATTGGATATTCTAAAGGGAAATTTCAATATAAAAAACAGAACAGGCCAGCTTATAATAAAGCCTACGTAAATAAAGCTGCTAGAAAGGCTGGACTTAAAGTAGGATTTAAAGTGTTTTGGGGCGTTGGGTTAATAGAAGATGCTTATACTTTTGGATCGGCGGCATATAAGGGATATAAAAAAGCGTATAAAAGTTATCGTTAAAATAATAAAAAATCTAAGTGAAGAAAGTGATAGGGTAAATATAAATGATAAATATTTATGTTATAGACAATTTGTTTCCACTAATATTAAAATATCCAATACGGATAATTTTAATATTAGCAGGGTTAGGTTTGATTCTTAAGTGTATAAAGCAAAGACTCTTTTTATCAGCAGTACTTATGGTATCCGCACTCGCTTTACTTATTATTGTTACTTTTACAAATATTTTAACATCAGTACTAACAGATATTCCTCTCACAGTACAGTATGTTAGTTTAGTAATCTTTACGATAATTTATTGTTTTATATTTGATTATGAGTTATCCCGTAATTAAATAACGTAGAACTAGAAGTGGAACACTATACTATTGTAAGGTTATAAAAATTATGTTGCTAAGTTTTGTAACATCCAACTAGATTAGAGATTTGTCACTAACTAGAATTCAACTATGGTGCTTATCCCATCCCTTTGAAAAGGGGGAATTAGAAAAAAAGCAAGCTTGCCTTTTAAGGAAGCTTGCTTTTTTCTAAGCTATATTCGTATTCTTTGACTCTTCTATAAAATGTATTACTCTTCATTCCTACTCTTTGCATTGCTTCTACTGCAGTAATTTTATGATTTTTCCATTCTTGATAAGTTTCTATAAAATTATCATCA
>Ga0114954_1000679_pt1 | contig 10362 bp, 10 predicted proteins | sample Porto_4metaG_FD_87299 | JGI IMG/M metagenome (GOLD analysis project Ga0114954, IMG submission 87299) | Marine algal microbial communities from Porto, Portugal - Porto_4 metaG | ecosystem: Host-associated > Algae > Red algae > Unclassified | place: Portugal: Porto | collected 2015-02-02
CAACGCCAGTTGATTTCTTTTGTCCGCGCCTTAGTTTTTGACCCTGACATTCTGATTCTTGATGAAGCGACTTCGTCGATTGATCCCGAAACGGAGTCTGTCATACAGTACGCTATTGAAAAATTAATCACCAAACGAACATCTATCATCATCGCACATCGCCTTTCGACGATTCGTCATGCCGACAATATTTTGGTCTTAGATAAAGGCGAGTTGCAGGAGTTTGGTTCGCATGATGAATTGCTGCAAATTGAAGACGGGCATTATCGTGAATTACATGATATGCAATTTATGCAAATGGCGGTGGATTAACTGTCTGCAAAGTTGAACACCGTAAAACGCTTAAAAAAACTTCCGATAAATTTTAGTCACAAAGTGCATTGGTCCAAAAAATATCGTATATTTGACTTGTATGTCTCACCTATTTTTTAAACCATTTTAACCATAAAGGCAGTGTGTTCTGTCGAATTTGATAATATGGTCTGTTTTTCGCGCCAAAGCTTTGGTAAAAACGGGCAATAGAAGGAATAGCCGAACCTTCAAAATCTAAAATAACAGGACGACCTGCATTGCTACGAATAAGTACGTCTATCAGGATGTGCATGGCGTTATAATCTTTGCCCTTTGACGTAGAGGAAGGCAATAAATTGATCATCTTGCCGTGACCGGAAAGAAAAAAAGCGGCGGCGCAGAGTTCACCCTTTTCATCTTGAATACCGGAAATGAAGCCCATTCCACGATGTAGTGCATTGTAAATGATACGGTGCAAGGTATGGTAAGAACTGTCCGTCATGTCGGGAATATCAATACCTTGATGATTGCGAAAAAGCTCTACCAATCTTTCAGGTTTGACGGAAGTGGTGAAGGTAAGGTCGTGACGAGCAGCTTTCTTTAGGTTTCTTTTTAGATTGGTTGAATAATTTTTATATATATTTTCGTAGGTATCGTTCAGCATAAGTTGATAATTCGGGCGTTGCGATATTTCAAAATCACTTGAACTAAGGGCATTTCGCTCATTGAGATAAATGTCAATATATCGGTATGTTTTGGGAATAGCTTGAAGGAAGGTATTGATGCGTTTTTCGGATAAAACATGTATGGAGAATACGCCAAGTTGCTGACAAAATTGTGGTTGAAAGAGTCGTTTGTATCCAGCAAGGCGATTGTTCCAGACCAATGGAAAAACGGATTCATAATCCCCCTCAACGAGTGCATCCCATTGTTCGCAGACGTTGTTGAGATACCAAGAGTAGGCGTATATATTGCCATTGATGGCATAATGAACGCAACTGTCCCATTTTTTGCGATCTATATCTTCGTGCTTGACATAATGAATGTTCATAAACTTGTTTGAGACTTAATTTTGTATGTATTTTGGTGTCACATTTTTTGTAAAATTAATTTTTTCTTTGATTAATGCTTACATATTATGCATTTCAATAAGAGAAGGTGTAAATAATCATCGTTTAGTATATAAAAATGTGACATTAATTTTATTAATAATTTTTATTTATTTTCATACTTTTGTGATAACGTTTTTATAAATTGTACACTTTAATCAAAAGTATAAATTAACCTTACATTTGTTATCAGGAGAAGTTCAAATTAAATGATTAATTAAGCTTTCAACAAATTACAGAATTTGTAAGTGCCAGTTATTTTATTAAAAAGGTACTTAAAACATTCAATCACCTATTCTTGTATCTGCAGTATAATTAAATGTACTACCGAGGAATAGGACTGCAAGGTAGTCTTTTTTCTTTCGAGAGAAATATCTGTGTCACAACATTTTTTTACCTTAATATACATGAGGTGATTGTTTGTAAGATTTTCAGTGCATTGATTATACCAATTTTAAGAGTGTATAAAAATTTAATTTAAAATATAATTTTGCAAAAAAAGCAACATGAGTAATAAAGTAAATAGTAAAGAACAAAAAACTTCCATGAATGTTGGTGACATTACGACTATTAAGGATATTCTTTTTGGACAGGATATGCAGTCGATGGAAGAGCGGTTTAATGAACTGGAGTCAAAACTGGGCGATACTCAAGGGGAAACTATAGAATCTGTAGAAGCTTTGAGACGACATGCTGACGAGGAAATGAAGGCTATAAGAGAGCATTATGCAAAGAAAATTGCTGATATGGAAAAGCAAATGAAGCAAAATGTGAAGGATTTGGAAAAGCAGATTCTGGCTGTAAGTAAGTCTGATAAGCAAAGCCTTGCGGAGATGTTGCAACAATTAAGCACAAATCTTATCAAAGGAGAAAAGTAAAAAAGCAAGCAAATGGTATGTTGGTGTGACAACGTATATTTGAAAAATATGCTTTTAACTAACGATAATTTTCATGCAAATTTATTATTTTATTAGTTCCTACCGATTAATTTTAAAGCCTTTGTTATGACCGTGCACCATGATGATTTAGATGAAAAATTGGCAGTTATCCGTCACATTCTTTTGCATGGAGATCGAGCAAGAATCGAACAGATCGAAGATATTATTGAAAGCACAGAACTGTTGAGTGAACGGGTCAATCCCATCATAGATACTAAAATTACGGATATACAAAATAATTTTTCCGGTGTTTTTGGAGAGCAAGTCGGGCAAGAATTTGAATCAAAACTGCATCAATCCGAAGACCTCTTATTGACAGTCATTTCTCCTATGATGGGTAAAATGATAAAAAAATACATCAACGGAGAAATTCAAAAAATAAAGGATAATATAGATAGAAAAGTCAAGACGACTTTTTCTTTCAAGGTGTTCGCAAGGAACATAAAAAATAAAATACTCGGCATTAATAATAGTGATGTGGTCATTAATCAAGTCTTCAAAGCAAGCATACAAGATATTATCATCATTCAACGCAATTCGGGCTTAGTCATGGGTAAATATTCTGCCAATGAAGAGGATGGTGACAAAGATATTTTTAGTGGCATGTTGACCGCTATTAAAGCATTTGGAGAAGATGCTTTCAGAAAATCCGGTAGCGGAACTCAAGATTTGGGTTCTATTGAATATGACAGCCATCGTATATTTTTACACAGCCATCAAAATTACTATTTTGCAGTCGTCCTGAAAGGTCCGATATCGACCATTGAAAAAGATGAATTGGGAAATAACTTAATTGAATTTTCTGTGCAGGAGAAGCGACTAAATCTCAAAGAGTTTACATCAGAAGATATCAAATACATTTCTCAGAAGCTTAAAGAATTTTTTAAGGATTTACTGGAAAAAGATGAAGACTAACTGTACTTTTACCTCCATCTTTTGTTAATATATATTCCAATTAAAATAAGTCATAACTATTTAAAATAAATAGTTGTTTTTTTGTTAAATAATTTCTTTAGAAGAATAGCCATGGAATTAAATAAGAAAATCATTCTCACAGGAAGCTTCGGAGTGGGCAAAACTTCACTATTCAGTCGCTTTATATACAGTGAGTTTGATGAAAAATACCTAACTACTATAGGCGTAAAAGTCGATAAAAAAACAGTCAACATTGATGACACTATACTCAATATCATGCTTTGGGATATTGCAGGAGAAGTTGCTCAAGACAAAGTACCTTTATCTTATTTTCTCGGAACAAGTGGGATTATATATGTATTCGATCTAACCAGACCGATGACTTACAACAATATAGCCACAGATATTGAATACCTCAAAAATATTCTTCCAGAAGCCGTCATAAAAGTAATTGGCAACAAAAAAGATCTCGTTACAGATGCTCATATAGAGACTGTTATCTCCAATTTATCCGTAGAATGTGATATGACAACCAGTGCAAAAACCGGTGAAAATGTAGAACAATTATTCAAGGATATTGGAGAGAGTTTGGTGTAAAATGATGGATATAGAAACATATAAGTTACAATATCTTAGCAAACACGCCCAGTTTATCGTGTTTGATATCAATGGGCTTCTTTTGCAAAGCTGTGACTCCCTATTTCCTACACAAAACCTCAAACAAGACCCTGTCTATACGTGGTTTAAGTTATTTGAGTCCATCTTTGAAGCAATAAAAACATTAGAACCCAAACAGGAAATGATATTTCCCAGAGTGGAAGAACCCGCAGATTACTTGTCCGGCAACTACGATTTTACCTTCATACGTATATCGCAAAAAGAGATTTTACTCATCATTTACGACCATACCGAACTATACAATCGACTTCGTAATTTTCAGCAAAAATGTAACCAAGTAAATGTCGAGAATCAACACCTTCAATGGGAATTGGCATCTTTAAAAAGTAAATAAACAGCTTAAAACTGTTTGAAAAGTTCAAAAAAATCACCCTAAAATCTGATAAATTGCCAATGCCCCAAGATACGCCAATACCGTCATTATCACCAATTGCAAAATCGGATACATCCAGCTTTTTGTTTCCCTTCGCACGATAGCAAGCGTGCTAATACATTGCATCGCAAGGGCATAAAAAAACAATAAAGAGAGCGAAGTAGCCAGATTAAAACGCTTACGTCCCGTCACGGCATCCACCTCACTTTCGAGTTTCTGCGTAATCGTTTCTTCACTAAAATCTTCACCAATACTATATATTGTTGCCAAAGTTCCGACAAACACTTCTCGTGCTGCAAAAGAGGTCAACAAGGCAATACTAATCTTCCAATCATAACCCAAAGGACGAAAAACAGGTTCGACTGTTTTGCCCACAATGCCGATATACGAATGTTCTAATTTGTAGGCATTTACTTGATCATCAATACTTTCTGCATCTGCAATGCCCGATTCAGTGAGTGTGATTCGGTAGTCTTCCGTCTTTTGTTGGAGATTCGGACCGTAAGACGCGAGTACCCAAAGCAACAATGCCAATACAAAAATAATACGCCCAGCTTCCCACACAAATGTCTTTACTTTTGACCAAATATTTAATAAAATATCCTTTGCCTTCGGAATACGGTAAACGGGCATTTCCTGTATCAAATAACTTTTTTCTTTATTTTTTAAAATATTATTTAAAATGGCTGCGCCAAACAGGGCGGCAAGGATACCCAAGAGATACAAAGCCAAAAGTACCAAGCCTTGCAGGTTCATGCCCATCACTTTGGTCGCAGGTATCGTGACTGCAATGAGAATGGCATACACAGGTAGTCGCGCACTACACGTCATAAATGGTGTGACAAGAATCGTAATCAATCGCTCTTTGGGATTTTCTATCGTGCGACAAGCCATCACCGCCGGAATCGCACAAGCCATACCCGACATCAGAGGAACGACACTCTTACCATTCAGCCCAAATCGCTGCATCAATTTGTCCATCAAAAACACTACACGCGACATATAACCACTCGCCTCCAACAAGCCGATAAATAAAAACAACAAAGCAATCTGCGGAATAAAAATCAGCACACCACTAATACCCGGAATGATACCTTCTGCCAGCAATCGCCCGAAAAGGCTATCGCCAAAAGTACTTTGTACCCAGCCCGACAGATGCGAAAAACTCCAGTCCATCAAGTCCATCGGCAGTGCTGCCCAACTGAATATCGCTTGAAATATCAAAAACAAAATACCTCCAAAAATCAAGTAGCCGAATATCGGATGTGTCAACCAACGGTCGAGTTGTTCGGTGATACGATTTTGGCGAGTTTCTTTGGGTGATTGTACGACTTCGCCAGCAATGATATTGATGAGACGTTTTCGATTTTCGATGTCTTCGAGTACAATACCTTCGTCCGTTTCTTCATTTTGGGAGACTTCAAGTATAGATGTTTCTAATTGATTATCAATGTTTTGTGTGAAATTTGAATGTTCTGAAAAAGCAGTATTATCTTTTAAATAGCGGTCAAAACAGGTCGAAATCCAATCGCGGTAGCCATTGCGAAACACATCGTCTGTCTGCGTATAGCGACTCCGAAAGAAAGCATTAGGCATATCAAATTCCTCTCCTTCTATTTTACTCAAAAGCCTATCCACCCCTTCCCCGCTTCGCGCATCCGTATAAATAATAGGCACGCCCAAACGGTTTTTCAAGCGATTGGTATTGAAGCGATAACCTGATTTTTCGGCTTCGTCCATCATATTCACCACAAAAATCATCGGAATACCCAAATCCGCCAATTGAGAGTATAGCAACAAGGAGCGATCAAGGTGCGAGGCATCCGCTACATATACCGCTCCGTCGTAATCTTTGTCGGGACTTACAAGTTCGCGTAGGACGACTGCCTCATCGGTAGAGTCAGGATAAAGGTCGTACAAACCGGGCAAATCCACGACTTCAACCGCTTCATTATCAATGAGTTTACCAGTCTTTTTATCGACCGTAATACCCGGAAAATTTCCTGTACGCTGACGCATACCCGTCAGTTGATTGAAGATGCTGGTTTTGCCCGAATTGGGGTTGCCTATCAATGCGATGCGAGTGTTGTTCATGATAAGGCGGTTATAGCGATTTCTTGTGCTTCAGCAGCACGTATGACGATAAATTTTTTATTGTTTTTGATGCAAATAGGACCATTAAATGGAGCTTTATACTTCATCTCGACAGGCGCGCTAAAGTCCAGTCCCAAGGTCATCAGTTGTTTGGTCAGTTCGCTATCGCGTATGCGTAAAATGGTGGCTTTTTCATGCCGTTTCAAGTCCGTCAGCTTTCTCATCACTTAACTTTAATTAGATTTATTCTAAAGTAAACGCAAATATAGTGATATTATGGTATGTTGGTAGGATAATTTGCAAAAAAGCCCACTTCGAGTATTCGAAGTGGGCTTTTTATTTCTTTTAGTGTTCCGTTCTGCCGGCTGATATTTTCGCTAAAAGTCCAGTTATTTAATCTCCAATATTTTCATTTCTACGCGTTGGTTTTTACGGCGACCTTCGATGTTATCGTTGGAGGCAATTGGCTGAGTTTTACCATAACCTCTGCTGCTGACACGGCTTTTGCTGATGCCTTTGTTGGCGAGATAACTCGCAACGGTAGCAGAGCGATAAGTCGAGAGTTCGTTAGCAAATTCGTGGCTACATAAACCGTTGGTATGCCCACTGATTTCAACAACTACATTGGGATTGTTGCTAAGAAACTTCAAGGCGCGATTGAGTTCGGAATCGGATTCATTCTTCAGAGTCGCTTCATTTGCATCGAAATAAATATTATTCAAAGGAATTATTTGACCAACTTCTATCGGATACAAAGTAATGTTTTCTTCTAACTCTCTGTACGCGGGTGCTTCGGGCGTTTCGGTAGGTGCATTGAGGGCGATGTCGCGTTCACGTTCTTTATTTTGCTTACGAACTTTTCTTTCTACTTCGCGACGAAGCTGCGCTTCGACTTCTTGTTTGTAACGGTAAGACATTTCTTCTCTCAATTCGTCTTTTATCTCGTCCGCAAGTTGTTCGCGAAGTGATTTTTCGATGTCATCGCGCATCACTTCACGAAGTTCTTTTTCGATTTCCTCTCGCAATTCACTTCTCAAATCATCCTTTACATTTCCTTCTAAATCGCGTTGCAATTTTTCGGTGACGCTTTGCTCCAAATCAGCACGTAGCTCTCGCTCAATGTCGTCTTTGAGGTCATCTTGGAGCTGTTCGCGTATTTCGCCGGAGAGTTCATTTTCGAGTTCGGAGCGCACGTCGGCGAGCATTTCTTGCTGCAATTCAAGTTTAACTTCATCTATCAATTCTTCCTCGACTTCCTCGCGTACTTCGGCTTGCAATTCTTCAAAAGACGGTGTTGCGCGAATAGCGGATTCGTCGCCCGTAGCTGCTGCAACTATCTCATCAGAACGCTCATGGTCGGGGCGATAAGTTGGTTTTTCTTCTTCCAAATCAGGCGTTTTCGGAACAGGCTCTCCCTTTGCCATAGCTGCCGCTATTTCGTCTGATTTTTTATGGTCGGGTTTGTACTTTTCTTTCTTCGGTTTTTGGGCGACATCCGATTTTTTGTCTGACTCATCCTCGTAGTACAGATTTTTGAATTTGCGCTTCATTCTCGCCAAATCCGGATCGTCTTCAATTTCATCTACGCTTTTGGGAATGAGTTTGGAATATTTGCTTTTCAATCTATCAAATCGTGGGTCTTCTTCGATTCGTCGCTTGTATTTGATGACAACTTTTTCAGGCTTTTTACCCGTAATTTGGTCACTTTCGCGTTCCTCCTCTATCGTCTCCAATTCGTATTCGACAGAGAGTAATTTTTGCTTCAATGTCTCTAATTCCGGCGAATCTTTTTTGGCATCGCGCTTTGCCATTCTACGGATTTTTTTAGGTCTTTTGATTTCTTCAATAATCTCGGGATCATCACCATCATAGTCGATTTCTTCATAGACTATTTCGGTTTCTTTTTGTTCCCTTACGGGAAAATATCCGGGTATTTCGGGGAGTTCATCCGGTGTATCTTCATCTATAATGACGACTTGCACCTGCTCTTCTACTTCTTTTCGAGGAGCTAATTTTTTCGATTTTTTCTTATTTAATCCTTTTGTTTCGTGTGGTCTGACTGCTGTGGTGGATTCTATTTCTCTGACAGGTTTTTTCTTTTTCATTGTAATATTCAAATGAACAGTCTCTTCTTTTTTCTCCGGTTCGGCAGGTTTTTCTGGCAGTTTTTTCATGCGAAAATTGATGACTGTCACAGGGCGGGGACGCACCTCTGCGGGGAGTTGTATTTTATACAATTTGGACATCAAATTGGTCTCACCTGCATCTGATGAAAAATAGGCGTATTCGCCCGACGCAGGAATGGTATAATTGTAATCGTTCCCTTTTGTGTTAATGCTTTTCCCGAGATTGAGTGGTTCAGTCCACTTCGTCCAACTATCATCAAGGCGACGGCTCATAAATACATCAAAGCCACCGTATCCGGGATGTCCCATAGATGAAAAATAAATGGTTTTGTTATCCGCAGCAATGAAAACACTTGCCTCTTCTGAGGCTGTATTAATCGTTTTGCCAAGATTTTTAGGTTCTGTCCAATCGTCACCGTTTTTTCTGAAAGAGACATACAAATCGCGTCCGCCTTCCGTCTTACTACGCTCCACTGCCATTATTAATACGTCTTCTTTTACATTGACATGATAGCCGACGAATCGACTACGATTGTACATGTTCGGAATCTTGAGGGCTTTGGGTTTAGACCAACCCGAACCCATCTTTTTAGAATACGAAACGCCATCTTTGGAAGTTCTATATTTGTTTGCCAAATAGAGTGTTTTGCCATCGGCACTAACAGAAATTACGAAATTATGGCTGTCATCATTGAGTGGTGCGCCGATGTTTTTGGCTCTGCTCCATGTGCCATCTGAGCGACGACGACTCACCCAAATGTCATCTTTGTACTTCTCGTAATCGCTTTTCTCGCGTTGGTCGGGAACATTGCCGGGATGGTATTTTCTGGCAAAGTATAAGGTACGTCCGTCAGGCGAAATAATCGGCAGTCGCTCCGCATAATTGGAGTTGACATTACTGCTGAGTTCTTCGATAGGTAAGACAGCTTGGTTGTATTTTATCTCGTTGATTTTTTGCGCTATAAGGTGCAAAGAAAACACCATAATTGTAAGCGTAAATGAAGTCTTTTTTATCATCTGAATAATGGTTTGTTATGCAAGTTACGGGATTTTTAGGTTTTTTGTGGAGTTTTAACTTTGTTGGGAGATTGATTCTGTCTGTTATGCTTCTTTAGGCTGAGAATTGGATGTGAATATTATGCACAAATGACCTCCACAAAAACTTTAACACAAAAAATAAGAAAATATTTTTATACATCAAATAAAAACACGGTAGTGTTACAGATGTAATGCTATCTGTAAATTATACCCCTATCAAAAGAGAGAATTTTTTTGCGAAAGCAAAGGAATTGAATATTGAAGAACCGCTTGAAGATTTGTTAGCTCAATTGAGATAGAAATAAATCACAATTCACGAATTCGAAGCCTATCCCCCAATAATACCGCAAAACTTCCCTTTATTTTATCGCTAAATTCGGTGAGCGTACTGTGGAGTAAATTCAATTTTCTTTCCATTTCCATATCATCATCCAATCGCAATAGCAATACACCGCAATGCTGCATATTGAATCGCACGACCAATTCGCCGAAATCCTATCTTCCGTCAGTAAAATCGCATCTAAAGAAAGGCTCTTTTCCAATACCTCGTCATCGGGAATACCCGGATATTCTTCAAGGATAGCCCGACAATCCATGCCTCGCTCACGCAAGCCCGATACAAGCGGAAATTCTAAACTTTCGTCGGCAAGAAATATCATAATTTAGGCAGGAATGGCGTAGGTGAGTTCGGTTTTGAGTGATTGGGCAGCAAATAACAAACAGGCGTAAATCGCCTCACGCGTAGTCCGCGGATAGCTCACCAATAAGTCATCAACTGTTCTGCCTTTACCGAGTTTTTC
>Ga0114954_1000685_pt1 | contig 10345 bp, 8 predicted proteins | sample Porto_4metaG_FD_87299 | JGI IMG/M metagenome (GOLD analysis project Ga0114954, IMG submission 87299) | Marine algal microbial communities from Porto, Portugal - Porto_4 metaG | ecosystem: Host-associated > Algae > Red algae > Unclassified | place: Portugal: Porto | collected 2015-02-02
ATTGGAATAGGGATTTGGGTATTATATCAATTTTTTCGGAGTGATAAAAAGGAAGAACCGAAGCAAGAAGAGAAGGTTTGGAAACTAGAAATTGCTTCACTTGGGTTAGTAATTCAAATTTTACGGAAACCGACTGTTGCAGATTTTGATAAATCGGGAACTATTTCTGCAGGAGAAGCGCTACTTCTTGGTATCGCACTTTCCGTGGATTCGTTTGGTGCTGGAATTGGTGCATCTTTATTAGGTTATGCACCCGCTATGATGGCAATATTAGTTGCAGTTATGAGTTCTTTATTTTTGTTTATTGGAATGAAGCTGGGTACAGTTTTATCGAATATGAAATGGTTACAAAAATTTACATTCCTGCCTGGGGTATTACTCATTATTATTGGAATTTGGAAAATGTAAGTATGGGCGTGGAACATTAGTTTCGCGCCTTTTATTATGAGGAGGAGAAGTATTATGACAGTGGTAATTGGATTAACGGGAGGAATTGCAAGCGGAAAAAGTACGGTATCAGAAATGTTTCGTGGGCTAAGTATACCGGTTATTGACGCAGATGTTATTGCAAGAGAAGTTGTAGAACGAGGAAAACCAGCATATAACAAAATAGTAGAAGTATTTGGAACGGAAGTGTTACAAAAAGATGGAGAACTGGATCGGCCGAAATTAGGAAATGTTGTTTTCTATAATGAAGAAAAACGATTGCAGTTAAATAAAATTGTTCATCCTGCAGTACGTGAGGAAATGAATGCACAAAAGGAAATGTACATAAAAGAAAGTATGCAAGCGGTTGTGTTAGATATCCCTCTTTTGTTTGAAAGTAAATTAACAAGTCTCGTTGAACGCGTTTTAGTTGTAGCTGTCACGCCTGATACGCAATTAAAACGTTTAATGGAGCGAAATAATTTTTCGGAAGAAGAAGCAAAAGCACGTATACAATCGCAAATGCCGTTAGAAGAAAAAGTGAAGCATGCGGATGAAGTAATAAATAATGATGGCACAATTATGGGAACGAAAACACAATTACAGGGAATTTTAAAGAAATGGAACATTATTGACTAAAAAATTGTGAAATTAATGAAAATGCTTAGTGACATATCCCCTTTTTGTGTTATACTATTATTGGGATTGGAGATAAATAGTATAACGCATTCAAGGGGGATAACATATTATGACTCGTGTGGCAATTAATGGATTTGGACGTATTGGGAGAATGGTATTTCGTCAGGCAATAAAAGAAAGCGCATTCGAAATTGTAGCAATCAATGCAAGCTATCCATCTGAAACGTTAGCACATTTAATTAAATATGATACAGTTCACGGCAAGTTTGACGGAACAGTAGAAGCATTTGAAGATCACTTATTAGTTGATGGGAAAATGATTCGCCTTTTAAACAACCGCGATCCAAAGGAATTGCCTTGGACAGATCTAGGTGTTGAAGTTGTAATTGAAGCAACTGGTAAATTTAATTCAAAAGAAAAAGCAATTCTTCACGTTGAAGCTGGAGCGAAAAAAGTTATTTTAACGGCGCCTGGTAAAAATGAAGATGTAACAATTGTAGTTGGTGTGAACGAAGACCAATTAGATATTACAAAACATACCGTTATTTCAAATGCATCTTGTACAACAAACTGTTTAGCGCCTGTTGTGAAGGTGTTAGATGAGCAGTTTGGAATTGAAAACGGTTTAATGACGACTGTTCACGCTTATACAAATGACCAAAAAAATATTGATAATCCACATAAAGATTTAAGAAGAGCACGTGCTTGCGGACAATCAATCATTCCGACAACGACGGGTGCTGCGAAAGCGCTAGCAAAAGTTCTTCCGCATTTAAACGGAAAACTTCATGGTATGGCACTTCGTGTACCAACACCAAACGTGTCTCTTGTTGACTTAGTAGTAGATGTAAAACGTGATGTGACAGTTGAAGCTATTAACGATGCATTCAAAACTGTAGCAAACGGTGCGTTAAAAGGTATTGTAGAATTTAGCGAAGAGCCTTTAGTATCTATTGACTTTAATACAAATACACACTCAGCTATTATTGATGGCTTATCTACAATGGTAATGGGTGATCGTAAAGTAAAAGTACTTGCTTGGTATGATAACGAGTGGGGCTACTCTCGTCGTGTTGTAGATCTTGTAACGTTAGTTGTTGACGAATTAGCGAAACAAAAAAATGTGCAACATATTTAAGTGAATAAGGGAGAGGGCAAGTGAATATTGCCCTCTCTTTTTTTATTTTTTTCTGAAAAGGAAAAAAATTATATGAGTATATTTTGGAAAGTGGACATACCACGAAGCGTTGTTATTACTGTATTTGTGAATCATTTCTTTTTTTTAGGGAAAAGTAAAGAGGAAAATATGACAGAAAATCGAAAAAACTGTTGTTGCAAAATGAAAATAAACAAAGTATACTAACACTCGTAAACTTAAGAGCTGAGGTACGTAGTCACTACTTAAAGGGTTAGGACCTCTCTGGACTAACTTTCCCCCGTGGTAGTGGAGCAAGCCAAATTGCAAATTAGTTTTCAATTCGAACAGTTAGAATAAATTTACAAGGGGGAACTGTAGAATGGATACTATGGATACAATGGGTCGTCACGTGATCGCTGAACTTTGGGATTGCGATTTCGACAAGCTTAATGACATGCCGTATATTGAACAATTATTTGTGGATGCAGCACTAAGAGCTGGTGCTGAAGTGCGTGAGGTTGCTTTCCATAAATTTGCACCACAAGGTGTAAGTGGAGTAGTAATTATCTCGGAATCACATTTAACAATTCATAGCTTTCCGGAGCACGGTTACGCAAGTATTGATGTTTATACTTGTGGGGATCGTATTGATCCAAATGTTGCTGCAGAATATATTGCAGAAGGTTTAAACGCGAAAACGCGTGAGAGTATCGAGCTTCCTCGAGGCACTGGTAGCTTCGAAATTAAGCAGAGAGAAACAAAAGCTCTTTAAAAAAGAACATAATTGATTTAAAATGTAAAGAGGTGTATAATGCACCTCTTTTTTAGTTTATAAAAAAGGAAAAACATAACGTGTTCATTAGTTAGTTAAATGGAGCTCTCACACATAAGTTAGTGCTACATCTACCATCTTATTTTGTTGGGAAAATAGATGATGAAATCATGTATTTAAACTTAGAGTGGTAAGAGCATTAGAATGAGTTATATAATATTGTATATATATTTTTACGTGAATGAAGTAGAGAAAAATAAAAATCAAATTGTAAGGGAGTGAATGAATTGCGTTGTCCATCCTGTTCTCATAATGGCACAAGAGTGTTAGATTCGCGTCCGGTAGACGAAGGGCGCTCTATTCGAAGAAGGAGAGAGTGTGAAAGTTGTTTAAGTCGCTTTACGACATTTGAAAGAGTAGAAGAGTCACCTCTGATCGTTGTTAAAAAAGAAGGCACACGAGAAGAGTTTAATAAAGAAAAGATTTTACGCGGTTTAATTAAAGCATGTGAGAAAAGACCAGTATCTTTAAGACAATTAGAGGAAGTAACACAAAGTGTGGAACGTGAACTTCGTAATTTAGGTATATCAGAAGTGAAAAGTGATATGATTGGTGAAATTGTTATGGAAGAACTTCGTGATATCGATGATGTTGCTTACGTACGCTTTGCTTCTGTATATCGTCAATTTAAAGATTTAAATGTATTTATTGAAGAATTAAAAGATATACTGCAAAAAGAAAGAGAATAGAAGCTGTATTCAATTCTCTTTACATACTGTAAGTAATGAGGTAAGAGAGCTAGAAGCGTAAGCTAATAGCTCTTTTTCGCTAATAATCATTGGGGATTTTGTTCATCCCAAAATGATTATTAGCCTTCACCAATCGGGCATTTACGGGAAGGTATCTCCTGCCAAACTTCCGTGCATTCGCCGAATTTTGATGCGGGAGTCTTACTGCCCGCAAATAGCGAGATAAAATATATAATGAAGATAGAACGAATGAATTAGAGGATAGATTGGATGAGAGAAAGGAAAAGCAAGAATGCAAAAACAGTCATGGATGGAGCTATTGCCGATTGATCGTTATAAAGTAAGTACGAAAGGACTACTACATAATTACGACCGAAAAGTGTTAACGATGTTGTATCAGCCGTTAATAGGTAGTAGAGCTTTTAGCTTGTACATGACGCTATGGGGGGCATTAGAGCAAGATCGTGTATTTGGAAAAGAGAATACACATCATTCCCTTATGGTGACCATGCAAATGCAACTTCCCGAAATATATGAGGAACGAGTAAAGCTAGAGGCAATTGGGCTTTTAAAGGTATATATTAAGAAAGAAAAAGATATTCGAATGTTTATATACGAATTGCAACCACCTTTATCTCCAAAGCAGTTTTTTGATGATATTGTTTTAAGTATCTTTTTATACAATCGATTGAGTCGGACAAAATATAATCAAGTAAAACAATATTTCTTAGAAGAAGAATTTGATTTTGCTTCTTATGAAAATATTACACGTTCTTTTAATGAGGTGTTTGATTCGTTTAATCCAGGACAGCTTGAGCATGCGCAAGAAGAACTCCGTATTCCAAAAGCGACAATGATGCCAAATAATGAAAAGGGAGATGCTCCTAAAGTTTGGAACGATTTCTTTGATTTCTCCTTATTTGTAGACGGATTGTCCGCTCTTGTTCCTAAAAAGGCGATTACAGATCAAGTGCGAGAATGTGTCATTACACTTGCTTACGTGTATGGTGTGGATGTGTTATCGATGCAAAATATCGTTCTTGGTGCGGTGACAGAGATGCAAACAATTGATATGGAAAGGCTTAGAAAAGGAGCGCGCGATTGGTACCAATTCGAAAATGGTCAAGCGTTACCAATATTAAGTGAAAGAGTACAGCCACACGCTGCACGTACGATGAAAGAGAAAGAGCCTTCATCGCAAGAAGAGATGCTTATAAAACAATTAGAAGAAATCTCACCAAAACAACTATTGAAAGAGATTTCTGGTGGTGCAGAGGCGACGAAAGCGGACTTGCAAATTGTTGAGGATGTTATGATCAATCAAAAATTAACGCCAGGAGTTGTGAATGTACTTATTTATTACGTTATGCTACGCTCAGATATGAAACTTGCGAAAACGTATGTGGAGAAGATTGCTGGGCATTGGGCTCGTAAAAAGGTCGGTACAGTAGCTGAAGCAATGGCGCTAGCAAAAGAAGAAAACCGTCAATACCAAGAATGGGCTGAGACGAAGAAAAAAGGTCGTACAGCGAAGAAAACAGTACGAAAAGAAATGGTACCAGATTGGTTGAAAGAAGAGCCGAAAGAAAAAGAAACTGTGAAAAATGATGTAGGTGCGGAAAAAGATACAAGTACGTTAGAAGATGAACGAAAACGACTAGAAGAAGTGTTGAAAAAATATAAGCGTGATTAATAGAAGAGAATGAACGCTCTTTGAGGTGAGAAAATGGAGCATATTCAAAATTCATTTACAAAATTAATGGAAAATGAAAATTTTAAAAACAGATATGAAGTATTAAAGGCGGAAGTGATGGCACATCCGCGTGTGAAAGAATTTATAGACGAGCATAAAGGCGAAGTAACGACTTCTATGATTGAGCGCAGTCTTGTGAAGCTATATGAATATATTGGACAATGTGTAGGTTGTTCAGATTGTCCGGATCTAGGGACATGTAAAAATATGCTGCAAGGATATGAACCGAAGCTCGTTATCCAAGGTAAGATGATTGATATTCAATACGATCGTTGCATTAGAAAAGTAGCATATGATGAGAGAAAAAAATATGAAAAACTCGTTCAAAGTGTATATATGCCAACGGATATTTTACAGGCGACTATGGAAAATTTAGACCCTTCAGAGTTAAATGCACGTATTGATGCAATTGGTGCAGCGAATGAATTTTTAAGCACATATGAACCGGGTAAAAAAGTACAGGGGCTATATCTTTACGGTAAATTTGGTGTAGGGAAAACATATCTTTTAGGGGCGATTGCGAATGAGCTTGCTCGAAAGAAAATAAGTTCCATGCTCGTATACTTCCCAGAATTTTTACGTGAAATTAAAAGTTCGATTCAAGATAATTCAATTGGAGAAAAGATTGATGCGGTTAAACGGGTACAAGTTTTAATGTTAGATGATATCGGAGCGGAAGCGATGTCTAGTTTCGTACGTGACGATGTACTCGGTGCAATCTTACAATTCCGTATGCTAGAAAACTTACCAACGTTCTTTACGTCTAATTTTGATTTCAAACAGTTGGAACATCACTTAACGTATACACAGCGCGGTGAAGCAGAAGAAATGAAAGCGGCCCGTATTATGGAACGAATTAAATATTTAGCGAAACCAATTACAATCGGTGGGAAAAACCGCCGTCATAAGTAAAGAGCAAGCTGAGAAGCTTGTTCTTTTTTTGTTTTGAATGCTTTTCAGCGTAGTCGAATTGTAAAACGAACAGTTCTTATGGAAAATTCATAGTAGCTTGTATCATTTTTTTCTCCCTCCCTTAATATATATAAAATTAGCAAGCCATATCGAGTGGATTTTCTAACGAAAGGAAATGCAATTCTACTAAGAGTGAACTTCCACGGGCCAAACTCTTATAGGATTTGTAACGTATAGATACAATCCTTTAGAGCGGGGATAAAAGGGGGGACAAAAGTGATTGAAATTTGCTTCGAAGAAAAAAATGATGCTATGCACGTATATAAACAACTACTGAAAAGGGCGGAAGTGTTATATAAAGAAACGAGTGTATATTTACAGGAACAAAAAGTTGTAATTCACATACCAGTATGTGAATCACACTATATTGAAAAGATTTTATTGCCAGTCATGGTATATTTCATTGTGAATGTGAAACAAAATGAGTGGATTTATACAATTTTAAAAGAAAAGTTTTTTTATGAAGAACAAGAAGAGTGTCATCAAATATTGCATATAGCACAAGAAGTTTTAAAGGGAAGAAGAAAAGGGGTTGCTCGTGAGTTAACACGTTACACATTTGAATCGTATATTAAGTCTTCTTTAAATAATTGGCTTTGTGATCCGCTCTCATTCTCGTTTTCATCATATGTTCGTTTTCGTCTTCGTACATATAGGGAAATGGTAGCTAAGCTTACTGAAGTGGCAATTGATGAGTATAAGATGGAACAAGAATATCAAATGTTCATTGAGACGCTCCGGCAACAAGTTAGTAATCGAAAGTCACGTTTGTCCTGTATGCATCTTATTTTTGATGAAAGTTTTATTTTCTATGATGATAAAGGTAGACGTTTAAAACAGGAGAAATTGGTCCAATATATAGATGAAGATTTGCTAAAGCAAAAAGATGTATATATTGATACAAAAGTAATTGCACCACTTCTTTCTATTTCACCGAAAAAAATCTATTTGTATACGAAAGAACAAGACCATAATATGATTATTACTTTGCGAAACGTATTTCAAGAACGGATACAAATACACGGATTACATGAGTTTGAACGCAATGTGAAAAATTTAAAAAATAAAGGTAACGCCCTTGATTTTCTAAGTTTTTGAGCATATAATTACCTACATAAATGAAATATATTGAAATGTCATGATGAGGACATGAGTAGTTTTCTACGATTTTCAGAGAGGGAAGCCTTAGGGTGTGAGCTTCCTAGTACGGGATTATTACTTACCACCTCTAAACTTTAGCAGTGAACGATTTTTTTAGTAATTGCTAACGGACAACACCGTTATGTTGAACTTGAGCAATTAACAATCATGTTAATTGGAACAAGGGTGGAACCACGAATTCAACACTCGTCCCTTTTTACGGGATGAGTGTTTTTTATTTTGAGAAAAAGAGGAGTGACCAGTGATGGCAGATGTAGTTAAAATTACTTTCCCTGATGGAGCTGTGAAGGAGTTTCCAAAAGGCGTAACAACTGAAGAAATCGCAGCTTCTATTAGCCCAGGCTTAAAGAAAAAAGCTGTGGCTGGAAAATTAAACGATGAGATGATTGATCTTGTTACACCAATCGAAGAAGATGGTGCAGTTTCTATTATTACATTAGATTCTGAAGATGGCTTATACATTTTACGCCATTCAACAGCCCACCTTTTAGCACAAGCGTTAAAACGTTTATATAAAGATGTTAAGCTTGAGCTTGGCATTGGCCCAGTAATCGAAAATGGCTTCTACTACGATATTGATATGGAAGAAGCAATTACAGTTGAAGACTTCAAGAAAATCGAAAAAGAAATGCAAAAAATCGTGAACGAGAACTTAGAAATCGTTCGTCATGAAGTACCACGTGCAGAAGCACTTCGTCGCTTTGAAGAAATCGGCGATGAGTTAAAATTAGATTTAATTAACGATCTTCCAGAAGATGCAGTTATTTCAATCTATGAGCAAGGCGAATTCTTCGACCTTTGCCGCGGTGTTCACCTTCCATCTACAGGGAAAATTAAAGTGTTTAAATTATTAAGTGTTGCTGGGGCTTACTGGCGCGGCGATAGCAATAATAAAATGCTACAACGTATTTACGGTACTGCATTTGTTAAGAAAGCAGAATTAGATGAGCATTTACGTATGCTTGAAGAAGCGAAAGAGCGCGATCACCGTAAATTAGGTAAAGAATTAAAACTATTTACTAATAGCCAAAAAGTAGGACAAGGTTTACCACTTTGGTTACCAAAAGGTGCAACGATCCGTCGTATTATCGAGCGTTACATCGTTGATAAAGAAGCAAGCTTAGGCTATGATCACGTATACACTCCAGTACTAGGAAGCAGAGAGCTATATGAAACTTCTGGTCACTGGAATCACTACCGTGATGGTATGTTCCCATCAATGGAAATGGATAATGAAGAGTTAGTTCTTCGTCCAATGAACTGCCCTCACCACATGATGGTTTATAAAAACGATATTCACAGCTACCGTGAATTACCAATCCGTATTGCGGAACTTGGAACAATGCACCGCTATGAAATGTCAGGTGCGTTATCTGGATTACAACGTGTACGCGGAATGACTTTAAACGATGCGCACATTTTCGTACGCCCAGATCAAATTAAAGAAGAGTTAAAACGTGTTGTAAACTTAACTCTAGAAGTGTACAAAGATTTTGGTTTAGAGAACTATTCATTCCGTCTATCTTATCGTGACCCAGCAGATACTAAAAAGTACTATGCTGATGATGAGATGTGGGAAAAAGCACAAGGTATGTTAAAAGAAGCTATGGATGAAATGGGTCTTGATTACTACGAAGCTGAAGGTGAAGCGGCGTTCTACGGTCCAAAACTTGACGTTCAAGTTCGTACTGCTCTTGGAAAAGACGAAACACTTTCAACTGTACAATTAGACTTCTTACTTCCAGAACGCTTTGAATTAGCTTACGTTGGTGAAGATGGAAAACAACATCGTCCAGTTGTAATTCACCGTGGTGTTGTATCAACTATGGAACGTTTCGTAGCATTCTTAATTGAAGAATACAAAGGTGCATTCCCAACTTGGTTAGCTCCAGTTCAAGCGCAAGTAATTCCAGTTTCTCCGCAAGTGCATTTAGACTATGCGAAGAAAGTACAAGATGAATTGCGCCGTGCTGGTATTCGTGTTGAATTAGATACTCGCGAAGAGAAAATTGGTTACAAAATCCGTGAAGCACAAATGCAAAAAATTCCGTACATGCTTGTAGTAGGTGACAATGAAGTAACTGAAAATGGCGTAAACGTACGTAAATATGGTGAACAAAAATCAGAAACAATCGCATTAGATGCTTTTGTTGACATGATTAAAGTAGAAGGAAAAAGATAAGAAAGAGCCGCGGTATACCGCGGCTTTTCTTTTTAATATAAAAGAGAAAAACTAGAAAAAATAACCATGTAACTCTTATCATAAAAAAGTATTGCATGTATGCTAGTTGTTTGTTACAATATTTCTTGTTGTTAGTAAAACACATCGCGTCTTCTTGACAGACGTCATGTCCTATGATAAACTCATCAAGGATAATAGAATATTGTTTTGTGGAACAAGTAGAAGCACCCGCTTCTCACCTGATGGACGCATTCGCAGTTAGCAGGTAAATGTATTTCTTACTTAAGATTTTACAAGTGTGGGTGTCGTATGCCCGCACTTTTTTTGTCGGGTTCTATGACTACAAAATATGTTCTGAGAAAACCTTGGAGGTGGCTTACTATTAGCAAGGATATGATGATTAACGAGCAAATTCGTGCACGTGAAGTACGTTTAGTTGGCGCAAATGGCGATCAACTTGGAATCAAGTCTCGTAATGACGCTTTAGACTTAGCTGCAGGTCTTAATCTTGATTTAGTATTGGTTGCTCCAAATGCGAAACCACCAGTATGCC
>Ga0114954_1000690_pt1 | contig 10332 bp, 8 predicted proteins | sample Porto_4metaG_FD_87299 | JGI IMG/M metagenome (GOLD analysis project Ga0114954, IMG submission 87299) | Marine algal microbial communities from Porto, Portugal - Porto_4 metaG | ecosystem: Host-associated > Algae > Red algae > Unclassified | place: Portugal: Porto | collected 2015-02-02
AGAGCCTATAGTGGCAATAGATCAATTTCTTCGGCATATCTTACCGCCATACTTTCAAAAATCACGCTACTATGGCTTACATGCATCAGCCACACTAAAAAAGTATAAAGACCGAATAAAGAAAAATACAGTATGGATATTTTATTTTATCATCTTACCCAAACTGAGAGGCCCACCCAAAGCATCTTCATATCCTAAAAAAGCGTCAGCATGAGAAAAGCAAAAGTTCATAAAGAATCGCTATGCCATGATGGATCGATTATGACGATATTTTATGAAAAGAAGCAACGACTTCTACTACTCAAGGCACCATTTTATAAGTTACTAAGTATAGTATCCACAAGATCTACAAATCGCAAATAATTCCTTAATTTCATAGATAGAAAAACATACAGCGATACCCCATAGAGGGTTCAACTGAAATGTATGTGTCATAAAATGTCACATACATGCCTTTGGGTTATAACCAATTAGATAAGATGAAATGAAAATATAATAAATAAATCGCATACCAACAAAGCACAAATGTTATGCAAAGAATAATTTGTCGGCAACGATACCTATAAGCTTCGGTATTTATAATATTGAATTATAAGTATTACTTAAAAAAGATAATGACGTGAATATTGAATTACTAAAATAGAAATTAGATTATATCTTTAACAATTTAGAGAAATTAAAGATTGATTCAAGCAATTTATTAAACGCTCTCAATTGCTGAAGAATTCAATTGAAATGTATAAATATAAATAATTAATTAATTGTGGAAAATTATGAATAATAAAATAAAATACCAGGATTGGCCTCAAATTGTAAAAATCACAACCGCTCTATCCAACAGAGAGTTATTTATAAAAAGCCCAACATTTCCATTTGTTGTAGGATATTTTTGCTTGATTGGTGGTGTATTTGGATTGGCATATGCTTTTTATAAAGAATTTCCAATAACGCTTGAAAATTACATTCCTAAAATTAGTTATATCCTCATAGGACTTGCCAGTATAATTAGTGGAAATTCAATTAAATGGATAGTCTCGAATAGCTCATGGAAAGAAAGATTTGAAAACAAATCAAGCATAGCAAATAAGATTATTTATATATTAATTTCTATGGTACTATCAGCCGGCTTAGTAGGAATAATCATTCTCTAAGTATTATAGATAAAGTTTATAACATTTGAATTATGAACTGGCTATAATCGAGTAAACGGCTCCACCAGCGGTCGCTGATGGAGTGCGCCTCTCACACTATAATTGAATGAAGAAGATAGATCAGTTGTACTAAATCTACATCTGATGAAGGCACCGAAGTCTACGTCCTGAGGAATAGAACGGGTCTACCATCCCACCCTCAATTAATATTGAGGTTCACTCATTTTAGAAAGACATTGAGTCTTTCTGATTCTGACTTCCGTCAGAACCACTCCCTCTTGGCGGTTCACCAAATCGAAATCTTAAATTTTGAGTAGTAATCGATCATAGATTCATAGCCTTTTCTTCTAAGTCGTGATAAGGTTATCGTCGTACTTAACATGGGACTTTGAGCAACTGCCCAGCCACCCATTCTTGTCCGACTCTGAGCATATGCTTGACCTATGCGTATTCCTAATTGAATGAAGTTCTTACGCTTTTGCTCAGGCTGGCTGCCCATCCGCAAGCGGTTCATTCTCTTGAATGTCATTTAGACATTCATCCGCTTCATGCGGAATCGCTCATTCTTAATCATGCCATATACAGTAACTCAGGCGATTTATCAGCCATTCATCTACCTTCCTAAGCTTTGTATAAATCAAATAAATAATCTGCTAGCTGCAAGCCGTTGTTTGCAGTTTCCTCTTTATGGATACAATTCTTTGTATCCATTTCCAGCAGTAAGCTGGAATCATTCGCTCTTATCCTCGATAGATTAATTTCAGCATTGATATTCGCTTTGCGAAACTGTATCCTAAGGTTCTCTTGATGACTCGCTTGAGCTTTCTCTTAAACTCCGCCCAGCTAGGCTTACTTACAATTAACTGATATTGTCCTTTACTTCCCTTCTTCTACACTGAAGTAAAAATGTGACCCAATACGCTGAAATTGGAGGGGCGTCTAATTCCGCTTTTCTCTCTATTGATTTGTAATTCCAGTTTATCTCTTAAAAAGAGCTAGACTTCATTACCAATAGATTTTGCTTCTGATTTCGATCTTGTATAGATACTAAAATCATCGGCATAGCGAATGAACTCACAGCCTTGCTTCTCTAAGTATTTATCTAATTGATCCAACATGATGTTGGACAGTAAGGATCTCAAAGAATCCCATCCGCAAGCTGTTCGCTTATTTAAATGTTTTCCAGACATTCACCCTTCTGGATCATTCACTCTTCTTGAGGTAGTCTCTTTCGTCACTTATGTGGCTTCACGTCTATCAGTATTGGCGCGCTCAACCATTAAACTGGCGTATAAGGGACTTGCAGCCTCTAAAATATATTGCTACCTTTCAAGGTAGCTGCCCATGCTGGGCATAAACACAGCATGAGGACAGAATCAATCCTACGTCGTGACTCTGCAGAATGCATCATCCGTTGGCAATAATTAGAGAGACTATGAAATTAACTATCACAATATTTATCTTACTGAACTCTTTTGCCTTATCAGGACAAATTTCTGACTACGGGTGCAAGACAGAATCTTATAATTTATCATCTAAAGATGGTCAAGAGTATATTATAAAAGTAACATTACCTCGAAACTATGACAGTCAGAAAGAATATGAAACATTATACTATTTAGATAGTTGGTGGTTATCTGAATTGGTTTTAGGTACTTATGCAATATTAAACTTATCAGAAAGAATTGATGATGTTGTCCTTATTGGCATTTCGCTAGATGGTAATCTTAAGGATTGGAATATTCAACGAACGATGGACTTTACACCTTCGGAATATAATATGAGTTTTGAAATGAAATCAGGAATTGGTGAGAATGGCATCAATATTAATAAGAGCAATACTGGAGGAGCCGATATCTTTATAGAATTTATAGAATCTAAAATCTTTAAATTAATTGAATTAAAGTATCCAAGCATTGGAGAGAATCGCACTCTTATGGGACACTCATATGGTGGATTATTTAGTTTTTACTCAATTCAACAAAAACCAATATTATTTTCAAATTATATTATTATCTCACCATCAATTTGGTGGAATAATTCTGAATTGCTAAAAATGGAATTGTTTTACGCATTTGAACAAAGCAAGACTTCCAATAGTATCTATTTGTGTTATGGTGATTCAGAATCCAAGTTAATCTCTAAATCTAATACAGAAGTTGACATCATTTTAAGTGGTTTAGAAAAAGATAATTTAGATTATAAATTCAAGGTCTTTAATGAAACTAATCATAATTCCATTTTGCCTCAAGGTATATATAAGGGGTTACTATATACATACAGAAAATAACTATTGCCAACAATCTATATAAAAATTGCCTAATCATGAGAATCGTATCTGTAACACTGATATTCATCTGCTGCATGATCACTAGCTGCAGCAAAACTATTGTAGAGAAGAAGGATTGGAGATATTTTTATGAAGAAATCACCATTGATCGATTTCGATCAGCTAATGAAGCGTTGGGTCCTCCGGCGGCAGGAGAGAGCCGAGTTGTCTTTATGGGCAATTCGATTACAGAGTCATGGCCGAAGCACAGTCCAGAATTCTTCAGTAGCGGTCAGTATATCGCTAGAGGCGTGAGTGGTCAGACCTCTCCTCAGATGCTCCTGCGATTCAAGACAGATGTGATAGCACTGCAACCCGATGTGGTCGTCATTTTGGCAGGAACGAATGATATTGCGCAAAATACTGGCTTCACACCTAATGAGATTATTTTAGAAAATATAGAGGCTATGGCAGAGTTAGCTAGCTATCATGGTATCCAAGTCTTACTAGCCTCCGTACTGCCAGCCTCTGATTTTCCGTGGAAGCCGGGTCTACATCCTGCTGATAAGATTAAAGTATTGAATCAAATGATTAAGGGCTACGCTGAGGAGGAAGGATTTGGCTATGTAGATTACTACTCAGCTCTGGTGGATGAATACGGTGGACTGAAAGTACCTGATTACACTTCCGCCACGGACTTAGTTCACCCAAATGAAGCTGGCTACGCCGTCATGGAAAAGCTGGTGGAAGATGCGATTCAAGTGGCTATCTCTAGTCCAGCGGCTGAAGGTTTTTCTCTACATGCTTTATTCTCTGATGATATGGTACTGCAGCGTAATGATAAGGTAGCAATCTGGGGTACTGCTGATGCTTCTGATGAAGTCTCGGTGAGAGCGAGCTGGGGAGCAGAATCTACGGTAGCTGCGGATAATCAAGGAAACTGGAAAGTCAGAATAGAGACTCCGCAAGCTGGCGGGCCTTACCATATCACAGCCTCTACCGCTTCTAAATCAATCACCATACAGGATATCCTCGTCGGTGAAGTATGGCTGGCATCTGGCCAGTCTAATATGCAGATGCCACTCAAAGGATGGCCACCTAATGACATCATAAAGAGCTCCGAGCAAGAAATAAAAGCGGCTACGTATCCGCACATCCGCATGTTTACAGCGCAGATGGCTTACTCAGTGGAGCCGCTGGAGGATATCAGCGGTAGCTGGAAAGAGTGCACCCCCCAATCTGCAGGAGACTTCAGTGCTGCGGCCTACTTTTTCGCAAGGCGGCTCTATGAGCAACTTGATGTGCCGATCGGCATTATTCATTCATCGTGGGGTGGTACAGTAGCAGAGGCATGGACTAGCGCGGAGAAGCTAAAGACTTTAGGCGATTTTGATGAAATACTTAAGGTGCTTGATGAGCCTGAGGATAAAAAACAAATAGATGTGTGGTACGGTCAGTGGACTTCGACAGACATACCTGACAGTGATGAAGCGTGGGCAAATTTGGACCTTCAAGATGATACTTACGCTAACACGCTTTATGCAGATCAGGATTGGAAAAAGACAAGCTTGCCTAATAGATTTGATGTTGTGGATGAAGTGGAAATAGATGGTGCCTTCTGGATCAGGAAGTCGTTTAATCTGGATGAGCCTGATAGGGACTATTCGTTGGTGATCGGAGCAATTGATGATATGGATCAGACTTACATTAATGGAGTACTGATCGGTTCAATGGTCGGTAGCGGTAAATATAATGTGAAGCGTAGCTACATCATTCCACCTTCGGTACTGAAGCAAGGTAAGAATATCATTTCGATCAAGGCCATTGATACTGGAGGACCTGGATCAATTGATGGACCTATCGGTCTGATGGTTGGTCAGGAGATGGCAATCGATCTGACTGGAGAATGGCGATATCTTCCTGTAGCTGAATTCGCTCATGGTAAGGCGTATTATTACAATAATGATAAAGTCAAATTTTACGAGCGTCCAGCAATGACTCACATTAATCAAAATACACCCTCTACGCTTTATAATGCTATGATCAATCCACTCATACCTTATTCCATGAAGGGAGCTATCTGGTACCAAGGAGAATCTAACGTGGGTAGAGCTGCTCAGTATGAAAGGCTTTTCCCAGCAATGATTTCTGACTGGCGAGAAAGGTGGGAGAGTCCATTTCCATTTTACTTTGTACAGATAGCTCCATACAAATATAATGGCAGTGGAGATGTAAGCAATGATCGCTCGCAGGCACTAAGGGAAGCGCAGAGAAGAAGTTTGTCCACAGATCACACTGGTATGGTGGTCACATCGGATATTGGAGATTTTAATAATATACATCCGGCTAATAAGGAGGATGTAGGTAGCCGTTTAGCGGGGTTGGCTCTGGTAAATGATTACGGCCACACCATCATAGCTAATGGCCCACTTTATCGAGGTCATCGTAGAGAGGGCAGACAGCTGATTTTGTCATTTGATGGGGTAGGTTCTGGACTTACTTCTAATTCGACTCGATTATCTGATTTTGAAATTGCTGGCTCTGATCAAAAGTTTCTTCCAGCTACTGCAAGGATCGTGAATGATGAAGTTGTAGTCTATTCGAGTGAGCTCGCTGAGCCACAATATGTAAGGTACGGATGGTCGGACAAAGGATCGTCGAGTCTGCGCAATAAAGAAGGCTTACCGGCATCATCTTTTACGACTGCGGCATTAAAATAATCAGTATACCTTACGATTAAGGATGCACCAAGGTAGAATCCACAAAGGCATTAATGGTATATTCAGGATTGTAGTGGACATAAGTGATTTTCTGATCTCCATTGACGATGTAAGTAGCCGGAATAAGTGTGAATTCGGATGTTCCCATGTGTGATAAAGTCCTTTGATACGTTGAAGGCTCCGCTCTGGTGACACCGTATTGGTCTAAGATTCGATGATCGTCATCTATGACAATGGATAGTCCTCTCGTGGGGTTATGACTTGGAATGTCGGGATAATGATCAGGTGTGGGTGTGATGGCTATCACGTGACCACCTTTAGCAGTGATCTTGCTGATATCGTCTGTGAAGTGACTTAATCTTTTAGAACACCCACTGCACCAAGAGCCTCTGAAAAAGAGTAAAACAACATTTCCTTTTTGTGTCAGATCAGAAAGCTTGACCGTCTTGCCGCTGATATCTACAGCAGTGAAGTCCGGAGCTGAGTCCCCTTTCTGCAGTCCATGTGTGCATAGTGTGAATGAACATAGACATACCAATGATAGTAAGCTCAGAGCGTATTTATTTACCATATTAATTCAGCCGTTTATCGACAGCATGTTGGAATATAAGTAGTTGATATCCTAACGGAAGAGATGTGATACAGGAACTTCCATAAAAATGTCAGGATGAAATTATGAAAATATGGATTGAAGCTTCATGGCTACGCCCATGTCTCCATCGATTTTAATTTTTCCTGACATTACCGCCCCCATAGGATTCAAGTTTCCTGATAGCAAGCTTTTAAAATGCTCCATGCTAAGCTTAATGGTGCAGTCTGCTTCATTATCCTGATAAGACACCTGATTTGATGCCCCTTTACCATCTATATATATTTGTTGATCATCAAAGTCAAACTTAAGTGTACTACCGATAGCAGGCGTCTGCTTAAGCTTCTCTGTGACACTGCTCAACATAATTTGAAATGATTCATCACTGGAAATGGACGCTACATCCGCATCCTTGGTGGCTGTTTCTTTTGACCGTCGCTTTACAGTACTCTTAGAGGCTGATTCGTAATTAACATCATCAATAACCATCTTGGCGATGATCTCTCGCATGATCTCAGAAGATCCACCTCCGATGGTACCTACTCGGACATCACGATACATTCTGGCCATCGGATACTCTTCCATGAACCCATAGCCGCCATAGAACTGTAAGCACTGAGTCGCTACTTTTTCGGCGAGCTCGGTGGCTATGAGTTTTGCCATACTGCAGAGTTTGACGTCATAGATACCATCCGCATACATCTTGCAGCAGTGATAGCTGAAAGCCTTTAGCGCTTCTATTTCTGATGATAGCTGTGCGACTCGGTGGCGTAGTACTTGAAATTTATTTATCGTTCGACCAAATGCTTCCCTCTCCGACATATATTGCAGAGATAGCTCTATAGCTTTAGTGCATCCCGTGACAACTGCTGGTACTGCACAGAGGCGTTCTAACTGAAGTCCGTTCATCAGGTAATAAAAACCTCTACCTTCTTCTCCGATCAGATTTTCTTTCGGCACTTTAACATTGTCAAAGCTCAGCTCTGCGGTATCGGAGCAGTGCCAGCCCAGCTTTTTTAATTTCCGAGATGACACACCTTCCATTTTTTGCTCTATGATCAGAAGGCTAACACCTGCTGATCCAGCCGTAGGATCAGTCTTTACTACGGCGATGATCAGATCTCCATAAACACCATTCGTAATGAAAGTCTTAGAGCCATTCACCAGATAATGATCTCCCTTATCCTCTGCTTTGGTCTGAATATTTTGCGCATCTGATCCTGCGCCAGGTTCAGTGATTCCAATAGAAGAAATTAGATCCCCAGCAATCAATCCTGGCAGATACCTCTTCTTCAGCGCTTCAGATCCATATTTCAAAATATACGGTCCAGACATATACTGGACCACCTGCTGGGTTATGGCAAATCCGCCAGAGTTAGTTCTACCCAGCTCTTCATTAAAGACGACGTCATAGAAAAAATCTAAATCAGATCCTCCGTACTCCTCTGGATAGGAGAGACCAAGAAAACCCATATCTCCCATTTTCTTCCAGATAGCTCTAGGCGTTCGCCGGTCTTCTTCCCATTGATCTAAATGAGGCATCACTTCTTTATTTAGAAAGGTCCTAAGGCTCTCTCTAAATAGTTCATGCTCTTCCGTAAAATGTGGTGCGGCTACAGTATTAATCATAATGTGTACTATTCTGTTTTAAAATTAGGGCCTTCGCTTGTCTTATACAATTGATACTCATTAAGTAATGAGTGAAGTTACTAAGCAGTCAATGAAAGGGCTATGACCTCATGCCTCCGTCGACTCGGATGGCGTGACCCGTGATATAGCTGCTATCATCGCTGCATAGCCAGGCAATCGTATTAGCCACCTCTGACGCCTCTCCAAATCTCCTCATAGGAATACTGGCCTTCATCATTTCCGTGACGGCAGCATTATCGTAGATCATGCCAGCAGCCATGGGCGTATCGATCACCGTCGGACAGACACAATTGACTCGAATGTTCATCTTACCATATTCTGCAGCTGCACTTTTAGTCATGCCTACTACAGCATGTTTACTCGCAGCATATGCACTCATGCGCGGTGCCGCACCTACACCCGCCAGAGAAGAAGTATTCACAATGGCTCCACCAGTCCCTTGTTTCATCATGTGATCTAGTGAAGCCTTCATGCAGTACCATACCCCATGCTGATTAACTGCGATGACCTTTTCGTAAAGATCATCTGGATACTCATGAGTGAAGAGTAGTGCCCCTCCTATACCTGCATTATTGACAGCTATATCTAACTGCCCTTGCCGCTCTACCACCCCATTAAAGAGCCGTCTGACCTCGGACCTATCGGTCACATTGCATAGGACTATTTCAGAATGATGCCCTGCATCCTTAATGAGCTCATGGGTTTCTGTAAGTCCTTTTTGGTCAATATCTGAAAGAGCTACGTGACATCCCTCATTAGCTAATAATATACTGGTAGCTCTTCCAATACCAGACGCTGCACCTGTGACAATGGCTACCTTATTTTTAAATTTCATCTAATTAATATTTAAGATTCCCAGTCTTTCATCATTTCTTGCCATCCATTATATAACATAACATTCGTAATCATACCTTATTGATGTTGCCTATGGGCTAATAAAATCCATGACCTCGTATCAATGGGGTCTATGACATTATCTATTTCAAACATACTGGCCATGCTGACGGCTTTTCCTCTCTCGTATGCCAGTTCAACCATTCTATGATATTCATTTTCACGGTCTTCAAGATCTTCTATCGCCTCTAGTTCTTTCCTAAATCCTAACTTAACAGCTCCTTCTAATCCCATGGCACCAAATTCTCCAGTGGGCCAAGCGACTACAAAGTCTGGGACGCGTGTGCTACCTCCCAGCATAGCCATAGCTCCTAGACCATAAGCTCGTCGCAACACGAAAGCATAAAATGGAACACGCAGCTGAGCTCCCGTGATGAAGAGCTGTGAGGCATGACGCACTGTGCCGGATGCTTCTGCTTGTGGGCCTACCATGATACCTGGCGTATCTACGAGAGATATGATGGGCAGCTGATGCTGATTGCAGAGTTTTATAAAAGCATTGGCCTTGATAGCGTTTTCAGAATTGATGGCTCCTGCTTCGTAAGTTGGATTGTTGGCTATCAGTCCAAAGGCTTTACCTTCAATCCTCACTAAATATGTCAGTAAGCCCTTTCCGTAATTTGCTCTGAGCTCTAAGGTAGAGTCGGTATCGCTGAGCAGTCGGACAATGGATCGGATATCATAAGCTCGTTTTCGGTTATGCGGGATGGCCTCTCTAAGTGCGCTCTGATCAGCTACAGTGTATTCTTTCGTGTCACCTTGAAAATAGGAAAGATATTTTTGTGCTACAACTATAGCTTCGTCTTCATCTTTTACCAGAATATCGATCACACCATTTTCTATGTGGATAGCTGGAGGACCTACTTCTTTAGGATGATAGCTACCTAATCCTCCGCCCTCTATCATAGCTGGCCCTCCCATGCCCAGCGAACTATCTTCTGTGGCTATAATGACATCTGCCATACCTGCCAGCGCTGCGTTACCGGCGAAGCAATAGCCTGACACCACGGCAATAACTGGCACCATGCCGCTAAGTCTGCCAAATTCTACAAAGGTAGA
>Ga0114954_1000692_pt1 | contig 10305 bp, 12 predicted proteins | sample Porto_4metaG_FD_87299 | JGI IMG/M metagenome (GOLD analysis project Ga0114954, IMG submission 87299) | Marine algal microbial communities from Porto, Portugal - Porto_4 metaG | ecosystem: Host-associated > Algae > Red algae > Unclassified | place: Portugal: Porto | collected 2015-02-02
AAATGCTGGCGGTACCCCATCGCCATCAAGCTAAGAAAAGCAACTACCTCCAAAACGAAAAAATAAACAAAATTTTCATTCTAGGGTATTATAAAATTCTTAAGTTGATGGATATGTATGGTGCCCCCTAATACCCCTTACAATTTTGTAATATTAATGTCACTAAAATCAATTTCTTCACTATAAATCTTTTACTATAATTTCCATATACAAAGATAAGGAGAGAGTTATATGAAAAAATCACTAGTTATATTTATATTATTCGTACTGTTTTCTAGTTTTGCTATAGGATGCGAGAGATCACCTACTATAAATAGAATGGGAACAGAACAATACTATGTACAAATAAAAAACAAGGGTGAGATAAAAGGTAAACAACGTTTCTATACTTTATCTACTTATAATAAGGATGGAGTAGAAAAAACAGTTACATTTGGAAGTGTAAAACCAAAAGATACCCCCCTTAAAGAAAATGCCTTCATACGCCTTTATATCGATCAACAGGATAACAACAATACAGAGATAAATCATAAAGAAGTAAAATCCTATGAGGAAGTTCAAAAAGACGATTTACCTTCAAAAGTAAAAGAAAAATTACATATTAAATAGTTATCCAATCAAAATAAAGGATACTCTCTTATACACGGATGAGGTAGCACCATATCGCTATTAAACTAGCAGAATAAAATATCCCCTAAAATGAAAAAATACGCTATTCTTTCTGTAGAATCATAGGAAAGGATGGCGTTTTTGTATGTCTATTTCTGTATCTGATGAATTACAACTATTTGCTCAAGAGATTCAAAGTTTTTTATCTCTCAATACCTTACTTGATCTTGCTAGAGATGTTGGTTTTGTTCAGCGAACTAGTAAGTTATCAAGCAAAAGATTTAATAGCTTTATGCGTATGGGTAAGCCAAAGTGTAGCAAAAACTCCCTTAACCCAGTTATGTAGTTGTTTAGAAGCATCAACAGAAGTACTCATAAGTCCTGAAGAACTAAATCAAAGATTTAACTGCGCAGCCGTGCAGTTTCTACAACAAGTATTAGCCAAACTTCTGAACCAAAAATCATTTTCACCTAGGCTGTTTTCTTCTTATAGATATAGACCTCGTGTTTAAAAAGGTGTACCTTTCGAAACACTTCACGGACGTATCAAGGATTCTTTTTATTTTTAGATGCATGAAAATAAAAAGTATTCGTAAAATTTTATCTTTTGGAACTATCAAGCTACTTCTCCGATTCCTTAACATCTACTAGACGATAAAAAGGTATAAGTTTACATAAAATAGAAGTAATATCATGGTACGTAGTAACTATTAAATTAAAGGGGAGAGATAAGGATGGCTACTAATAAATCAAATAATTTTGAAAATGAATTAAATCCTTTGGATATTGACATGATTGATACGAAAGGTACAACAGAAGGCATTAAAGTTACAATACCACCTTACCCAGCTATGCAACCCGGAGATACCGTTATACTCCATTGGGATGGTCATACACACGATTATACGATAGATGAAGATGAAGTTAATAACGTGATTGAAATTGAAATTCCATTCACTGATGCTAAAAAAATAAAAAATAAAAATGTTCCCATATATTATCGTGTTACTGATAGGGCGGGTAATACTAGTGGTCCTACAGAATAAAAAAACAAGGCAAGCTTCGTACTTGCCCTTTTCTATGATTTCATTATTTTTTTGCTGCATATTGTTGGCATGGTACTCAAGTTCTCCAAAGTAGTACCTTTTAGTTAGAAGTCATTAAAATTTCAAAGGGTAGAAAAATTAATTTCTAATAAATTCAATCTGTAGTAGTATATTCGTTACTTCCAACAACAAGCTTCCCTACAGAATAAAAAAATAGATGACTCAATTAGTTTCATTTCTGAAACATTTTAAGTCATCTATTTATCAATTCCAGTTTTGATTTCTTGTTGCTCTACATGAGTGAATTTCCTTGCTTCATACTTTTACATTTATTCATAGCTTTTTGTAAAAAATCAGTCTGGAATCATAGCAGCTTAAGAATTATTGCTTCCAATTATTAAAATCAGTGTAATTTTTATATACATTTTCTATAACATTATCATGCCAGACATTTTTATATTCATCTCTACCCACTTTAACATTATATTCACTAATATCACCATTAGCATTTAACCATCCAGCATTTTCGAGAGCATGTTTGTAGGTAAACGTTCTTACCTGTTTCAATGTTTTAAATGTAATCGGAAAAGATTTTTTTTTCCCATCTTTGTAACCAAACACTCTATATGCCTTTTTTCGTCCACCAACAGTTTTAAAATATGGTTCTGTAAAACATTCTATTTGTTTAATATGAAGCTCCCACCTTTCTAGACGCCTTAAGTAATTAGTTTATATATTGGAAGAAAGATAAACAGCTACTGTAAGGTTGGACTACCAAAACAGCTCAGGGCTGTTTTTAATGTACTTCCGTATTCTTTTATTACTTTGTAGAAACTATTTTTCACCAGTTCAAATATTGAATAAATTGCACACTAATTATTTCTCTATTTGGCCATCTAGAATAGGTCTCTTTTATTATTATTGATAACGTTCTTAAAATTAGCTTCTCTTTAGCAATCTTTTTTCTCTGATGGTTTATGTTTTACTCTATAAGAGAGAGCGGTAACTTGTTGGGAATATTTAAAACCTTTTTCGGATTTTTCGGAAACCCATTTTGAAACAGGTCTTAGTAAACTATTTATGCTGACAATAAGAATGGTTCCCGTTATAGCTATAAGTAAGTAGCCACTACCTGCTAATGTTCCTACAGCAGCTGAACACCATAAGGTTGCTGCTGTATCCAGTCCTCGAACTGTCAATCCATCTTTCATAATAACTCCAGCACCTAAAAAACCAATCCCGCTTACAATTTGAGAAGCTATTCTTGTAGGGGTATTATCAGTTGGAGTGAGTACACTTAATAGTACAAAAAGTGCAGCACCAACGGAAACAAGTACATTTGTACGTAATCCAGCAATGCAATTATGCCATTGACGCTCTAATCCAATTATTGCTCCAACAAGTATTGCTACAAGTAACCTGAGTAGAATGTCTAATTCCATATTTCTGTCTCCTTAATTTCCATTCTTAATGATCATCATGCTCTAAATTGACTTGTTGTAATGGAATCACCTTTGTTTTTTTTATAATTTTATAGCCGAACCAAAATACAAGAAAAAGCAGTAAACCAATATAAGTAGCAAGTACTTCATACCAATCGACATGTGATCCTATAAAGACTGAATAATTCTGTCCTAAAATAATAATAGTACATATTACAAATGCCAAAATAGGACCGATAGGATACCACTTTGCTTGATACGGGAGCTTATTTAAATTCTTTTGTTGATGTAAAAAAGCCTGGCGAAAACGATAATGGCTTATAGCAATCCCTAACCATGCAATAAATCCACAAAGTCCCGAAGCATTCAAAAGCCATATAAATGCTTGCCCTTCTCCAAATAAAGAAGCTGCAAACGCTACGATTGCCACAGTCGTTGTCATAAGTAAAGCATTAATAGGAACACCTTGTTTATTTACTTTTTTTAAGAAATTTGGAGCTTTCCCTTCTTTTGCCATTACCCATAACATTCGGGTTGCAACATACATTCCAGAATTACCAGCTGATAGAACAGATACCAAGATAACTGCATTCATAATAGAAGCTGCAAATGCGAAGCCAATTTTTTCAAATACTAGTGTGAAGGGACTCATTGTAATATTACTAATGTCATTGTTAACTAGATTCGGATCTGTGTAGGGAACTATGACTCCAATTACGCAAATGGTAAGTATGTAAAATAAAAGAATTCTCCAAAAGATTTGCCGCACAGCTTTTGGAATATGCTTTTCAGGATCTTTACTTTCTCCAGCTACAATTCCGACCATTTCTGTACCTTGAAAGGAAAATCCAGCAATCATAAACACACTAAGAATAGAAAGAAAACCTCCATGAAACGGTGCGTCTCCAATTGTTAGATTGTGAAATCCAATAGGATTCCCTTTGAAAATTCCAAATATCGTGGCTATTCCTAACATAATAAACACGACTATAGTAATAACTTTTACAAGTGAAAGCCAAAACTCCATTTCTCCATAATGTTTCACTGAAAGAATATTAATTCCAAACATAAACAGTATGAATAACGCACTCCAAAGAATAGATGGACTGTATGGAAACCAATATTTCATAAGAATAGCTCCTGATGAAATTTCAACTGCAAGAGTAATAGTCCAGCTAAACCAGTAATTCCAACCAATTGCAAAACCAAATGCAGGATCTACAAATTTAGAAGCATACGTACTAAAAGAACCCGATGTAGGCATATACGCTGCCATCTCTCCCAAGCTGGTCATCAACAGGTAAACAATACACCCCATCAACAAATAAGCTATAATTGATCCACCAGGTCCTGCTGTATGAATCGTATTTCCGCTTGCTATAAATAACCCAGTCCCAATGCTTCCGCCTATAGAAATCATTGTTAAATGTCTCATCCCTAATTCTCTTCTTAATTTAGAAGGTTGGGAATTAGAAGGGAAAGAAAAAAGTGGATTTTTCGTTTTTATGGGTGTCTCTTTCAAGTGCCTCATCCTTTTTTGAATTATTTTCCAGAAAAAGAGTATAAAAAAAGACACCAAAGTTCACCCAGTGTTTTTAAAAATCACCATAGTATCCCCTCTCGAAACGCTTACGAGGTTAGCTGTCGGATTCGGGCCTTGAGAGTAGCCCTACCTTCATTTAAGAAGGATTCACCCCGAGTGCAATCGCACAAAATTTGGTTCCCCCGCTCCATATGGATTCAGCGAATAGTGATATGAATTTATGTACAATATATTACTCCTATGCCCTCTTGTTTGTAAACAAGAAAATTAACGTTTTTCAGGGGTAGAATTTTCGCACTGTACACTCCATTTATAATTTGAATTCTTAAATTAAGTCACATACTAAAAAAAGTGAGAATTACAAGTATAGTAATACATGAAGAAGAGTTTGAATTAAATAAAAATAATAGACCTAATTTTTATTAGGTCTATTATTTGCTAGTGTCTTTACTACTTTTAATTACATGGACTACTGATAAGTGGTGTTATGGTAATTAAGTAGGTATTGTATAATTTAGAAAATATATATTAATCAAAGTTAGGAGGGAGTTCATGGGAAGAGAAGTATTATTTGATAATCAAAGTGTAATTTTAAAGTTAAGTGGGGTAACAGGGTTCTTTGCTTTAAAATTAAAATTAGAAATTCCTTATAATACTATTAAGAATGTATATGTGAATCATTTTGATGCTCCACAATGGATGCTCCGTATGCCTGGAACCTCAATTTCTGGACTTAACATTTTTGAAGGTAGTTTTAAATATGCTGATGAATGGTATTTTCTTTCTTATGAAAATAGAGTACCACTCGTAATGATTGAATTAGAAGGACATGAAAAATATAAATATGTTTATTTTGAAATCAATGACCCTACTAAAGTAGCTTCGGATATTAGAAAGCATATAAGGGATTTGTAATTATTTTTTTGTATCTAAGAGAGTACTGCTTACGCTGATGTAATTTATTCAAACAAGTTAGATTAACTCTAGCTTATTTTTTGTTTACAGGTATTACAACCTCTTTATTATTAGTATTTCCAATGTATACTTTTGTTTCTGTTTTTGAGGATATCAGGGGGATCGGTATAAAGTTAATGTTTATGGGGAAATGAAAGTAAACTTTTTGGTAAAAGTTTACTTTCGGATTTTGAATCATTTATAGCTCATTTTGTAATAAATTTCTCAATATTGATATAGATGTTAAATATGGGTTTCATATCGAAAATTAACAAAAAAAATAATATTATAAAAATTAAGATGGTTTGTGTCACTTGTTTTTCCCTTATGCTTAAGATAAGATCATATTCGCCGATCTTATCTTTTTTTATTTGTAAATTTTAGATACAAAAAAAGGAATCCTTATAATAAGGATTCTGCAACAGGAAAGAACAAATATATAATAATAAAAAGAATTACTTATATTATAATTTAATAATAAGACAAAAAATTTAGAAAATTTAGAATGAATTGAATATCGATACACGATTAATTATAATTGATTAGGAGTTGGAGTAGTAATCTGTCATCTGTTCCTTTTTCAAAGAAGATTGATCTCAATCTTCTTTTTTTGTGTTTTTGCCTCTTCTCTCGAAAAAGGAAAAAGAATTACGTAAGAATTGTGGAAATTGCTTGCTTGTAGACTAGTTGTTGCTTACCATGAACCTTCATAAGAACCGTAAATTTATCCATTGTAAGGATTTGTCCACGTACTGGAACCCCATTCTTTAAAAATACAGTAACTTCCCCTTTTTTCTCTTTCAATTGTTCATACATATCTTCTTGTAAGTTATACATGAAATACGCCCCCTATTTGTATCTACTTTTCTTTTAATACTTGCTACTATACAACAATCGTATCACATTTAAATTTAAATACCGCTCTAGCTAGGTACATATTTCGCAAGAAATCTATCAAAAATATAAATAAAATGTCCATTTTACATGAAGTATTACCCCTAAAAAGTAAAACTAAGTTCATGTTTTTTTATAATTAGTAAAATAGACAGTTAAATATTCATATAAAAAACCCGTTATATCAGTACATACACATGATACAACGGGTTTTTATGGGTTTAACATTTTCTTAGTTTTGTAAAACTCGTTTTATCGTCTTCATTTAAGGTAATACAAAAAATCTAACGTAAAAAGAGCAAACCGCATTTTTTATACGGCTTGCTCTTTTTTGTTACACTATTTCATTTTGTAATTCTTTAAGTTTTTTAAAATCTTTAGGATCCATTTTGTCTTTTAGATCATTAATATCAAAACCTAATTTTTTGCCATCTAACTGAATTTCATAAGTGCCAAGCCCAGTTTTAGCATCAATTGGCTTATGTTCTTGAGTTCCTTGTGAAGAAGGTGTATCCGTTATAGTGACATAAAATTTTGTACCTGTACCATAGATATATTCTGCAATTCCTTCAAAATGGACGGATTTATTATTGTGATTTAATGAAATTCCACTTGGTAAAGGATGAGCTAACTGTCGAGATTTTATAAATTCATATATATCACCAATAGGTAACCCAGCGCCTGAATTCATCAGTGCAAGGAAACCATCAGATAAATCTGCTCTTAAGCGGATACTTCCTTCTAATTGACTTCTTTGTAGTGAAGTATAGACATAATATGTCTTTTTGGCAGGCACAACAACCGGTTGGCTAGGGACTGTGTATGCAACTGATTCTTCACTCGTTTGTTCATTAGTAGTACTTGTACTAACTTCAAACGACATACTTGTTTCTACACCCATGCCAAAGATTTTCCCACCAATACTTATATTAACTCCAGCTGATATCCCATTTGTTACTGAAAGAGTTACGGAATCAGTAATGGTTTTGGTAAAACTATCCGAATGTATTGTTTGAGTTTCATTCGTGTCATTCTTAAGTACAGATTCTCCTATAAACATTGTACCTTGAGGTTTACTATTTTTAATTTCAAAGCCATAACTTTCTGCATTTTTGATTGTTAAACGTGATGTATCTACAGCATTCATCATTGAACCGTATATAGGTATCTCTTTTACTATTCGTAACAAATATGCATCTAAATCAAATATTGCCATAAATATTAACCCTCTTCCGTGTTTTATTTTAATTTATATAATCATTTAGTGTTTCAGTTTAACAATTACAATTTAGTAATTTTTTGTTCAACCTTACTAACTGGACTGGTAGTTTCAATTCGCAAAGAAGTAGTCAAACTTGTATCTCCTGTGTTTTCATTAACACGGCTTTCAATAGGTTTATTCCCTGCAAAAATTGCTACGGTAACTTTAGATTTTGCAGGAACATCATATTCATATGTGAAAGTGGAAATATTAGTTTCAGGCATTCCTCTCCTCCTTTCTTATGAGAATTTACGTTTCGTTTTTATCCCTTCGGTAAAGAAAGGATTTGAGGGTATGAAGAATTGCTATATATACTTATTTATTACTTTTTCGAACATACCCACAATATTCACTTTACTATTTTTTCCCATAGGTTTTATTGAGAAATAATTCTAGAATTCAAGAAAGTTCCATGGTCAGATAATTTTGATTTAATCCCAAAGGGAGATGTGTTTTTGTTCGTGGATCTCTTTACCTCTCCATTTAAAGTGTATTGCATGTGCACTTTCGTTTTTGTAAGAGCAACAAAAAGAACCTGTAGAAATTACTACAAGTTCTTTTGGAGATAATGGCAATAATACAACTGGTTTTTATTAATTTGCTATTTTCATACATTTGTAAAACTCGTTTTCACTAAATGAACATTAAACATGTTTTAAAAGTTGTACCTTTTGGGAATATGAAATTTAGGTGGATACTTAATAAAAGTTATTGTACTCGTCTCAATTACCATTAATTAGTAAAAAATATGTTATTATATATTTGTAATTATCAAAATAATAAGAGAGAAGGGGTTGTTGTGGAAACAAAGCTTATGCAAACAGAGAAGAAAATTGATTCGAAATCTCTTTTAGCTTTAGGATTATTAATTATTTCCGGAATTTTATATCAATGTATCGCATTTATAGCGGGTAATATACCTGAATTATTAACAAAGATTTTTGAAGCTTCATGGAATCTTGTGTTATGTGGAATTATAGGATACTTTTTTTTAGGGAAAATATCTTTAGAGCAATTCAAGCATTTTAAATTTAAGACATTACTCTGGGGTTTACCATTAACAATTATCGTTGGCATGGGTTTAGGCGCAATATATGGCTATATTTTTGAGCCTCCAACTACAAATTCTGTTGCTCAAGTAATAAGTGTTTCGATGATTTTAATCCGTGTACCATTTATGTTAATGGGTGAAGAATTGCTATGTACTAACACAATCATCGTATTACAAAAATTAGGATTAAAATTTGGTACAGCATCAATAATATGTAGTGTTCTGTTTGCTTTGTGGCATATTCCTGCTTATGGTTTCGTACCAATGCAATTATTGATAACTATAGTCCCTGTTAGGTTATTACTGAATTATATATGGAAAAATTCAAAGAGCGTTTGGGTAAGTTGGATTTGCCACCTTGCTTACGACATTGTTGGATTTTTGCCAATGCTTTTTAAATAAAAAAATACTTTTACTTATAAGTAACAAACAATAACATAAAACAAAAAAGAACCTTAGGGTTCTTTTTTTACTTATTCTTATTCAGAACATGTAGGGATAGCACCACATCGCTATCAAGCTAATAAATTAAGGGTTTGAAAGTAAACTTCTGGCTAAAAGTTTACATTGGAATTTTGAATCATTTTGTAACTAATTTTGTAATAAATTTCTCAATATAGATATAATTGCTAATAGTGGTTTGAATATTCTTAATTAACGAAATATAAACAATTGTAGTTCTTGTACACGACATAATTGAAAAGCAAAAGAATTTACATTATATATTTGTAAAAGGTATTTTACCGCATTGGGATTATATGTGGAAAGATAGAGCCGGAAATAGATGTATGGGAATAGTTATGTATCCAGAGAAACGAAAATGTTCAACAAAAATGCTTCAGAAAATAAAAAGAGCGTATGAGCAAGCGGCAGAAATTAAAGTAACTGTACAAGTCCAACAGACATATGAGTACGTAGAAGGAATGATCGTATACTTTGATGAAGAAGCTCCTGTATGTACAATGCTTGATAAAGATGAGAATCCGCATCACATATTTGTAAAAGATATTTTGCTTATTGAGTACTCTGAATAAACTTTTCATACATAATTTGAAACGCCATAATAATAATCTTTTTCTAAATTAGTTATCTTTTAATATGCAACGAGAAATGAAAGTATAAGTACAATATTTAATAAAGTAAAATTGATACATGTAATCGTTTGTTAGAACAGATTATCGCTTCATATCTGTTCTTTTTTGCGTGATGCTGGAGAAATATATTCCTCCAGCATTTGCCGTTTTATGACAAATAATATTGTTAACTTTTTTTAAAATGATGTTAAATTCGTTGACGACTTTTTTGAAAAGCCCTTTATTGACATGAGTTTTAAAATGTTGTTTCATAGGTATAGTATTGAAAAAGATCGACAGTCTTGTAGGAAAGTAAAAGTTAAAAAAAGAAAGAATTTATACATATATCTTGTGTCTTATTTTGAAACGTAATACAATATATAGAGAAATCAAGAAATGACATACAAAGAGTATAGATTGGAGAGGGAGGGT
>Ga0114954_1000693_pt1 | contig 10300 bp, 12 predicted proteins | sample Porto_4metaG_FD_87299 | JGI IMG/M metagenome (GOLD analysis project Ga0114954, IMG submission 87299) | Marine algal microbial communities from Porto, Portugal - Porto_4 metaG | ecosystem: Host-associated > Algae > Red algae > Unclassified | place: Portugal: Porto | collected 2015-02-02
CAGTCTTTGATATTTTGGGTGTTGTTTATGAGTATACCACTTCTACTCATCAGGTAGCATAGTAAAAAAATTGAAGCCCGTCAGGGTTTATTTGATATGCCTACTTTTATAAAATCTATAAAATCTATAAAAGATAATAAAAAACTATATGGAAAGACCGCATTTTGTATAAAAATATACCTTAAGTTGATGGATGTGTGACGATACCCCATGCCCATCAACTTAAGAATTTTATAACACCCCCAGGATGAAAATTTCGTGTATTTTTAATAGAAAACGGCTTATTTTTTCGTTTAGGGGGTATTTGCTTTTCTAAGCTTGATAGTGATGGGGTACCGCCAACATTTCGAAAATTTAGTACGCTAAGCTTATTTTTAAAACGATATCTCATAAAAAAAGAACCTTACTTAAGATAAAATTCTTTTTTTCTTTATCTATTAACTTTTTTCATTTTACTTACAAAGAAACTAATGATACCGATAGCTATCAATGAATAACCAATTGGTAGTAAATAAAATGGTTCTACAAGAGTACCATCCGCTGCGATTTTAGATCCGATCGTATTAAAGCTAACTAAACATCCGACTCCTAAGATAAATGGTATTACAGATAAAGTATATTTTTTCATTTCAAGTTCTCCATCTTTAAATTTATTTAACACATAGTAATTGCTGTATAGTCAGTATTATAATCCCCTTGTATTAATTAGTACTATTCAAATACATGACAAAAAACTTACAAATTCGTAAGGTATGGACAGGAAAATTTTCGCAGAACCTGTACGCTAAAGCTAAATCCCATGATATAACAAGGTTTTCATTGTGAGTACCGAAAGACGTCGTTTTTGTTACGGGAAACATTTTAAAGTTTGTATTGAAATTTCGAATTTCTAGAAGTATCATATACATATTCAAACATCTGAAGATGTATATGATATTTTCGGATTTTTAATTAAAAATAAGAAGGTGTTTTAATGGGAAATGAAATGCAACAATTTAAAGCTGATTTTTTTAAAGCTTTATCACATCCTTTGCGAATAGGTATTCTAGAACTATTGTCAGAGGGTAAAAGAAGTGTAAATGAAATTCAAACCATCCTTAACAAGGAAGGTTCAGCTGTTTCTCAACAATTAAGTGTACTACGTTCAAAAAACATTGTCGTTGGTACGAAAGATGGAAAACGAGTTTTATATTCTCTACGAGACCCTATGATTGTAGATTTACTGGTGGTTACACGGAAGATTTTTAACAACCATTTAATCGATACGATTTCAATGTTAGAAGAGCTAGACGAAACAGAAAGTGAAACGATAGTTAAGGAGGGGGAAGTTGAGTAGTGAAGTTAAGAAAGAAGATATCATCCAACATGGGATTGAAACTTTCCACTCAATAGGAGCTCATCATGTTTGTAAAGTTTGTATTAAAAGCGGGAATTCTTGCTGTTTTTCATGCCAACATTTACAAGATGGAGTTGGATGTCAAAAAAGAAATACAGCTTGTACAGCTTGGTTATGTGGGATTCAAGGTTTTTTATTTGATCAAATTGGATTATTAGATGAATGGAATCATTTTTGGAGTGAAATCCCAGGACAGATGTTTCGTAGAGATATGACTCCAGATAAGGTACGGATTACATCGTTTATTGATACGAAGAAGCTAGATAGTCGAGCTGGAGAACTTCTAGCGGAAAGGTTGAAATCCTACGTACAACAAGGTGGAAATGTAGGTAAATTAGAGCGTCATTTAAGAAAAACGTATAGTAAATATTAGGATAATGTTTTATTTTGTAAAAATGAAAATCTCCTCTATAAAGGAACGAGAAATACATTTGTAATCCAGATTTATTATAAATAGAAAAGAAGGGTTTGTAATGAGAGGATTATTTACGGGAAGGTTTGAAGGATATTCATTGGGACATTTTCAAAAGGATCTTTTGTCAGGAATGATAGTTGGAGTTGTTGCGATACCACTTGCTATGTCTTTTGCAATAGCTTCTGGTGTTAAACCAGAGTATGGGATTTATACAACATGTATTGCCGGAATACTCATTTCGCTATTTGGTGGTTCAAAATATCAAATTGGGGGACCTACAGGTGCCTTTGTTCCAATTCTTTTAGGCATTGTCATTACCTATGGATATGAAAATTTACTACTTGCTGGTTTGTTAGCCGGAATTATCTTATGTCTTATGGGAATTTTTAAACTGGGATCTTTAATTAAATTTATCCCACGTCCTGTAACAATTGGTTTTACGTCAGGCATTGCCGTCATTATCTTTACGGGACAAATTGCTAGTTTTTTAGGTCTAACAGGTATAAAAAAACACGAGGAATTTATAGCAAACCTGCAGGAAATCTTCACTCATATCGGTACTACCAATTTTTACAGTGTTATAACTGCTTTGATTTGCTTTTTTGTTATACTCATCACACCAAAACTTTTACCTAAAGTACCTGGTTCATTAGTAGGTGTTGTAATTTCAACTATCATTGCAACTATATTTTTCTCAGGTCATGTGCCTACTATTGGTACAGCGTATGGTACGATTCCCAATACACTTCCTCAGTTTGATATACCAGAAATCACAGTAGAGCGTATCAAACAGTTAATTGGCCCTGCATTTGTTATTGCAATGTTGGGTGGTATAGAATCTCTTTTATCCGCTGTCGTGGCAGATGGAATGACAAATAGTAAGCACAACAGTAACAAAGAGCTGATTGGTCAGGGCATTGCCAATATTGTTACCCCGTTATTTGGAGGGATTCCGGCAACTGGAGCAATTGCTCGAACAGCAACCAATATTAAGAGTGGAGCTACATCTTCGATGTCAGGAATTATTCACGGGGTATTTGTGTTATTCACACTTCTACTATTAGCTCCATACGCTTCGCATATTCCACTTGCTAGTATGGCTCCCATTTTAATGGTGGTAGCTTGGAACATGAGTGAGCAAAAACATTTTATTCACATCCTTAAAATGAAAACGGGGGATTCTCTGGTATTACTTGTAACATTTCTATTGACTGTATTTACAAGTTTGACAACAGCCGTGGAAATCGGACTTATTTTAGCTGTTATTTTATTTACAAAACGTATGAGCAACATGCTTGTCATATCTAAAGTGCTTCCTGATCATACAAGGAAGCATGAAAAATTGTTACCACATGTGGTAAATAAAGCTCATGATTGTCCACAAATTAGTATTTATACAATAGAAGGACCGTTATTCTTTGGAGCTGCTCAAACATTTGAACAAAACATTTTAGCGACCATTCATTATAAACCCAAAGTTTTAATTTTGCGTATGGGAAAAGTTCCTTTTATTGATACAACAGGAGAGTCTTACTTTAGGAATATTGTTCAGCATTTTAAAAACCAAGGTGGCGTACTTCTCATTTCAGGAATTCAATCAGAGCTAAAAGCAACACTAGATAAGAATAGATTGTACGCTGAGATTGGAGAAGAAAACTTTTTTGATCATACCGGAGAAGCCATCAACTATGCTTTAAGACATTTGAATACAAAAAAATGTATAGGGTGTAAGCATTTCGCTTTTCATGAATGTACCGGGCTTTCTCAGGAAGTGAATACAATAAAGAAAAAGTCAAATGCATTAGAGTTTTAAAAATTCACTTCACATACAAAGTTTGTTTGATTTGATCTACTCTTTTAATCATTTTATTAAAAAATAGAGAAGGAGAAAGTTTACTTTGGAGAATGCGGAGAAGATTTTTACAAGGTTTGAACAAGAAGGTTTTTCATACATCCAACATATGATTATGAAACAGCAAGAAGAGAATATCTTCCTTACATTTCAATGTAAAACAGATTGTACGATTAGTGTTCTTTCAAAAGATGATAAAGAGAATTATGAAAAAAGCGTGTCATTTTTTTCTTGTGTTTCTGGTGGTGTAATTGTATGGGGAATAGATTCAAGTAAAAACAAAAATGGTGTTAACAGGGCTGAGAAAATACAACCTATCTCTAATGGAAAGACGTTTTTAACGAATTTAAATGGTTTGTTTTCAAAAGACATTCCAGCTATACGGCCAGATGTTAAAAACATATACATTCCATTCCCTAAAGAAAAGAACAAAGGGTTTGTAATCACATATGTTCCAGGGAACAATTATTTGTTAAATCTGAATAACTATTACACAAAAACTAGGGGTAGCTTTGTAATGATGATGGGACAGATTCTTTTAAATGATGTGTTGAAAAGTAGAAAACCATGAAAAAATTAATAATAAATCATGAGTATAGAGGAGCATAAAAAATGTCTGAATTTAAAAATCAAGTATTAAATGTTTTAGAAGAAGTATGTGAAAATGATATCGTAAAAGATAACCCAGATGTGCAATTATTTGAAGAAGGGATTCTAGATTCTTTTGGTACAGTATCTTTATTGGTAGAATTTCAAGAATGTTTAAACATTGAAGTATCTATTTCTGACTTCGACCGTGATGAATGGGCGACACCGAACATGATCATTAAGAAACTGAATGATCTGCGATAAAAATAGATGCTTGAGACACAGATAAGAAAAGCTTCTTACATTTTAACTTCGTAATTGTTATTCTTACGAAGTTGTAAATAGGTAATTAAAAATTTTTTATATATTTAGAATGAATGATAACGAGTGGAGGAAATAAAAATATGTCTAATTTACCAAATTGCCCAAAATGTAATTCAGAATACATTTACGAAGATGGAAATCTTTTTGTTTGCCCAGAATGTGCTCATGAGTGGACTTTAGAATCAGAAACTGAAAATAGTGAAGATACAAAAGTGATTAAAGATGCAAACGGAAATATCTTAAACGATGGTGATTCTGTAACAGTAATTAAAGACCTTAAAGTAAAAGGAACTTCATCAGTCGTAAAAATAGGTACAAAAGTAAAAAGTATCCGTTTAGTAGATGGAGACCATGATATTGATTGTAAAATTGATGGTTTTGGAGCTATGAAATTAAAATCTGAATTTGTTAAAAAGGTTTAAATTGTGGGTTTAATAAAACAGAGTTAATTTGAAAGCCAATGAATGTACAGCATTTTAATAGAAAGACCGCATTCATGATAAGATTTTTTGAATGAGATCTTTCTATTTTTTTGAACTTATCTCAGCCATACCTGTATTTCAGTTGGATCAGTGAATTAACGGAAAGATAAGAGGATAAGACGATAAATATCGTTTTGCCTCTTGTGTTATTTTTATGAGTGGCTCCAAAAAGAAGGAATCGTTGCCGTACCCCGTCTAGACACATCTATCTATTATCAATTTGGTGTATTTTGTATTATTCCCCTTTTTCGGGGGATGGGCAAAAACACCCGTACATGAATTTACAAATACGAAAAAGAACATACAGGATAAAACCATACATCAAAATTTGTAATATGTTTGGCATTTCTGGTAGATTAGACACTTCGCTCCACCTCTTTAATGGGTTTCATTTTCTTTGGTTGGGCTGTTTCTTTTGCCTGTTGCTCATTCACTTGTTTCTTTCGGACATCGTTCCAATCTTTTTCATTCGTTGGAATATCCTCTTTAAGATCGACAAAGCATTTCATTGTCTGAATGAAGTCTTTCCCAGCCTTATCATTATCAACTGCCATAATGACCTCTTTAATATCGTGCCCTTCTTTTTTCGCATCCATTAAAGATTGAATCACTGTTTTTGACTTCAATCCATGCATAGAAACCAGGCGAGCATTTTGTATATTATTTTGCTTGATACTCCAATGAGATAACATGTCGATTGGATCTTCATAAAAATAAATCTTATCCGGTTTACCTACATCAACCGTAAAACCGACATTGATTTTTTCATAATTCGGGACAATTTGCTTAAAGCTTCCTCTTTTATTCTCCATTTTGACCGTACCTTGACGGTTCATTCCAGTGACTTGCCCTTTGCCTCCTTCTTCCCTCCATTTAAACACCACATTATTTTTCTTATCCTGGGCGATAAGATCCTTTTTAATCAGCCAATTCACCAAGCGAGAATCTATTTTCCGTTCATTAATCAGATATTCTTTAAGCTCTGTTTGCTTATTTACTTCCAGGTGTTTGGGATAACTAAATGGGGTCACCATACATGCCCATCAACTTAAAAATAATAACTACCCTCAAGAGTAAAAAAAGCTATTCTTACTAAAAGAATAGCTTTTTTTCATTATTTAAATATGATTTCATCTGAATTTAATGGAGTTTTTTCCTACAAAAGTAGTAGAATTTTTATTTGAATTTGCTACCTCAGTTGGATTTATCACATTTCAATTTCGATAGAATAGTAAATAGGTATATCGGATATGGAAATACATTACAATGATTATACATACTTCAGATTTAGAATTACAGTAACTACTCAACCCGTAGTTACTAATAAAGAAAGGAATAAGCAGAATGATACAGAACATATACGAAACTCATTTACATGTAAGAGATTTAGAAAAGGCGATAGATTTCTATCAAAATAAGCTAGGGTTAGCATTAGCAAGAAAACTATCCAAAAGAAAAGTGGCTTTCTTTTGGGTAGGAGAAAGTAAAAAGCAAATGCTTGGACTATGGGAAGTACATAATATTGAAGATTTTGAGATGAAACACTTTGCTTTTGGTGTAGAATTAGAATTTCTAAAGACTTCTAAATTGTGGTTAGAGAATCGTGGAATAGAAGTGGTAGGAAGCCAAGGAAAAGGAAATCAAGAGCCAATTGTCCAAAGATGGATGCCAGCTGCAAGTGTATACTTTCTAGATTGTGATGGAAATAAATTAGAGTTTATTTCTATGTTACATGATAATCCAGATGAATTAGAATATGCATCCTATTTAAGTGAATGGGATGCGGAACACCAAGAAAAATAAATGAGATTGTATCTATAAAACGGAAAAAACGTTATCCTTTTTGTAAAAATATACAAAAAGGATGACGTTTTTTATGAATTTTTCGATTCAAAACGAACTACAATTATTTGCTGAAGAATTATATGAACATCTTACTCCTTCATTTTTAGAAAATCTTGCTAGAGAACTAGGTTTTGTACAACGAAAACGTAAGTTTTCAGGTCATGATTTAGCTACTATCTGTGTCTGGATTAGTCAACGGGTAGCGAGTGATTCTTTAGTGCGACTATGTAGTCAACTTCATGCTGTTACAGGAACGCTTATGAGTCCAGAAGGGCTTAATAAGCGTTTCGATAAAAAAGCTGTTTTCTTTTTAAAACATATTTTCTCTTCGTTATTAAAAAGTAAAATTTTTGAAACATCAGTGATTCCTAGTTCTTCAATCACTTATTTTCAACGAATTCGTATTTTAGATGCAACGATTTTTCGGGTGCCAAAGCATTTAGCTAGTGCGTATCCTGGATCAGGTGGTTGTGCTCAAACAGCGGGTATAAAAATTCAGTTAGAATATGATTTACATAGTGGTCAGTTTTTAAATTTCCAAGTGGAACCAGGGGAAAATAATGATAAAACCTTTGGAACAGAGTGTTTAGCAACATTACGTCCTGGTGATTTATGTATTCGGGATTTAGGCTATTATTCACTGGATGATTTAGATCAAATGGACCAACGTGGCGTGTATTATATCTCACGGCTCAAATTAAACAATAGGGTGTATATCAAAAATGAATTTCCTGAATACTTTCGAAATGGGACAATAAAAAGACAATCTCAGTACATCAAAGTTGATTTAGAACACATTATGGATACCTTAAAACCAGGGCAGGTTTATGAAATAAAAGATGCTTATATTGGAAAGGATAAAAAACTATTCACTCGGGTGATTATGTATCGATTAACGGAAAAACAACTTCGTGAGCGTATGAAAAAACAAGTGTATAAGGAAAGTAAAAAGGGTATTACGTACTCAGAGAAAAGCAAACGATTAGCTGGTATGAATATTTATGTCACCAATACACCATTGGAATGGGTTCCGATGGAACAAATACATGATTTTTATTCCCTTCGTTGGCAGATTGAAATTATCTTTAAAACTTGGAAATCCTTATTTCAAATTCATGATTGGCAAAATATCAAACGAGAGCGATTAGAATGCCACATTTATGGAAAACTCATTGCTATTTTTCTATGTTCTTCTACTATGTTTAAGATGAGACAATTAATTTTACAAAAGAAACAAAAGGAACTAAGCGAATATAAAGCCATTGGAATGATACAGGATCATCTATACATCTTGTATCAAGCAATACAACAAAACACTCAAGAAATAACCAAAATCTTGTGCCGTCTATTCAACCTCTTACTGAAAAATGGAAGAAAGTCTCACCGATATGAGAAGAAAACAGTCTTTGATATCCTGGGTGTTATTTATGAGTATAGTGGATTGGAAAAACAAAGGAAAATCGCATGATTTTTAAAATTGGGTTGATTGAGGTTTATTTGATATGCTTATTTTTAAGGACACAAAGTATTTTAAGAGTTTTTCCGTTCATATGAGCGAAAGTTTATTTTGTTTGGGTTCTTAAGTTGATGGGCATGGGGTCACCATATCAAAAAAAGAAAATTGTACGTTAAGACACATTTTAGACATAAATTAACCAATTCCTTGTACGTTAAGGAATCGGTTTTTATTTTTGAAGGATATTTGAAGAAATATCAGGGACCTAATCCAAGATTGAAATACACAAAAGAACCAGCCCATGGCTACTTTAAATTGTGTTGCGTTAACGTCCATTTTCATTGGTATCTTTATGTCCTAATGCAACAAAAATGATATTGTGTTGTATTAGGTGACGTATGTTTAATTTTAAATTTTCATAAAAGGAAAACCAAACATGTACTTAAAGTTAAAAAATAAAAGAACTCATGTCGGAAAAATGATAATTCTCCCCTAAAATAAGTGGAAAAACTTTCAAATTACTATTCTACTGTAGAATAAAAATGATACATTAATAATTAAGGTAATACAGTTCACTATTTAATTTTAAATTATTTAGAAAGATATTGAGGTGCAATAGATGATACATAATATTCCAGATGTCTATACAAAAAAAATTCTTATAGTAGATGATGAAAAAGAGATTTTAAATTTGTTGGAAGCAGTTTTAAAGAAAGAGGGGTTTCAACATATTTATACGTGTACAACAGGAAAAGAAGGAATACACATGTGTAAGCAAGTACAGCCAGATCTTATCATATTAGATATTATGCTTCCAGATTTAGATGGATATAGTGTTTGTCAGCAAATTCGACAGTTTACATTCGTTCCAATATTCTTCTTATCGGCGAAAAATGAAGATTTAGATAAAATACTTGGATTAAGTATAGGTGGCGATGATTACATTACGAAACCTTTTAGTCCGAAAGAAGTAGCATATAAGATGAAAGCCTTTTTTCGACGCAATCAATATCAAGAAAAAGCTCGGATTGTGTATCAGTTTGGAGACATTACGATAGATGAGGCACAAGGGACAGTGTTAAGGGGAGATACATTACTAACTTTAACAGCAAAAGAATTTAATATATTACTATTTTTAATAAAAAACCCAAATCAAATTTTTAGTAAGGCTCGCTTATATGAAGCTGTCTGGGGCGATACGTATCTGGGTAATGACAATATTATGATGGTACATATGAGACATTTAAGAGAAAAAATAGAGGATAACCCTTCTAAACCCCATTACCTTGTAACAGTAAGGGGACTAGGATATAAACTTAATACAAAAGGTGATGTAAGATGAAGTGGAAGGTCACGAGACTATATATTACCTCATTAATAGGATTAATTATGTTTATCCTAATCGTTCAATTTTTTGCTTTTAGTTATTTAGTATTTACTTATAACCGTGAGGGAATGGGCGATCCAGAGGGCTCAGTATTAGCTTTTCAAAGAGAAATCACGATAGAAAATGGAAGTATTTCTATAACAAATAAAGGAAAAAATTTTTTACAAGAACATGGAGCATGGTTACAAGTATTAAATCATAATAGTGATGAAGTATTTCAAATGTATAAGCCTAAAAATACACCAACTCACTATACTCCTAGTGAGTTGATTTTACGCTATAAGTACGATATTGGGAATTATACAACGTTTGTAGGCAAGTTAGATAAAAGTACACAAGTAGAAAGTTACATTGTCGCTTTCCCGTCAAAACAAGCATTGCGAAAATCTGTCTATTTGAACTTCAATAATTTATCTAGCTTCTATCCATATGGGATTTTAATGTTGATAGGAGTAACAGTGGTTTGTATTTTATTATTTGCTTACATTGTGGCAAGGTATATGTCAAAACCTGTTGTCATGATAATTGAACATATTAATAAATTAAAACAAGGAC
>Ga0114954_1000702_pt1 | contig 10208 bp, 6 predicted proteins | sample Porto_4metaG_FD_87299 | JGI IMG/M metagenome (GOLD analysis project Ga0114954, IMG submission 87299) | Marine algal microbial communities from Porto, Portugal - Porto_4 metaG | ecosystem: Host-associated > Algae > Red algae > Unclassified | place: Portugal: Porto | collected 2015-02-02
AAAAGCCTTTTGATCAGCCCATGTATATGCGCTTGGTGTCTGAGACCTATCCTTTTCCTTGGATAGCGCTTCCCCATGAAGAAGAACTTTCTGATCCACGTAAAAATGTGGTGTATTATGAATGGGTACGAGCCTATACCTTAGAAGATATTTCAAAAGAAGTAGCACATCAACCTTTAGAAAAGCAACTGCAGTTATACGAAGAGAGCGTAATTTTTGATACGGTAGTCATAGATGTCAAAAATACTTTGAACATAGAAATTCCTATTTCGTATAAGGCAAACGAATCACGACAACTAGTGCTGGAAATCTATGATAACGATGATAATAAAATAGCGACAGATAAGGTGAAATTGCTACCAGGTTATGGTCATTTTCGTCATAATCTACAAATGGATAATACTTTGCATATGCGCGGTGAATATAGACTTCTAGCGAAGTTACAGTACATAAATGAAGAAGATAAAACCATTTTGGATCGCAACAACCTCATTTTAAAACTCAAGTAGGTCAATAATCTACTTTTAAAACCATTTATAACCCTTAATGGGTCATTTGTAGTGTTGTTTTCGAGCAAATCGTGCTATTCTTGTTCAGTCCCTTAATGTTTAATATGGGTACTTAGGCTCCAAAAGGTAAAGACTTGAAAACACGTTTAGATAAGATTTAAAATAGTACAAATGAAAAAATACATTGGTAAAAAAATAGGTGTGCTGGCTGTAATTATTGGTGCAAGTTTACAGTCAAACCTTCATGCGCAAACTGAACAGTATGAAGAAAGTTGGGAATCTTTAGCCAACGTGAATGCTACGCCAGACTGGTTCTTAGATGCAAAATTGGGCATTTATGCACATTGGGGTCCCGTTTCAAGTGCATTTGAGGGTACTGAACCAAACAAACATTATGCAGGTTGGCATGGAATGATGATGTATAATGACGGAAAAATTATTGAAACCAAAAACGGTAAGCCAAGTAACAATTACATTCATCATAAAAAGAAATACGGAAAGCCTTCTAAAAAGGGATATATAGAAATCATAGAAGATTTTTCTCCCACAGCTTTCGATGCCAAAGAATGGGCGGATCTATTTGCAAAATCTGGGGCACGATTTGCAGGTCCTGTAGCTATGCACCATGATAATTTTGCGATGTGGGACAGTAAAGCGACCCGATGGAATTCTATGAATTATGGAGGTATTGATCCATCTGCAGCACTGAAAAAGGAGATAAATGATAAAGGAATGCGTTTTATTGGGTCATTTCACCATGCATTTACCTGGAAATATTTTGGTCCTGCACATGCTCACGGTAACATAAACTCGAAGGATTATGATTTGTATACCAATCCGCATAGTTTGGACAATGACACGCCAGATGAAGCTTTTATGACCGCATGGTGGGCAAGTTTAAAAGAATACATAGATAAGTACCAACCGGATATTATTTGGTTCGATTGGTGGTTAGAGAATTTACCCGAAGAAGACCGACTTAAATTTTTAGCCTATTACTATAACAAGGGCAAAGAGTGGGGCAAAGAAGTAGCGGTTTGTTATAAAGAAGCAACCTTTAACGAAGATGTCGCTATAAAGGATTATGAACGCGGTAGACCAAATCAACCCAAACAGAATGCTTGGTTAACCGATACCTCTCCCGGAGCTTGGTTCTATAGACCAAATGCAAAGTTTAAAACAGCTAATGAGCTCATAGATATACTTGCGGATATTGTAGCTAAAAACGGATTAATGTTATTGAACGTACCACCAAACCCAGATGGAAGTATTCCGCCAGAAATGCAACAATTACTAACAGATATGGGGTCTTGGTTAGCAATTAATGGCGAAGCTATTTATGACACACGCCCATGGACGGTATTTGGCGAAGGACCAACAAGGTTGCCAGAAGGTGGGCACAAGGTAGAGGAAAAGTTAAAAATCGAATATCAAGAAAAAGACATTCGGTATACCCAAAAAGGAAATAAAGAAATTTTTGCCATTGTTTTAGACGAACCAAAATCGGCAATTACAATGAAGACACTTTCTACTGATATTGGCGTCTTAAATTCTAAAATTCTGAATGTGCAATTAATAGGGAGCAATGAGAAATTAAGTTGGGAACGCAACGAAAAAGGACTTGTTATTCAAAAACCAACTTCCTTTCCTTCAAAATATGCGCATGCCTTTAAAATAACTTTAGAAGGTTACAGAGAGAATGATATTGGTGGTGACGTTGAAGCACATATAGATTGATTTCTGATGGTAAATTATACGGTCTTACTTTCAAAAAAGGTGATAATAGGTTTATGTTACATAGGCATTGGCTGTATGTTTTCCTTGCAATCACAAGATAGACCCAATGTTATTTTAGTACTTGCCGATGACCAAGGTATTGGAGATTTAGGGGCACATGGCAACCCGTGGTTAAAAACACCGGAAATAGATGCCTTTTACGATGATGCCGTACGAATGACCAATTTTCATGTATCGCCGCTTTGCACACCCACTAGAGCTGCAATAATGACCGGAAAGTATCCTATAAATAATGGAGCTTGGGCAACGTATAAGGGTAGAGATGCCCTTTCCAATTCGGTGACAATGGCAGATGTTTTTCAACAAAACGGCTACAAAACCGCCCTATTCGGCAAATGGCATTTGGGGGATAACTATCCTAATCGACCAACCGATGCTGGTTTCGATAGGGCCATACATCATTTGGCAGGAGGTATTGGTGAATTGTCTGATTATTGGGGTAATGACTATTTTGATGATGTATATTACGTAAACAACGAACCCAAACAATTTAAGGGTTACTGTACCGATGTTTGGTTCAATGAGACCATAAATTTTATTAAGCAAAACAAAGACCATCCTTTTTTCGTGTATTTGCCTTTAAATACGCCTCATGACCCGCTATATGTCGATGAAAAATATGCGGCTCCGTATCGACATTTAGAAGGAAAACAAATAGTTAGTGCCGATCTCTATGGCATGATAGCCAATATTGACGAGAATTTTGGCAAACTTAACCGGTTCTTAAAAGCGGAGAAATTAGAAAAGAATACCATTGTTATTTTCATGTCAGACAACGGTACACGCTTTGGGTATCGTGCAGCCGATAACTTAGGATATAATAAAGGATTTAAAGGAATAAAAGGTCAGAAGGAAGAAGGTGGACATAGGGTTCCGTTTTTTATTCGATATCCTAAAGCGAAAATTAAAGGAGGAAAAGACAATAATGAACTGGCGGCTCACATAGACCTTATCCCAACCTTGGCAAATTTATGTGCATTGAATGTGCCAGATAGTTTGAGTTTAGATGGAATCGATTTTTCCCCTGTATTAAAGAATACGAATGCAAGTTTAAGAGAACGAGCACTATTTCTGCACAACCGACAAGACTGGAGACCACCCACACAAGAACATGACGGACTCGTTTTACAGAACGAATGGCGATTACTAAAGGGGAAAGAGCTTTATAATATCATTGATGACATAGGGCAAAAGCAAAATCTGGCAAAAGAACATCCGCAATTGGTTAAAGATTTGAGGAGTAAGAATGCCACTTTTTATATGTCGGTTATGGCTAATAATGTATTTACCGAATTACCGGTTACCATAATAGGTTCTGAACATCAAAAAGAAATAAAATTAACCATTCAACATGCTATCGGAGACGATAGCGGTATTTGGAAAACCGAACAAGTGGCCGCAGGCGTAAAAAATAAAAATAATAGGTATGCCATAGAAGTTGCTTCGGCGGGTACGTATAAAATCTCTTGTATGCGCTGGTCAAAAGAAGTCCCTGGTCCTGTTTTAGGAGTACCCGGCAAATATCCTAAATCAAATTTTGAGTATGTCGCCATTTCTCCTGATAAAGTGAGGATACAAATAGCCAATCAAATATTGGAAAAATCTATAAATGCGAATGAAGCGTCAATAGATTTTGAAGTGTATTTAGAAAAAGGAAAAACATTATTGGAAACCGACTTTGTATTTGGCACTGATGCATACGGAGTCTATTATACCTATATCAAAAAAATCTGATATGCTACTGTTTGTATATGATATCAAGGATAATGATTGATGATGAGTAGGTGCATTTTAGTTAATTAAGTTTTAGTGTAATGGATCATAAATAATTGTTGCTGAATGTATTAATGATTTGTTCAGTTAATGTCTAGTTATAAAATAGTAAGCTTTAAGAATGGTATTATAAATTACCGCTTTGTGTAATGCATAATATTTTGGCTTAAAAAATTAATAAAATCTAAAATTTTATTTCATAAATGAGAATAATTAAAACATTGTTGGGTATTTATGTTTTATCGGTATTTGTAAGTTGCCAAGAGAAAGCTGATAAGCCGTCTGAAAACACCCAAGAGAAAAATGATACCAAGTCAATAAGCCAACAACAAATAGACCATTTAGGTATTACCGATGTTGACCATTTAAGTGATGCATCAAAAAGGGCATTGGCCTGGCCAACTGATTTGGGAGATGAGTGGTTTTTAGAATTTAATCAATTAGAACCGTTAAAAGGGGATTTGGCATATGAAGAAGGTGTTATAAGAAGAGATCCAAGTGCCATGATCATGGAAGATGGTAAGTACTATGTGTGGTATTCAAAAGGAGTAGGACCTACTCAAGGTTTTGATGGTGATGTGGAAAATGAAAAAGTATTTCCTTGGGATCGTTGCGACATCTGGTATGCTACATCAGAAGATGGTATTACATGGAAAGAAGAAGGTATAGCGGTAGCAAGGGGTAAAAAAGGTGAATATGACGATCGCTCGGTATTTACGGTAGAAATCATGAAGCATGAAGATATGTATTACCTAAGTTACCAGACCGTAAAATCGCCTTATAATAAAAGGGTGAAAAATCAAATTGGTTTGGCTTGGTCTACTTCACCTAACGGACCTTGGACTAAGAGTAAAGAACCTATTTTAAGTCCCGCAGACAATGGTGTTTGGGAAGGCGATGATCCTAATGATCGCTTCTCCGTTAAGAAGAAGGGAGATTTTGATAGCCACAAAGTGCATGATCCGTGCATTCTTCCTTTCAATGGCAAGTTCTACTTATACTATAAAGGTGAGCAAATGGGAGAGGAGATCACTTTTGGAGGTCGTCAAATTAGACATGGTGTCGCTATTGCAGATAATCCTAAAGGTCCTTATGTAAAATCACCTTACAATCCTATAAGTAATAGTGGGCATGAAATATGTGTATGGCCATACAATGGTGGTATAGCATCTCTAATAACAACAGATGGTCCCGAGAAAAATACAATACAATGGGCGAAAGATGGCGTAAACTTCAACATCATGTCTTCTATTCCGAGTCCGCCACACGCCATAGGTTTAAATAGAGCGGTTGATAGCGAGAAAGAACCGACCGAAGTCTTAAAATGGGGGCTGACCCACGTATATAACAGTAGCGATTATCAAAGTATTATGCTATTTACATCTCGTAAAAAGAAGAAATACTAGCACATATATTTCATATGAAAATCAAGGTCCATAAGGTGTTTGATAATGAATGGTGTTCACAATCGGGCAAATTCTTGTTATTAGCTTTTCTTTTAATAGGACAATGCTTAATAGCTCAGAAAAAGCCGAACATTGTTTTCATCCTTTCTGACGATGCCGGATATGCCGATTTTGGTTTTCAAGGAAGTAAAGAATTTAAAACGCCTAGGTTAGATGCTTTGGCAAAAGAAAGTATACAATGTACGCAAGCATATGTAAGTGCAGCTGTTTGTGGACCCTCTAGAGCAGGGTTTTTAACAGGTTTGTACCAGCAGCGTTTCGGTTTTGAAGAAAACAACGTGCCGGGTTATATGAGCGCAAGTGGTGCAACGGGCGATGATATGGGTTTACCGCTTAATCAAAGAACCATTGCCAATGAGCTGCATGAGCAAGGTTACGCCACCGCTATTTTTGGAAAGTGGCATATGGGTAATGCAGATAGGTTTCATCCAACCAAAAGAGGTTTTGATGAATTCTACGGATTTAGGGGAGGTGCTAGAAGTTTTATGCCTTATGATGAAAACAACCCAATAGATAAAGATGAAAATAGGTTAGAACGAGGTTTCGGTAATTTTTTAGAACATGACGGTTATTTAACCGATGATTTGGCAGATAAAACCAATCAATTTATAGTTCAACATAAAGACCGACCCTTCTTTGTTTATTTATCGTTTAACGCGGTGCATACACCGATGCAGGCAAATAAAACAGACTTAGATCAATTTCCTGATCTTAGGGGTAAAAGAAAAACATTGGCGGCAATGACCTTGGCTATGGACAGGGCTTGTGGTAAGGTAGTTGATCAACTTGAAAAATTGAATCTTTTAGAAAATACAATTATCGTATTCACAAATGATAATGGAGGACCAAGTGATTCCAACTCCTCATTGAACAAACCTTTAAGCGGCACAAAAGCCAATCATCTTGAAGGGGGTATACGTGTACCTTTTTTGATTTCTTGGAAAGGAAATCTACAAAAGAATATAACCTTTTATCATCCGATTTCTTTATTGGATATGTACCCAACTTTCAGTGTAGTTGCGGGTGTAGAGCAACATAAATTAAAGCATTTAGATGGTGTAGATCTTTTGCCATTTTTTAAAAATGAAAAAGAAGGAAGACCTCATGAGGTTTTATATTGGAAGAAGGAAAATAGGGGGGTTATACGAGAATTTGATTGGAAATTAATTCGTTACCCCGATAGACCTGCCGAGTTATACGATATATCTAAAGATATAGCCGAGCAATATGATTTAGCATTACAGTATCCAGACAAAGTTAAGGCAATGTATAAAAAGCTGTTTCAATGGGAATTAGGTCTTGAACGACCGAAATGGCAATTACAACGCAAATTTGAAGGCAAGGCTGCACAACGTATGGATCAATACAGTGCTAAAAAAATCACGATTAATAAAGAGTAACGCATAAAATGAAAACAAGCATACAAAATTTCGGAACCTTTGAAACCAATACTGTACAGTTGGTAACATTGAACAATAACAATGGGGTAGAGGTTAAAATCTCAAGTTATGGGGCAACTATAACCTCCATAAAATTTCCTGATAAAAATGGTAAGATAGAAGAGGTTGTTTGTGGCTTTGATGATTTTAGCAGTTATTTTTTATCCGAATACAATTCAAATGCCCCTTATTTTGGTGGTACCGTAGGTAGATACTGCTCTCAAATAAAAGATTCAAAATTTTCATTGAACGGTATTGACTATCAATTGAATAAAATAGTTGGAGATAATAATTTACATGGTGGCAAAATTGGTTTCGATAAGAGATTATGGTCAATAGAAAATTTCAGTAAAAACCAAGCGGCCGTATCAATGAAATTAAAAAGTGAACACTTAGAAGAGGGCTTTCCCGGTAATGTTGATGTCTTGGTTACATTTAGTGTGACCGATGCAAACGAATTAAAGATAGATTATAAGGCAACTACAGATCAAACAACACCTTTCACGATCACTAATCATTCATACTTTAACTTAACAGGGTTTAAAGATGATATATTAAAGCATACCGTACAAATAGCATCGGATAAAAGGCAAGTTTGGGATGATACCGGAGCGGCAACAGGTACTAATATATCAGTTATAGACAAGCCAGACGATTTAAGAAAAGCTAAGGTCATTGGCGAAGTTCAGAACGACATGGAAGACGGTTTTGAACACTATTACTTATTTGAAGATAAAGGTTTTAAATTGGATAAGGTAGCTGAAATCAATGAAGAGACTAGCGGCAGAAGTCTAGAAGTATATACAACCGAACCTGGTATGCTATTTTATACCGGTAAATACACTTCAGACGAATTAAAAAGAGAGTCTGGTCTACAATATGGAAAGTACCGTGGTTTGTGTTTAGAGACACACCGTTACCCCAATGGACCCAATATTACAAATGCTCCAAAGAGTATTTTAGAAAAAGATGAAACATACCATAGTACTACCATTTTTAAATTTGGCTGGTAACCAATAAATCAACTAAACCAAAATCTAATTAAGATGATAGAAGGAGTATCGCTGGCAATCTTTGCCGGACTAATGCTGGGTCTTTATGCCCTGCCAGAGAAATTTACAAAAGACTTTAAATATGAGAACACATGGAGCTTATTTTTTCTGCTCACCATGTTCGTTGTGCCGATTATAGCCTCTTTGACCCTTATAAACGGGTTTGGTGAAATATTTGGAAACATGCCAATGGATATATGGGTAAAGATGGGACTGACCAGTTTTTTGTGGGGAATTGGAGTTATGATGTGGAGTAAGGCCATTAACCACATTGGTCTGTCTTTAGGTTTTTCCATTTTTATTGGAACTATCATATTAGTAGGATCGTTACTGCCATTTATTGAAGATGGTTTGCCTCCTACAAACGTACTAACCTATATTTTAATAGGAATTTTTATCGTTTTGGTTGGTGTTATTCTAAATGGAAGGGCAGGTATTTTAAGAGAAAAGGATGAAGCTGGTACAACTGACAAAAAAGGATCAATGGTTACCGGTATTATGATTGCTATAGTAGGTGGGTTATTAGCAACAGGGTTCAGCTATGCCAATGCTGCAGGTAGACCATATTTGCATGAAGCAAGTATAGCCCAAGGTAATGCGGATTGGATTACGGCAGTAGCTGTAATGTTCCCCATATTTTTAAGTGGAGGTATAGTGATGACTGCATATTTCTTATGGCAATTAAGTAAGAATAATGCTTGGGGCAATTTTAAGACTCCTGCGTTCGGTAAAAATGTAGTACTGATTTTAGTCATGGCAGTATTTCATTATGCGGCATCGGCGTTGTTCGCTTACGCGGCATTTAAGTTAGGAAGTTCTGGAAATACCGTAGGGTATGCTATTTTCAATACATCATCGGTAGCTACTGCAATTGTTAGTGGTCTAATTACCAAAGAATGGATTAATGCGTCATCAAAGGCAAAAGGCTTTTTATACGCCGGTCTTGCGCTAATGATATCTGGTATTGTAGTAGTAGCATATTCAAACGGAATAAGCTAATAAGATTTTTGTTTTTTGTAGCTAAAGTGCTAATTGTTCACAAAGCGGGAGGCTGTAGGTCTTCCGCTTTTTCTTGTGGCATGGTATAGGGTAGCCAATTCTTTTATTTTTGGTTGATATTGTGCTTTTGTAATCAAATTGTGCGCTTCTAATTCACCTGGATTATCATTTAGATTAAAAAGAGCTATCGGTGTTTGGGTATGGTTGCTTTTATCGGATTTATCCACTTGTAAAATCAATTTAAAACCATCTTTGATCAACATAACTTCTTTGCCTGTACCGCTTTGAGTGTAAATAATTCTATCTAAATCTTCAGTTTCATTTTCAAGTAATGGTAATAAACTAGAAGAGTCTAAAGCTTGGTCAGCAGAAATCTCAATATGATTTAACTCAGCCAGTGTTGCCATAATGTCAAGACCAAGTACCGGACTTTCGTTTATCTGGTGTTTAAAATGATTGTTCCAAGATACTATGAACGGAACACGATTACCGCCTTCAAAAGCTTGGTTTTTTCCACCTCTATAAATATCACTTGGTCTGTGCCCAGACTTTAAGGTATTCTTTCTTAAAAGTCCGCCATTATCAGAAGTCAACATAATAATGGTGTCATCATAAATACCTTGCTTTTTCAAAGTATCGATCAGCATTTGTATTTGTACATCTAATTCTTTAACTAAGTCTAAATGTTTAGAAGGTGCGGTGCCGGCTATTTTAATTCCATTTAACTCATCGGTTGGGGTATGTGGTAAATGAACGGCTAAGGCGGAATAGTACATAAAGAACGGTTTGTCTTTATGTGCATTCGCATCAATATAATCCATTGCCTTTTTTACCAATAAAGGTCCCATGTCATGCGGGTTCCAATTACTATCGCCTAAACCTTCTGCTTTGTCCAATTTCACTCCGATCTTATCCATTTTAGTTTGGGATATGAAAGTGATTTCAGAATTTCTGGCAATAGGTTTTAATACACTATTTTCATATATAGCATAAGGCACATCTTGAATACCGGCTTGGAAAGAAAGCGCATAATCAAACCCTTGATAGCGTGGTCCGCCACCCATAATTTTTCTGATATCTACATCTAGTTCGGGTTTGTTTCTTGGACCTCGATAAATAGTATTTGGGTCATCTTTTCTAAGAAAATCACCACCAATATGCCATTTCCCGAAA
>Ga0114954_1000707_pt1 | contig 10164 bp, 8 predicted proteins | sample Porto_4metaG_FD_87299 | JGI IMG/M metagenome (GOLD analysis project Ga0114954, IMG submission 87299) | Marine algal microbial communities from Porto, Portugal - Porto_4 metaG | ecosystem: Host-associated > Algae > Red algae > Unclassified | place: Portugal: Porto | collected 2015-02-02
AGTGTCTACTGACCTAAATATGTTATCACTGAGTTAGTACGTCCTTTGCAAGTTTATGTTAAGACGTGGGAACTATGTTGCAAGCACAGTTATAAGTCTATAAGCTTGAAGAATGATATAGCCCACTTCAATATCATACTTTTAAGTGAAGAGCCAAATTAGCCTGATCAAATCAATTTAGTTGCATATACCATCTTGAAACCGTATCAACGAATAGTTCTATTTGCTCTTTTCCCATTGACATCTATCCATTCTACTCAGGCACATGGCTATATTCTCAATCTGGTCTTATCTAAGCAAGAAATTGAGATTTCGAATGCCTATTTTATTTCAGGAATAGAATTAGCATCAACTAAGAGCATTGAGATTTTCTGTGATGTCTGCATGCAAGCTGGACCTAATTCATCTCTATCCATCTTCAGAGGATTGTCATTATGTTCGTCACGAATCATCTGTCCTGCAGGTGTTAATTTTATCAGTGATAATGTCACAGCTTCTGATGGAGATTGATATGTTTAGATATCAATGCTTCTGGGCTTAATAATATCGTTACAATGTAATTCAGTATGGTTTTCAATCCTAATTATCTGAGTTGGTAAGCTGTATGTCTAGGTCACTTCAGAGCTATAACTGTTCTAATATCGCCCTGATTCAAATAATTGAAGACATAATTAAAGTTTTGTGGTTTGATCTAAATGCGGCTACTCAGCCATTCTTAGACTACAGCTGACTGGTCACACTATGCTTTGACGTCTTGACTACTGCGCAAGTTAGCACAACAATAGAAGCAGATATGACTATACCTACAGAATTTCTCATCGGCGATCCAAATGACCCATCTATAGCAATAGTTTCCAAAGAATTATGCCCCGTATGTGGAATAATTCGACTGAACTAATAGGTTGATTGACTAAGATGATTGATCGTAAGTCATCTGGGACATAAAGCTAATGCGGCCAATGGGGTTTCAATAATCTCTTGTTTTTGACTCAGATATGATTTATGTTTCTTAATTCCCAGATTCACCTGGTCCTTCTTTATTATTAGCATTATTTTAGCATATTAGAGGTTGAGAACGGCACATGTTTTCTCCCAACTGATATGTACATCCACTTTTACTTTATAGCTTATAAAATCGGCATGTTCAAGTCATAATAAGTGAACATTGCTTATAAAATATTGGGGAATTGAAAAAATAATAAAACTCAAGTGATAACATTTTCATATATCTCAACACCTAATAGCGTAATCAAATGAGCGATCAAGAAAAAGTGTCGAAAATCATCTCAGGTGATGATCAGTTACTGAAAGAAGTATACTTGGAAAATTTTGAAAAGATAGCCGCGTTAGTCAGAAAATATGAGGGTGACATTGATGACGCTAAGGATGTGATGCAAGAAGGACTAATCATTATGATAAGGAACTTTCAAGAACACCGCTTTAACTTCAAATCTAAAATTAACACCTATCTCTACGGCATCTGTCATAATGTGATGCGAGCGCGATCAAGAAAGCAGGTGAGGACAGCGGGCATAAATGATGATGTGCTGAAGCTAGTAGAAGAAGAAGTAGAGACAATTGATGTAGAAGAAAAGAATCTTTTAATGAAGTATCTCAAGCAGATGACAGAAGAATGCCAGCGCATCCTGATGGCTCACTACGGTTATAATATCGCGTATAGGACGATCGAAGAAGAGATGAATTATTCATCTGGATTTGGTAGAGTAAAAGGCAATCGATGTAAAAATAAAATCAGAAAGCTGATGTCACAAGACCCCTATTACCGTAAAAAATTTGGCTTATGAACATTGATGACCAGACTAACGAACTGATCGAAGATTATATCTCAGGCAGATTAGAGCAGATCAAAATGAAAGCTTTTGAAAATAGAATGGCGTCAGATAAAGAGCTGCACGCTGCTGTACAGATGGAGCGATGTATGCGAGCATTATATGCATCAGAAGCCAAAGCGCAATTAGAAACAAGAATTAAACTGATCGAATCAGCAGTAGAAAAAAATAATCAAACAACTAAAATCATTCCTATGCAAAAGCGAATCTTACCAATCATATCAATTGCTGCTAGTCTACTTCTTTTATTGGGAGCATACATGTTTTTCAAATCTGATCAGCTAAGCCATCCTGCAAGCCAAGATGATTTATTCTCAAGCTACATCAAAAAGGATATGAGTTATTCTAATGATGCACTAATCTCATTTGGGACCAGAGGTGGTGGAGGTGATGACGAAGCTGCAGTGAAGAAAGCCAAATCACTTAAATCAATCTTTCAAAGTCTTAATGATGGAAACTATCTGGAGTCTCGAACATTAGCCCTTGACTACTTAGAGATCTATCCAGATGATCAAGAGGCTCAATATGTCATTGCTACGTCACATCTGTATGAAGGCAACTATGCGCAGGCCATAGAGTGGTATGCTAAATTGAGACAGGCTGACTCTCGAGATATTCGGCACGAAGCGGAATACTACTACGGTCTTTGCCACGTAAAAGTAGAGAATGGCGCCACCGAAGCGAAGAAAGTACTAACAGGTGTGGCGAATGATCATACATCCGAATGGCAAGAAACCGCGAAGCACTACCTGGGCGACATAGAATAATATGATGCAAGATAAAGATGGATATTTTGGCTCATCAAGTCTATGAATAAGAACAAAATTTGAGCCAGACTGCACATTGGACTATGTTAAGTTGAAAGCTGCATTTCCCTTGAGCTGTAGAGCATAATCTTAAGTGTATCAACTCAGGTCTCGTGGCTGCTATTGGATATCTTTGGCCGACCACTTATGGAGGAGAAGTCTGGAATTACGATGGGGTTTCACGATCATATCTTAGAATCAGTATAAGTATAGAGAAAATCCAATTATGAATCTTTATAAGAATCAAAGTGGGTCCATCTGGCTGAGCACTGCCAACGATAGTATGTATATTAGAAAAGAGCTATTACTAAAAATTTGTATCTGAGCATTTAAAGGTTCATCCGATCAGGTTCAATTCTATAATCGAAACCGTGGATACCTTGTAATCTCTCGAATCAGTTAGCCCTAAGCCATTTTCATGACAATTAGAATGATCAGCTTGTCATAATTACCTCAGCATATTTTACATTTGAGCTATGGCCAAACGAAACAAGCTAGGCAAATTTGCAGATCTATTGAGCTATAGAAATGTATTAGAAAATTTTGACCATGGTGACGATGTCCTGACGTGGAGTGATCAAACCCAGATAAACCCCAAGGGCACATGGTCAAAGACAGTATTTAGTAATGAAAATCCGATCACACTGGAGCTGGCCTGTGGTAAAGGAGAGTATGCGGTGGGCATGGCACAAATGTATCCAGATAGAAACTTCATAGGTGTCGATATCAAGGGTGCGCGGATCTGGAAGGGAGCCACTAAAGCAAAAGAAGAACATATTGACAACGTGGCATTTTTGCGCACTAGAATAGAGATGCTGCACCGCTTCTTTGAAGCAGGAGAAATCGATGAAATCTGGATTACTTTTGCTGATCCATTCTTGAAAACACGCAAGGCGAATCGAAGATTAACATCAAGGCCATTTCTGGATGTATACCGTAATCTTCTCCGTGACAGCGGAACCGTAAATCTTAAAACGGACTCTTACATTCTATACTACCACACCATTGATCAAATTATTAAACACCAAGATCTGGCACTCATCTATAAAAATAACCATATCTACAAATCAGGCTTAGCGTTTCCAGAATTAGAAATAAAAACATTTTATGAAGAAAGCCACCTGCGAGATGGGCGAAAAATTAAGTTTGTCAGATTTTCCTTTCAGTCATAAGTTGCCTTATTTTTCAATAAATGAAAGTGCTAACGGGTTGACGGCGCTCAATCAGTAGCAGATAGTGTAAGTACGCATGAAAACTAGCCGACCAAGACATAAAATACCACCAGATAAAATTGACCTCTTCGTTGAATTGATCACTCTCGTATTACTATTGATAACTTTCAGTCTACCTATACTTTATTATTCCAAGCTGCCTGATGAAATACCGATACATTTTAACCTGAAAGGTATCGCTGATGGTTTTGCTGACAAGCATTTTATCTTTTTATTACCTCTGTTGACAGCTGGCCAGTTCTTACTGCTTAAGTACCTAAACAAGAATCCACATAAGTATAACTATCCCCGACCGATCACGGAGGAAAATGCCATCGACCAATACACTGCAGCGACTAAGATGATTAGAATGCTGAATCTATTTTGCACAGCACTATTCTCTTATCTAACCGTACATATCATAAGATCGTCGATACGCAATACGGAAGGTTTGGGTCCATACTTCATATTCGTGGTTGTCTTTGGTATTCTCGTACTGTCCGCATACTATTACCGCAGAGTCTCTGAAAGCTCATAAAAAGAGCCCCGAAGTTAGCGGGGCTCATTTGAAAAAAGCATTTAAAAAACCTCTTTGGTCTTCTGCGTATATCGACGATCCTTACTGGCGATCATCGTTAGAGCAGTAGGCTCAGAACATAAGCAAGCATGGCGATCGCTGCAATAGCACCTACCCTGCCAAGCATATCATCTATGAGGCATGATTTAAAGTCATTACTTTTTGGAAGTTTCGATCGCAATAAATTCAGCTTGGACATGTGAGGGACATCCTCACTTTTCATATTAGCGATAGAATATCGGTATTCGTAGACTACGTTTTGTATTGCTGGAGTATTCATTTGTTGTATTTTTTGGATTTCTTAATAATTACAATGTAAAGATCTCAGAAAGTCACATGATAAGCACCTTTAGTCGACGAAAGCACGAAAAATATCGGCAGACATAAGAATTACCGAATTATATGTGGTCCGAGGGAGATCATTGCACATTCATATTTACTACTGAATCATTGATAATAAGACTTTTAGCTATGGTCACAAGTGCTTACCGACCGCAAAAATCGTCTAATAGCAAATGATAAATGGGATTAAAGCGCTCCAGCATGTATGCTTTAGTAGTTCCTGATCGTCTTATACCTGAGCTATGTTTAGATTACTAAAACTTATTATTTTCTGGCCCCTCACGATCCTTCTGATCCTCGTGGTGCTCTTCATATCATTATCCTACCTCTTTCAGCATAAAATAGAAAGAGCAGCATTGGGTCAGCTCTTAGCTATGACTAATAACCAACTGTCGTATGAGGGAGCAGAGCTAAACTACTTTACTACTTTCCCGTCAATCACATTAGATTTGATCGAGCCAAAATTTTATGATATAGACTACAACGAGGCTATCTCGCTTGAAAAATTTCAGGCGGAGCTCAACATGGTTCAGGCTATATTCTCTAAGCCAAGCATCTCTCACCTACTGATAAAAAACGGTTTGGTCAGACTGACAGAGCGCAACAACAAATGGAATGTACAGGACATCATGTCGACTGAGAATAAAGGATCCAGTGCTAGCAGAATGATAGATATAGAGAATATCACAATAGAAAATTTTAAGGTCATAATCGATCGGGGGTCATCGAAAGAATTATATGAACTGATGATGACAGAAGCTACCATGAAGTTGCTGCAATCTAATGGTCAGCTTAAGATAGAGACTGAGGGTCAGATAGCCTTAAAGTCGGTCACGCGGCAGAATAGAGTGCAGGCGATAGGCTATGAAGACAACGTCAGCGTGACATTAGAATATGATACACAGTCGAAGCGGCTTGATATTCAAGAGTGTGTCTTTAGAAATGGCATTGACGTCAGCGGTAGTTTTAACACCTTAAATTCTCAGAGGGACATCTTAGTTAAGGTCACTGACTTTCCGCTGAAAAAGTTGAATCCCATACTAAGACATTTAGACAAATCGAAGTTTGGAGTCATCAAATTAGTCGGCTCAGCAGATAGTCAGGTACATCTGGATCATGTAGATGATGTGGACTATAATATTACGCTGAACCAAGCAGGCATGTCATACGGGACTCATGATCATAAGGTAAAAGTAAAAGCTGTAGATGCTAAGATATCTGGAAATGGTCAGTTATTAAAAATAAAAGAAATTTTAGCCAAGGTAGAAGGTAAGCCCATAGCAGGATTTGCGGAATTTGATATGGCAAGAAATAAAATTAACAGTTTAGATCTCCATGGGCAGCTACCCGTAAAATTCTTATTTCCATGGATAAGAGACAGCACAGTAACTGCGGTGAAGGGCCTGATAGAGTTAGATCAATTGGTGGTTGAGAATTATCAGATAGATCAGCCAATAGAAAAATTATTAAAAAGCATGCAGCTATCTGCCAAACCGAATGAAATACAATTAAAATTGGCAGATAAGCCTTGGGTGTCATTTAAGAGTGGTGATATCAAATCTACTGGCAAGCGGTTATTATTCGAAAATATAGCGGTAACGTTCGGGGATTCAGATCTAAGATTAGATGCTGAGTATAGCCAAGATGCTGACCGGCCATATATTAATGCTGAACTATCAAGTAAGTTTTTAGTTGCCGATAGCTTGATGTCATATTTTTCTTCCTCTGATAGCAATTCTACTAAGCCTCTGACTCACCATCACTTTGATATAAATGTAGGTATCGAGCATGCTACTTATGGCAAGGTTCTTTTAGAAAACCTGACGGCAAAGCTATCATCTAAAGGAAAAGGTATAAAGATCATTTCAGAAGCTGATGCTTTTGCAGGCAGCATGAGTACCGAGGGCACTTTATATTTTAGGCGTCAGCTATATCACTTCTTAGCTAAGACAGATATTGAGGATGTCGACATAGCTGAGTGCCTGAGGCAGAGTGACAATTTTGGTCAGACGTATATTACTGATCAGAATATCAAGGGAAGGGTAAACTCGCTGGGGCTATATAATTTTTATTGGGACACAGACTGGAATATACTGACCAGCAAATCAAGAGGCTTGGTATCGCTAAATGTGCAACATGGAGAACTACTTAACTTGGACATCTTAAAGCAGTTTTCTTCCTATGTCAAAGTTCAAGATCTAAATAAGGTAAGGTTCATCGAGCTTGACAACTATCTCGAAATCACAGGCAAGAATGTGTACATTCCGACTATGTTTATTCAAAGTAACGCGGCTAATTTTACTATGAGCGGCCATCACTCGACTGACAATGAGCTACTGTACAATTTACAAGTCAATGCAGGTCAAATCCTCATGGATAAGTTCAGGAGACATAATCGGAGCCTGCGGCCGAAAGCAGCTAAACAGAAAGGTTGGTTTAATCTATATTATGTTGTAGAAAGTGATGGTAAGAATTATACATATAAGAAAGATCGATCCAGAGTAGAAGCTGCCCTCTCAAATGGACTGCTGAGAAAAGAACAAATCTATAAAAAGCTTTTAGATGAATTCGGTTCTAGTGATAAGTTAAAGTTACCCACTGATTGGTAGAAAATACCTGAATATAACTTGTAACACAATTCAGATAGGTCTATCTTTGTGTATAAGTCATCCTTACTGTTCAAGTTCCAATCTACAAAATTTCATTCCATAGCAGATCCGGTTTTAATTTGAGAGTACTTATTCTAATTCCCCTTCTATACCTGTGTTTATTTGCAAATGCACAGACGGTTCCCATTGATAGCTTATATTCACTAATAGAGAGCGGTGTGCAAGACACCCATCAAGTTAACAACCTAAATTCATTAGTCTATAAATTACAAAAGATTGACGTTGAAAAGTCAAATCAACTTATTGAGGACGCTATATCACTGTCCAGAAAGCTGAACTATAAGAAGGGAGAATCGACATCCATGACTAATAAAGCTGTAAATAATATGCTTATCGGGAAGCCGAGGGATGGAATAAAATACGCGGAGAGAGCTCGAGAATTAGCATTAGAAGTAGATTGTCAATTATGTCTAGCTAAAGCATGCGGGATTTTAGGTGGTATATATAATGGGCTGACAGACAACGAGAAGGCTATGACCTACATGGTGGAAGGTCTAAAAGCTGCAGAAGCCAGTCGAGATACGCATGCCGTAGGTCTTATGCTGAGCAATGTAAGTTTTATATTGGTAGAAGATGAGAATTTTGTAGAGGCTAAGAAGTACTTAAACAGATTGGGTGTTCTTAACCAATCATACGAAGATGCTAATATTAAATTAGCATGGCAATTGAGCTACGGTATTGTACAGGCGTCTGAAGGAGACATAGATGCAGCAAAAGATAATTTTGAATCTGCTATCGTCTTAGCTAATCAAGTATCAAATTATTACGTACTGGGAGCTCTACACGAGGAGCTTGGTAAAATACACATATTAGAAAATAATCTGGTCAAAGCTGAAGAAAACATACTTAGAGGCGCTGAAATATATAGTAAAATAGGTGTTGAGGATCAATTGATGAATGTTAACGTAGAGCTCGCAGCGCTGTACAACAAGATGGAAAACCATAAGAAAGCCATCACCTATAGTAGAATCGCATTAGATCAAGCTGAACGGTCGGAAAGCAAAGAGAATAAAGCAAAATGCTATCAACAATTATCCATCGCCTACGAAAATATAAATAACCATAAGGAGTCACTACTCTTTCATAAGCAATACAAAGCTTGGTCAGATTCAATTTTTGACGCTGAGAAATCTAAAACCATTTTAGACTTAGAGTCAAAATATCAAGTAACTAAATTAGAAGAGCGGCAGATTAAAAATGAAGCACAGATCGATCAGCAAAGAGCAAGAAATATAATCTCCCTATTGTTATTAGCATTCGTGAGTTCGTTAGCATTTTTATTTTGGAATAATTATAATACCAAAAACAAATACAGTAAAACGTTAGAAAAGAAAGTCGAAGAAAGGACCACAGATTTGAAAGACTCTAATGACCAATTAGTGAAATCGAATGAAGAATTAGAACGATTCGCTTATATATCATCTCATGATTTAAAAGAACCACTTCGTAATATTTCAAGTTTTATAGGACTAATAGAAAGGGACGTAAAATTTACAGAGGAACCTAAACTAAGCCAATATCTATCAATCGTACAGAAAAACACGAAGCAGATGAATAGGCTGATTGAAGATGTTCTGAGTTATTCATCAGTGAATAAAAACATAGAGACAGATCCTGTAGATCTCAATGAAGTGATGGAGGATGTGAGGTCTAGCTTACTCACGTTTATCACGCAAAAGTCAGCATTGATCACGCTTCATCAAGACCTGCCAACAATAATTGCTAATAGACAGCAGATTTTCCAAGTTTTTAAAAACCTGATAGAAAACGCTATCAAGTATAACGAAAGTGATAAGCCGACTATTGACATAGCTTATATTAAAAAAGGAAGTATGCACCACTTCTCGATTTCAGACAATGGTATTGGTATTGAAGAAGATTATAAGGATAAGATTTTTGTTATGTTTCGCAGACTTCATAATCGTGAAAAATATGATGGTACTGGCATTGGACTATCTATCGTAAAGAAAATTATAGAGAGTCTGGGCGGCAGTATCAGTTTAGAAAGTGAGGTGAATGAGGGGACTACTTTCAGATTTACCATTCCGGATGCTGTAGTTTGATCTAAAACACTACATTTGCTGCTTATTATCGCGCTAAACATAAAATTATGAGTGTACTTGTCGTAGGAACTGTCGCTTTTGATGACATAGAGACGCCTTTCGGAAGAGCCGAGCGAGTCATCGGTGGGGCTGGGACATATATAGCTTGGTCATCTACATTCATTCATCCATCAGCTAATATCGTGTCCATCATTGGCGGGGACTTTCCGAAAGAAGAATTAGCCATGATGAATGCCCGAGGGATTGACACCAAAGGCATAGAGATCGTGGAGGATAAGAAATCTTTCTTCTGGGCTGGTAAGTATCACGACAATATGAATAAGCGTGACACCATCACCACAGAGCTCAATGTATTGGCGGACTTTGATCCAGTGCTACCAGATGAGTATAAAGACGATGAGGTCTTGATGCTGGGCAATCTCACACCAGAGATCCAAATAAAGGTCATGGACCAAATGAAGAAACGCCCTAAAGTGATCATTCTAGACACCATGAACTTTTGGATGGATGTAGCAATGGATACGCTGAAGGAAGCTATCAGCCGGGTTGACATCTTAACGATTAATGATGAAGAAGCTAGACAGTTATCTGGTGAATACTCATTAGTGAATGCCGCAGAAGTTATCCACAAGATGGGACCTAAATA
>Ga0114954_1000708_pt1 | contig 10156 bp, 10 predicted proteins | sample Porto_4metaG_FD_87299 | JGI IMG/M metagenome (GOLD analysis project Ga0114954, IMG submission 87299) | Marine algal microbial communities from Porto, Portugal - Porto_4 metaG | ecosystem: Host-associated > Algae > Red algae > Unclassified | place: Portugal: Porto | collected 2015-02-02
AGAACTGACTACACTAAGTTAGATACTCTTGCTTTAAAACTTCAAGGAGGACCGTTCAATACGTTGTTCGTAGACATGGTAAAATACCCTAACTACATTTTTACTCCGGAGACATTAGCGTATTATGATTTTTCATTTGACACTTCTACACGAGTAAATGATCAACTAATTTATGTTATTGATTTCAAGCAAAAGCCTGAAATTATAGACCCATTATATAACGGTAAATTATATATCGATGCAGAAAACAAGATTTTAACCAGCGCTATTTACTCTCTTAACATTACAGATAAAAGATTGGCATCTCAAATGTTTGTAAGAAGAAAACCAAAAAACGCGAACGTATGGCCAACAGAGGTTTCTTACCGTGTTGACTACAGAGAAAAAGATGGAAAATGGTACTATGGATATAGCAATGTGCTGTTAGAGTTTAAAATAGATTGGGACAAACGCTTATTCAACTCGGTATACAGCATGAATTGTGAAATGGCCATTACAGATTGGGAGAAAAATACTGACAATGCCTTCCCCAAATATAAAGATAGAATGAAGTCTTCTATTATACTAAGTGATGAAGCTATTGGCTTTGCTGATCCAGATTTCTGGGGAGAATATAATATTATTGAACCAGAAAAATCAATAGAATCTGCCATCAAAAAAATACAAAGACAATTACGAAAAGGTAAATCTATCAGTGGTACAGCTGCGAGATAGAAAGTTTTAAGTAGTGTTTAAAAAAAATCCCTTTGCTATTCTAAAACAGAATTACAAAGGGATTTTTATTTCTAGTTTTTTTGAATACCTTATTTAGGCATCACTACAGCGTCTATAGCATGTATTTCTCCGTTGCTAGCAGCTACATCTGCCATAACTACGGTTGCCATATTCCCTTTTTCATCTTTCAACATTACCTTATCACCGCTAAGTGATAATGTAATCATTCCACCCTGTACCGTTTTAACCGAAAACATACCATCATTTTCACTGATTGCCTTAACCACATCTGCAGCCATGAACTTACCAGCTACTACATGGTAAGTTAAAATACCGGTCAATGCGTCTTTACTTTCTGGCTTTAATAATGTGTCTACAGTTCCTGCTGGCAATGCTTCAAAAGCTGTGTTTACAGGTGCAAAAACAGTAAACGGACCTTCACTATTTAATGTTTCTACCAAATCAGCCGCTTTTACTGCAGCTACCAATGTTGTAAAATTGTCATTTCCTGCTGCAACACCTACAATAGTTTCTGTCTGGGCAGAAATGTTCGTAACAAACAATGTAATTGCACTTAATAATGTAATTTTTAAAATTTTCATAGTTCTTTTTTTTAGATTTCTGTAAAAGTATAACGGAACTACGAGCAATAGTCTTAAATTTTGTTTAAAGTTTTATTTAAAATATTAAACAATATATAATTTACTAAAAAGCAGTACTTTGAAAATATATAAATGAGATAAAATTTGATTTATCACGTTTCTTAAGTTTAAAATAGAACAGATATAGTTAGAATTCACCCAAAAAGTTAACATGAATCACTCATTAAAGCTATTAAAAAACAAATCCATTACCCTATCTAAATTGGGTAATGGATTTGTAAATAAATTATAGCTAATTAGATTAGTTTGCTACTTCACTAATAAATTTTAATCGATACAATCTTAACTCTTCTTCTTCATACTCACCGTCAAATTCGGTCATAGCTTCTTCAAGGTTATCACTATCTGCCTCTAAAAAGTACTCATGTATTTCTTCTTGTTGATCCTCATCTAAAATCTCATCGATCCAATAATTCAGGTTCAACTTTGTACCGCTATATACAATTTGCTCCATTTCTTTAATAAGATCAGGAATTTCCAATCCTTTTGCCGATGCAATATCAGACAAAGGTAATTTTCTATCTACATTCTGTATAACATATAACTTCAAGGCAGAATTAGCCCCTGTACTTTTAACTACAAGATCATCTGGTCTAATGATTTCATTTTCCTCAACGTAAGTGGCAATAAAAGCAATAAATGGCTTACCGTATTTCTTAGCCTTACCTTCTCCTACTCCATGAACATTCAACATTTCTTCATGTGAAATAGGATATTTCAATGCCATATCCTCTAACGAAGGATCTTGAAAAACTACAAATGGCGGAACACCTATTTTCTTTGCTTGTGCTTTTCGTAAATCTTTTAATTGTTTTAATAATTTCTCATCGGCAATACCGCCAGATTTAGCGGCACCAACAATAGCATTATCATTTTCGGCATTGTAAACATGATCCTTGGTCATCATAAAAGATGACGGTTTAGTTAAAAACTCCTTACCATTATCAGTTACATGTAATACGCCGTATTGTTCAATTTCTTTTCTTAACAATCCGGCAACCAATGTCTGGCGAATAAGTGCCATCCAATAGCTTTTATCCTTATCAGAACCAATTCCAAAAAACTCTTTTTCATTGGTCTTATGTGAAGATATTATCGCGTTTGTTTTACCACGCAACGCGTTTACTATCTCTTTAGATTTAAACTTTTCACTTGTACCCGTTACTACTTTAAGCAGCTTTTCAACATTATCCTTCGCCTCTTCTTTCTCTTTAGGATTTCTGGTATTGTCATCCATTTCGGCACCTTCACCGTTGATGTCATCAAACTCTTCACCAAAATAGTGAAGCATGAATTTACGTCTAGACATAGAGGTTTCTGCATACGCCACCACTTCTTGCAATAAAGCATTTCCTATTTCTTGTTCAGCAACAGGTTTACCAGACATAAACTTCTCTAGCTTTTCAATATCCTTATAAGAATAATAAGCTAAACAATGCCCTTCTCCACCATCACGACCGGCTCTACCTGTTTCCTGATAATAACTTTCAATACTTTTTGGAATATCATGATGAATAACAAAACGCACATCTGGCTTATCGATACCCATACCAAAGGCAATGGTGGCGACAACCACATCTACATCTTCCATCAAGAACATATCTTGATATTTAGATCTTGTTTTAGCATCAAAACCTGCATGGTACGGTACGGCACTTACTCCGTTTACCTGCAATACTTGAGCTAACTCTTCTACCTTTTTACGACTAAGGCAATATATGATTCCTGATTTACCAGAATTTTGTTTCACAAAACGGATAATATCCGCTTCTATATTCTCTGTTTTGGTACGTACTTCGTAAAATAAATTAGGTCGGTTAAAGGAAGCTTTAAAAAGCTTTGCCCCGCCAATTCCTAAATTCTTAATGATATCTTCTTGAACCTTTGGGGTTGCCGTTGCCGTAAGTCCGATGATAGGAATATCATCTCCTAATCGTGCAACTATAGATTTCAAATTTCTATACTCTGGTCTAAAATCATGACCCCATTCAGATATACAATGCGCTTCATCTACCGCTACAAATGAGACCTTTACCGAACGTAGAAATTCTACATTCTCTTCTTTTGTCAAAGATTCTGGTGCAACATACAGTAGTTTAGTGACTCCATTGGTGATATCTTCTTTCACCTGTTTTATCTCCCCTTTATTCAATGAAGAATTTAAAACATGGGCTATTCCTACCTCAGAAGAAACACCACGTATGGCATCTACTTGATTTTTCATTAAAGCGATCAACGGAGATACGATAATTGCAGTACCCTCTTGCATAAGGGCAGGTAACTGGTAACACATAGATTTACCACCACCAGTTGGCATGATTACAAACGTATTATTCTGCTTTAAAACATTTTTAATTACTTCTTCTTGAAGTCCTTTAAACTGAGAAAAACCAAAATATTTTTTTAATGAGGAATGTAAATCGATATTGTCAAATTCTTTACTGTCTGTCACATTTTACATTTAAGGGGACACTACTTACTTTTAAATTTTATAAGCGAACAAAATTACAAATTGCCGAGCTAGGCGTTTCTAAATTATTATGCGATAATCGGCATTTAAAATTAAGTTTGTTTAATTTTGTCATCTTAAAGATAATACATTCTTTTAGGAATACAATCCATAATTTGAATAATAGATTGATTGCAACGGACACCATTATTGGCTTAGCGAAAAAAACCATTGAAACTGAGCGTGATGCTATAGCACAACTTTCCTCACTTTTAACCGATGATTTTGCTAGCATCGTTAACTGCATTATTGAAGCAAAAGGACGCGTAATAATTTCAGGTATCGGGAAGAGCGCTATCATTGCCACCAAAATTGTCGCTACTCTGAATTCTACTGGTACTCCCGCAATTTTCATGCATGCTGGAGATGCCATTCATGGAGACCTGGGAACCGTACAAGACAATGACGTTGTTATCTGTATTTCCAACAGTGGAAATACACCAGAAATAAAGATGTTGGTTCCACTCATAAAAAGAGGTACGAACAAGCTAATTGGCATGACAGGGAACACCGATTCTTTTTTGGCAAAACAAGCAGATTTTATTTTAAATACCCATGTGGAGAAGGAAGCTTGCCCTAACGGACTAGCTCCTACAACAAGTACTACAGCTCAATTAGTTATGGGTGATGCACTTGCAATTGTACTTTTAGAAATCAAAGGATTTAGCAGTTCTGATTTTGCAAAATATCATCCTGGTGGATCTTTAGGCAAGAGATTATATTTAAGAGTTGCAGACTTGGTAAGTAAAAATCAAGTCCCACAAGTTCAAAAAGATGAAGAGGTCAAAAAAGTAATTATTGAAATCTCTAAAAAAATGTTGGGCGTAACAGCTGTACTTGATGGCAAAAAAGTTGTTGGTATCGTAACCGATGGCGATATTAGACGCATGCTAAACAAACATGACAACATTAAAGGTTTGACTGCAGAAGACATCATGACTACAAATCCTAAAACCATACCTGCAAACACCTTGGCTATTAAGGCTTTAGAACACATGCAAAAAAAGGGAATATCACAATTGTTAGCCATGGATGAAGATTCGTATGTTGGCGTTATCCATTTACATAATTTAATAAACGAAGGTATTTTATAATGAGTTCCAAAACTACCACGCCACCGAATGAGATGTCATTTCTTGATCATTTAGAAGAACTAAGATGGCATTTAATAAGATCCGTATTGGCAGTTGTTATCATAGGAAGTGTTGCCTTTTTAATGAAAGGTTTCATTTTTGACACCATAATATTCGGACCAAAAAACATGAACTTCCCCACGTATCGCTTCTTCTGTGATATTGCTACGTGGTTGAATCAAGTGCAATCTTTTACGGTAATAGATTCCTCTTTCTGTGCCGATGAATTTCCGTTTACCATTCAGAGTCGTGAAATGGGTGGACAATTTTCCGCCCACATATGGACTTCTATTTGGGCAGGTGTTATTCTTGGATTTCCCTACATATTATATGAAATGTGGAAATTTATCAGTCCGGGGCTACATGCCAATGAACGCAAGAACTCCCGCGGTTTTATATTAATTGCTTCTATCTTATTTTTTATAGGAGTTTTATTTGGATACTACATTGTAGCGCCACTTTCAATTAACTTCTTAGGGTCTTATGTTGTTAGTGATTCTGTTTTAAACGAGTTCGATTTGGACTCTTATATTGGAACATTAAAAATATCCGTACTTGCTTGTGGTATATTATTTGAACTACCAATCATCATTTTCTTTTTAACTAAAGTAGGTTTAGTTACACCTGAACTGATGAAGAAGTACAGGAAAATAGCCTTGGTAGTTGTTTTAATACTTTCTGCGGTAATTACACCACCAGATGTTACAAGTCAGATTATAGTTGCCATACCGGTAATTGTACTATACCAGATAAGTATTTTTATATCTGCGATGGTATTGAGAAAAGAAAGAAAAAAAGCTGAAAAAGAAAAAAAGAAAAATAGAAATGTCAAACCAAATTGAAGAATTTAATGCCTACCGTTCTAAGATGAACGATAAGTTACTGGCAGATAACAATAAAATTGTAAAACGTATATTTAATTTAGATACCAATGCATTTGCCGCAGGTGCTTTAGATGTTAAAACCAAAGAATTATTAGGTCTTGTTGCATCAACCGTATTGCGTTGCGACGATTGTGTAAAATATCATTTAGAAAGTTCTTACAACGAAGGCGTTTCTAAAGAAGAGGTCATGGAAACTTTAAGTATTGCCACTTTAGTTGGCGGTACCATTGTAATTCCACATTTGAGAAGAGCTTATGAATATTGGGAAGAATTAGAAAACCAACAAGGTTAAAAAATCGCCAATTACTTTTCTAACAGACCAATAACCAATAGATTTGAAAACATGAAGTTACGTGCCGACAATATAATGAAGTCCTACAGAGGTCGTAGGGTGGTTAAAGGAATTTCTCTTGAAGTTAATCAAGGTGAAATTGTAGGGTTACTTGGACCTAACGGTGCCGGTAAGACCACTTCCTTTTATATGATCGTTGGTCTTGTAAAACCCAATGGCGGCAGCATTTATTTAGATGATATGGAGATCACCAAATTTCCTATGTACAAGAGAGCTCAGAATGGTATTGGGTACTTGGCACAAGAAGCATCTGTATTTAGAAAGCTAAGTATTGAAAAGAATATTTTAAGCGTACTTCAATTGACAAAATTGAGCAAAAAAGAGCAACACATGAAAATGGAGTCGCTTATAGAAGAGTTCGGTTTAGGTCATATACGCAAAAGTCGTGGTGACTTATTATCAGGTGGTGAGCGAAGAAGAACAGAAATCGCTAGAGCTTTGGCTACCGATCCAAAATTTATTTTGCTAGATGAACCTTTCGCCGGGGTAGACCCCGTGGCCGTAGAGGATATTCAACGTATTGTAGCGCAGTTAAAAGACAAAAACATTGGTATACTTATCACAGACCACAATGTACAGGAAACGCTTGCTATTACAGAGCGTTCTTACCTAATGTTTGAAGGTGGTATTCTAAAATCAGGAGAACCAGAAGAATTAGCTGCAGATGAAATGGTACGTAAAGTGTACTTAGGTCAGAATTTTGAACTAAGAAAGAAGAAATTAGATTTTTAAGCAAAATAGCTACTATAGCATATTCTTATTTTTAGCCTATTTTTTTTTGTAGATCTAGAATGTCCTTTTCATAAATTTGATCTGCGTATTGATAATAATTACTATGCATTTTCCGTCCCTTATTATACATTTCAAGTGCTCTTTCTATACTCCTTTTAGCCTCTAATTCTTTTTCCAGATTATGATAGGTTTTAGCTAAATAATAATAAACTTCAGCCAATTCATTTTCTTCAATTTGTTTCTGAAATGAATTAACTGCTTTTTCTAATTGGTTATTTTCAAGATATAGCACTCCTAAATGCAAATAGTCATAAAGCCCAACATAATAATCTTCATCCTGTAGCGCAGTTTCTATTATATCAATTGCTTTTTCTTTTCTTTCAGTAAATTTATAGCTTAGTGCCAAGACCATTCGCAAATCATAATCACCACTTTGCCCTACACCGATAAATGGGGTATTCTTAATGACTGAAAGCTGGTTTAAATCTTTTATGGTTTCTTCATAATTATGTAGAAATGAAAATTGACACCATGCTCTATATGAAAGATGCTTTTCTGGATTTAATTCTACAGCTTTATCCATGAGCATTTTCCACTCCACGAACCTACCACGCTTTAAATAAGCTACAGATTTTTCAAAATAAGCATTGGATAAAGTCGGACACATTTCTATTGCATCGCTTAAATGCTTTTGAGATTCAAAAGAACCTTGCCTAAATAAGCTCTCTTCGTTCATTATCAAACAAGCTCGGTAGCATTTTGAATTATCTTTTAAAATTTCACAATTTTGCTGACCAAAGATGCTCATTTGAAAGGATACTAAAATTAAAAAATAAAGCAACTTTTTCATGGTAAAATATCTTTTAACCTACCGTCTTCTATCTTAATAGTTAAATATTGCTGGTAATCATAAGTTATTCCTTCATACTCATAAGCTTGCCATCCGTCAAGACTTTTGGTTATATTTATAATTTGAGTAGAAATTGTATCATCGAATTTTTTAGGTTCTAAGTTAAGGTCCATCTCTTCGACCCTAAACCTACCAGCTTTACCTTCGCAGTTTATGATAAAGCGAATAGTAATAAAACCGGTCTGACCTTCTATTCTAGTATTCTTATAATTATCAAAATAAGTCTTTTCCAATTCTCTTTTTTCCCCTGTATAAACTAAACCTACTCCTCCATAATTAAACGGAAACGTATAGTCTTCATGACAGAGCTTAAAGTTTATATCGTCAAGTTTTTCATCAAAACGTATTTCTCCTAAATCATTATAATACTTTTCTTCTGTTGTTGTCCCTACACATGAAAACATAGCAAGGCAAAGTAACACGTTCCAAATCCTACTTATTTTAAAAAGAATACTCATATTTTTAAAATTAAACATACGATCATTGCTTTAAGAATACTTTTTAAGATTATATAATCCCCAGCCAAAGAATAACAATTCTAAAATTAATGCGGGTGTGAATAATGGTAATATTCCATCAAACAGCGTACTTACTATTCTACCAAAAGAAATTCCGCCCATAAAGAGCACATTACACAATGTTGCTCCATACCAAAGTTTCGTTTTATAGGACCCCAATATCCAAAACAGCCCTACACCCATATAAATACCCATTACCGCACGTAGCATATTCTTTAGCTCCAAATCAACCACTTCAAAACCCAAAAGTTCGGGCATAATATATGTTGGATGGCCACCATAAACCACACCGGCTATAATAACAACAACCCCTGATAATAATAAATTAAGATTTTTTGGAATCGTCATATCCTGATTTGCCATAAAGTTGAAAATATCTAAATGCTGCTATTCCTCCAATAAATGAAAATAGGGCTAGCATCCAAAATACCTGTTGATGCCCTTCTAAGCCAGGTGATGCATCTAATAAATAACCCATTGCCGGACCCGCAAAAATATCGGGAGTATACCCTATCAACGAAATTAACCCCACAGCAGTTCCAGTAAGCACCAAGGGAATTCTTCCGCTTTGCATTACCGCAAAGTATAAAGAACGAATAGCATACACGCCCAATGCCACAATCATGATAGAGAACAAGAATACGAAATATGAAACATTGGCAACCATACCCGATGCGAACAACAAAGAACCTAACAGTGCAACAACAAAGCCTATCAATAGAAATAGAGTTGGTCTAGAACGGTCTGCTATCACACCTATAAAAACACCTACTACCGGTCTTGCGAATAATAAAAAGGTACCTACTTCTGCAGATTCCACCTCATTGTACAACATTACATCTTGCGCATAAAGCGAAAAAATATCGGTGATTTTATAACCTACGTAAGCACATAGAATTATAATCATTAGTAGTAAAACTGAAGGTAAACGTAGCACTTCTTTAATTTGAGAAACGGTGATTCTTTCTACCACAATCTCGTTTTCAAGGCTTTCAGGTAATCTCATAAAAAACCAGACCAGAACACCTACAATAGATACTATAGCTGAAGAGGTCAATATTACATACCGAAAAGCAAACCTACTTTCTTCTAAAGTGGCAACTTCTAAATCTGCCGACATAAAGTGAGAAAAAACAAGCACTCCCAATGTTCCAAATAGTGCACCTACCAATCCCCTACCGCCATCTAAAAAACCAAAAGCTTTGCCTTGTGAACTTTGACCTCCCCACACTCGGGTAGCTTTTATCATAGGCGACCAAAACAAGAAAATTGTAGTAAAACCCCAAAAGCCGTAAAGTACTTGCAAGGTTAAATAGTCTGGGAATGTAGCAAAGACCAATCCGCCAAGAGCGGTCATCCAAAGCGCAATGGCTATTAATTTTCTTGGCTGAAATTTATCGGCTAAAGGCCCTCCTAATAAATAAGAAATCAATGCAACAAAGCCATACACGGAAAAACACAAACCCAACGAAACATTATCAAGTTCAAACACTTTTAAAACGGTAGGTCTAAAAACACGCTGTAATACAAAAGGTAAAATAAAGACGCTCTCCCCTGCTAAAATCAATAACAACAGATAATACCAAGGCGCTTTTTCGGGGTCTTTCATTTTTCTCTTATCGGAATCCAAACTTCTTCTTCTGAGTTTTGATCATTGTTTTTGTATTTAGCTCCCAGCACTTCAAAATGAGGACGGTCACCTAAGATATAATCAGAATTTGGTATCCATTCTCCGTAAATCA
>Ga0114954_1000709_pt1 | contig 10151 bp, 5 predicted proteins | sample Porto_4metaG_FD_87299 | JGI IMG/M metagenome (GOLD analysis project Ga0114954, IMG submission 87299) | Marine algal microbial communities from Porto, Portugal - Porto_4 metaG | ecosystem: Host-associated > Algae > Red algae > Unclassified | place: Portugal: Porto | collected 2015-02-02
ACAGTTGATAATGCCTTCACTGTTGTTAATGATAGGTCAAGTAAAGAAGAAATATTTGACTTCATAAACAATGATTTAGAGTTTGCCATTGCTAACTTAGAGTGGACTGGAGAGTTTGGACGGGTCACTAAAGGAACAGCTAAACATATAAAAGCGAAAGTAGCCATGTGGCAAGAAGATTGGGAAGAAGCTAAGGCACAAGCCCTATCAGTCATAGAAGATCCTGAAAGTCCTCACAGCCTTGTCGAAAGTACAGCCGAAGTTTTTGCAGGAGATAGAAATCATTCAGAACAATTATTCGTAGTCCAAGCATCAGATAATCTTTTAGGGGGTGGAGGCACGACCATGATTAATGCTAACTATGTGACCCAATACTTTCAGATCAGTGGTATTAATTCTGATCTAGATCAGGGCGGCCGAGGTTTTTCAAGGATTCTACCTAATCTTTATTTGCAGGGACTTCTCGCCGAAGACCCTAATGATACAAGAGATGATAACACCTATTTTAGACGCGAATATTTCTATAACACAGGACCAGATGTCGGACAAAGAATAGATATATACGCGCCTATAACAGATTTAGATAATCCCAGTGAAACATATCAAAGATACTATCAGCGATTACATCCTTCTTGTATAAAATATGCGCAAGATGATGATGATCCTAATTCATATCTACAGCGAAGTAATATCCTTGTATATAGACTCGCAGAGACTTATCTCATCGCTGCTGAAGCGCTCTTACAGTCAGGCGGCGACCCTCTACCATATATTAATGCCATCAGAACACGGGCCGGTGCTGCTGAAATAACATCTGTGAATATGCAGTCTATTTTAGATGAGCGAGCACGTGAATTGTCATTCGAAGGGTCTCGCTGGTTTACCTTAAAGAGAATGGGCGCTAGTGTGATGAATGAACAAATGAGAAGCTTTGCTGGAGATGGAGAATTCTTCCCTGCTAATTTTGGAGGTGAAAAAGACCCAAGGGTCAATTGGCAAAATCATTTTATTAATTTCCCTATATTTCAGGAAGACCTTGATTTATTAGGTGCAGGATATCCACAAAATGATGGGTATTAATCGAGTCTGCAAATGTCTCTTTAAATTCTTCTGAGCATCAGTTAAATCAGCTATTTAGAATTCATATTTTTTATCAGGCTATTTAATTGAGTACTTATCATTTACTCTGTATGGACTATGCACATTTAAGTCTTATAAATTAACGATATGAGGGTCAGCTTTTTGGTATTGATTTTAATTAGTTTTCATTCTTGTAAGCTCTATCAGCCCTTAACATTTAATAGTGGTTCTGCAGATAATCCAGTCATCGCTCACAGGGGGGCATGGAAAGCACAGGATTTACCTGAAAACTCAATAGCAGCACTACGGCAATCGATATTATTAGATTGCGCAGGATCAGAATTTGACGTTAGGATGACAGCAGATGAAGTTTTAATTGTCACTCATGACAGTGATTATCACTCTTTACAGGTCGAAGAAAACACTTTTGCTCAGCTGTCTAAAGTAAAGTTAAACAATGGCGAGTCACTGCCCACGCTTCGAAAATTTATAGAAGCTGGGATGAGAAAAAATATCACTACTGGATTAGTCTGTGAAATCAAACCATCCAAGTCTAAAGAAAGAGGAGAACACATAGCAGAAAACGTTGTAGCCCTTGTCAAGGAATTAAAAGCTGAAAATTATATAAGCTCCTATATCAGTTTTGACTATAATATGCTAAAGAAAATAATTGAAATAGATCCAAGTGCACAGACCCAATACTTAGATGGTAAGAAATCACCAGCAGAATTAGCGCAGGATGGTATCACTGGAATGGACTACCATATGAATGTCTACAAAGAAAACCCAGAGTGGATCCAAGAGGCAAAAGACTTAAATCTTACTCTAAACGTATGGACTGTAAATACTCAGGAAGATTTAGATTTATTTCTCGCATATGGGTTTGACTTCATTACGACTGACGAACCTGAATTATTACTCAAAGTAATGAACACCAATCATACAAATAGTGGATATCAAATGGTGTGGAATGACGAGTTTAACTATTCAGGCAAACCTGATTCTACTAAGTGGGGATATAACTATGGCTTTGTAGCCAATGAAGAAAAGCAATATTATACAGATCATCAAAAAAATGCCCGAGTCGAAGATGGCAACTTAATCATAGAAGCACACAAAGAAAAAATCAAAAACGAACAGTTTCAATCTGAGGAGTTTAAGCATAAAAGCTGGATGCGATATGCGGCTGAGATAGATTCGGCACAATATACATCTGCCAGAGTAGTGAGTGCGGGAAAAGCCTCATGGACCTATGGTCGAATAGAAGTGAGGGCTAAACTACCTAAAGGTAGAGGCATGTGGCCCGCCATATGGATGTTAGGCGACAATCAGCAAAATATAGGATGGCCTGAATGTGGTGAAATAGATATTATGGAGCATGTCGGTTATGAACCTGATACGATACATGGGACTATACACACGAAAGCGTATAATCATATGAAGGGAACGCAAAAAGGGAAAACGATATACATCGAAAATCCCTATGATCAGTACCATATATATGCATTAGACTGGAGTCCTCAAAAGTTAGATTTTCTCTTAGATGGGGTCGTGTATAATCGAATTAAAAACGAACAAAAGACTACTGCTGAATGGCCCTTCGACGAGAACTTTTATCTGATCCTGAATGTCGCTGTCGGAGGTACATGGGGTGGCCGTCAGGGAATAGATGACGATATCTTTCCACAACAGATGTTAATCGACTATGTTAGAGTGTTTCAATTAAAATGATACAGTAGTTAAATATCTTATTATGAATTTTTACATGCTGATATGCATTGCACTTTTTATGAGTTGTGACAACAGTCATGATCCTAAGATCAGTGTCATGACTTATAATATTAGATTAAATACCGCATCTGATGGAGAGAATGCATGGCCAAAACGCAAGGATTTTTTATTTTCACAAATAAAATTTTATAGTCCTGATTTTTTTGGAATTCAAGAAGCACTTCCTGATCAATTCCAAGATCTGAAAACAGACCTTAAAGATTATAAAAGCATCGGTCATGGCCGTGATGGTGGGGATTCAGGCGAATATTCAGCCATATTCTATAATTCTAAAAAGTATAATGTAGAACAAAGTAAAACCTTCTGGCTATCAGAAACTCCAGATGAACTTTCAGTCGGATGGGACGCTGCTTTACAAAGAATATGTACATATGGATTATTCTCAAATATTGAAACTTCAAAAAAAATATGGGTCTTTAATACTCACTTAGACCATATAGGTGTAGAGGCAAGACGCAAGAGTATGAAGCTCATTGTCGAAAGAATTAAAGAATTAAATACAGCACAATATCCAGTCATACTCATGGGTGATCTAAACGTAGAACCTGACAGCCAATTGATTCAGTCATTATCTAAAGAAATGGTGAATACAGAGTCTATCGCACCGATAAGATTTGGGCCAATAGGGACTTTTAGTGGCTTCAATTTTGACGAGCCCGTGACTAAGCACATTGATTATATATTCATCAGCAAATCAGAGAATATCAAAGTAAATAAGTATGCCATTCTAAGTGCAACTATAGATTTAAAATATCCGTCCGACCATTTTCCTGTCTATGTAGAGATGGAAATTAAATAAATGATAACTATATAAAATGCTGTCTTAGCTCACTAATTATTCAGTTATGAACATTAAATATTCAGCATTCTGTATTGTATTCTTTTTTGTTCAAGCCTGTGCTCCAATTAATGAATCAACAAAGGAAAATAACCAGAAGCCTAACATTATTCTAATTGTCGTAGATGATCAGGGCTATGCCGATTTTGAACCCTTTGATAATCATGATCCTCAGGTGGTGAATCCTCACATCTCGGCTCTCGCTCGATCAGGTATCACTTTCACACAGGCATATACAACTGCTCCTGTATGTAGTCCCTCACGAGTAGGGATCCTCACAGGTAAAAATCAATTCAGATGGGATAAAAATGCGAGTTGGGGACCTGGACTTCCAGATAGCGTAAAGACTATTGCAGAGTACCTACGAGACAGCGGATACGCCACTGCCAGAATAGGTAAAAGTGATTTGGGAAGAAACTTTCATAAGTATAATGTAAGAGAATATCCTTTAGAGCATGGCTATGATGAGTTTCTGGGATTCAGTGCTCATGCTCATGATTATTGGCTGCTATCTAAAGACATCAGAGATCGGACTAAAGATCCGAAAGGAACGAGTGCTGTGTTAGGGCCACTCATGCATAACGATGGAGAAAAAAGTTATGAAGAAGGTTACCTCACAGATATTCTCACAGATGAAGGTATTCGGTATATAGAGAAAGAAAGGAAAAAGCCATTCTTTCTGACGCTCGCTTACAGTGCTGTCCATCACTTGATTCATGAAGTACCTCAGAAGTATTTAGATAGATATAATGTTCTACCCATTGCTAAATATGACCCAGATAGCTTGATGGCATACGGTAAACATGAGGCAGGTACTTACTTAGCTTATTACGATAAATACTCTCGACATGGAGCGATCAAAGATGCTGACATGCGAAATTATTATTTAGCCAATCTGAATTGCCTTGATGATAACATTGGACGATTTATGAGTGCGATCAAAAAGAAAAATATCGAAAAAGAAACCCTGATCATCTATATTTCAGATAATGGTGGATCACCTCTAACGGGTGCAAATAATACGCCACTGACAGGAGGTAAATATTCCTTATGGGAAGGCGGTATCCGTGTACCGATGTCCATGTCGTGGCCTGGCCGAATAGAATCCAATCAGACTCAAGATGAATATGTCTCTGCCACAGATATCTTGCCTACGATAAGTGCAGCGGCAGGAATAAATTTAACGGACTCGACGATTGATGGTATAGATTTATTACAGCCCGATGATGATAGATTGTTGGTTTGGAAATGGCAAAAGACCTGGGCTGTTCGCAGGGGAGACTGGAAACTGACGAACTCTAATGAAAACCACTGGAAAGGGACACCAAATAGCTTGTATATCAAACCAATTTCTGATGAGCTGACTTTAAAATTATTTGACTTGAGTAATGATCCTGGAGAAAGAGAAGATCTGGCCAATAAATATCCACAGAGAGTAGCAGATTTGAGGAATGCTTATGAGAAATGGATGACAACTAATGTTGGTCTGTTTTAGCACATTTCTACCTGAAGACTTAGAATATGAACCTGTTAAATAATTTCATTCCTTGAAATCATTTATGAATAATGAGTTGAATATTCTTGCCTTAAAAAAGTAAAGTCAATAACCCAACAGACCAAAAGCAGGACAATACGTTTCATATTTTATTCCAAGACTATACCGACATCTATCGATAAGAAAGATTGGCATTATTGGTGGAATATCCAGTACCCCATGACGTTTTTTGAATTGCTCGGTTTGAACTGACCAAGATGTACCACATTAATTGAAATACTGGTGAATATGATCAATGATACCATCAGAATTTTCAGCTATTTTTAAAGTACTTCCTTCATGATTATTGGTATCTGAGCAATGATATACCGAAGAGAAATTGGTTTTAGACTTTCTGAACCAGCAGCCCTAATTCTTTCGGTTATTTTACTCGTTTTCCTACCGATAGCTATCGCTAAGAAATAGCATCGGTATACTGCTTAATAGGGACTAAGTAATTATTATTCAAATGTGATTTTTTCTATTTCATCCCATGTGATGTAGACTGCATCATTATCTCTTCCATTTTCGAATACCAGGATACCGTCGTTATCATTCTCTACATCTACTTTATCATCGAGATATATCTCACTTCCATTTCTTAATGAGACAGATGATCCTCTTTTTGATTTTGGTGTGATGCTTTTGACATTTGAAAATGGGATGAAATATTCGATGTCTTTATCCATACCATTAAGGATCTCAAGCTGGTATGACTCATCCAGATCAAATACAATGTGACCGCTATAAGATGTCCCATCTTCAGTTTTGACAGAAGCTCTGAGTTCTTTTTCTCCATGAAAATCTGTATAAGATATTATAGGTATACCAGGCGCTTCAATAAATATAATTTCTTCAAATTCGTCCCAGTCTATGTCGACTCTTCCTACTCCAGGCATATTGACGATGATGCCGCGATTCTCATCATCTACATCATTGCTACCTCTTAATTCGAATTTACGTCCAGACTGTAGCGTGACTTCGGAGCCTCTCCATGACTTTTTTATTGATTTAATATTGCCAAACTCTATATCCAATTCGCCATCTTCATACTTCCCATTAAGCTCATCTTTGGCCATTCTTTCATCGTGGTCCCACTGCAGGTATCCATCGAATGTACCTTGCTCTGTGATCACTTTTCCATATAGTGGTGCGCCAAATGCACTCTCCATCTGGGATGGTGTTTTCTTGAATTCTACGTGCCGAATATTTCCCCAATCCAGCTTGATCATACCAATGCCTTCATCGTGGATTTGGACTTTAGCTCCGATGTCATTTGAGCCTCCTTTTAGGTATAGCTCCTCTCCATTTTTTAGTGTTACGGTTACTTTCTCTCTCGGATTCACATCAATACGTTTAATATCTCCAAACTGGCATGCGAATGAATGAATATGATTTTTATCACCGTTACTATTCCAAGAGTAAGAGTATTTTTTAGTGTTAAATAATGTTCTCTCTATGATGGAATAATCTTCATCATTTAAAGAAGCTATCTCGTCCTCACTTAGATAATCTAAGAATTCATTTTCTGGTTTGCTGGAATTAAAGTAGTCAAACCATAGGGCTTCTTCTTTGCCCCATCTGATCTGACCTGTGTAGCTCTCATCATCTTCTGTGGTGACTGTGCCGTAGATTAGTAAATCACTCGAAATGCTGGTTGCGATTTCAATTTCATTGAGTAGATAGGCGTTAATAAATGCGGTGACGGTGATGAGTAATAGTTTTGTCTTCATACTTATGTATCTATTGCGTTTGGTATAAATAAATCAGATTAATAATATAAATATGGGTTAAAGTCTTGAAGAGTGGAACTAGATTGAGATGAGCAGGGATAATACAGGGCTGAATCGGCAATATGAGTTACTCTGAAGTAAGCTGATCGACCCGAATCAGATTATAAATGGAGTTTAACTTATTAATTCTCTAACTTTAAAAAATCAAACTCCTTGTATTTCACTTGAAATGCTTGAAAAGGGAAGCACTTCTTTTATCAACTTTGTGTTTCATAGGCATGTTCAGAAAAACCTGATGTTTGAAATTGAAAAACATAGAATGATTGATCATTAATCGCATAGAGATTGCCAATTATGCTGCTTTAATAATATGTATGGAACTGTAGCACTGTGATAATTTATTCTCAAAGAAAAACGGGTTCACAGTAAAATTGCTTGTCATTATTTTTATCAAAAATCTCGCCAATCAAAGCCTCTCTCTACTAACTTTCCCAGTACTTCGTACTGGGCTACTAAGATAATACACCTCACTATGATTACTTCTGAATTTGCTTATTCTTAGTGACTGAATTACTTTCATTTTGAAGAAGATGTATCCTCAAATAGGTTTTTACGGCGTTATTAGAAACCCATGAAAACTAATACAAGATATAAATAGTCCATTATAATATTAATGCAACATTGTTGCTTACTAAATTCTATTAACAGATTATTCAAGCCATCAAAGACAATACTAAAACTTTCGCCTAATTACAAGTTTCAATATATGCATGAAACATTGATGGCGACTCTACATTGAATCCAGCTGTCAATTTGATCTCCTGTCCAGCTCTGAATGTCACATTCTGGTTGGTTGAAACAAGTCCATTGGATGTAATACTCACATTTGCCTGATTAATACTATTATTAATATTTCCGCTCAATTGCAAGGTACTTGGACATGGACATGGTTGGACTTCTAAGGTAAATGTGCATTGCAAACTGGAATTTAATGATGTATCATAAGCCTGACAAACAACAACGGATTGTCCTACTGGAAATACACTTCCAGAAGCAGGCGAGCAAATAATCATAGCAACTCGACAATTATCAGTAGGCATCATTGATGATTCTACATCAGCTTGAAAATTGACTATAGCGTCGCTACAATTTGATGGATCTGCATCTGCAATGAAAACAGGTCCCGTACAACTCACAAATGGATCTTCTGTATCTGGCACTGTTGATACTGTCACTGTTGTGGAATATTGACATCCAATATTATCGGTGACCGTCAAACCATACATTCCAGGATCCAGTCCAGTAATATCTTCTGTCGTCGCTCCATTTGACCAAGCATATGAATATGGTGCCACACCATCTGAGGTCGTCACGTCAATAGCACCATCTCCTTGTCCAGGACAGGATTCATCATTGACCATTGTCACATTTGCAAACAACACAGACGGCACCACTTCCACTTGAAATGTACAAGTCTGACTCGTATTGCCAGCTAAATCGACAGCAATGCACGTTACAACATCTTGACCTAATAAAAATGTACTTCCCGAGGCAGGTGAACATATAACCATATCCACGCCACAATTGTCAGTCGCCATCATCGATGCTTCGACATGCGCTTGAAAATCAATCACGGCAGCATCACAATTTCCGGTATTAACAAATTCGAATATAGGATCACCTGTACAGCTCACGACAGGGTCTTCTGTATCTGGAGAAGCGCAACAAGCGCCTGCCATAGTGTTGCAAAAGTCTTCCCAGTTGGCATCAAACGAATTACCAACACTAATAAACACATTCTTGTTAAAGCCAGGATTTAGCTGTGTACATAATGTCGTTAAGGTATTGTCATAGCAACCAGACAATTGATTGTTCTGTATGGATATTATACTCAAATTTGGTAAGCTAGCTAAATACGCAGGCAATGAACCTGTCAAGGAATTTCCAGACAAGTATAGGCTGCTCAAATTTGTCAAATTGCTTAGGTCAGGGAAAGGGCCTGTGAAATCATTTGTGTTGGGATTACCACCCATGTTTAATGATATCAAGGAAGTAAAATTACCAATACATGTGGGGAATGGACCAACAAATAGATTATTGGCTAGATTCAAAAATTCCAAATTGACTAAATTGCAAAACGAGGAAGGTATCATCCCAGAAAATTCATTAAATCCTGAATTCCCGCCTAACAGCAAATCAGTTAAGTTAGTCAATTGACCTATTTCAGGTGGTAGAGCTCCGAAAAATTCGTTATTAGCCAAATCCAGATGAGTCAATGCAGTCAATTGGGCTATGTCAGCTGGTAAGGTACCTGTCAGTTCATTGAATCCATTGTTTCCACCAAATTCAATTATTTTCAGCGTTGTTAGGTCCCAAAATTCGATTGGTATAGTACCATCCAACTGATTGTTGCGAAGATTAATTTCTTCGATTCTGCAAAGTAAACCTATTTCAGGTGGTAGTGGACCGGCAATATTGCTTGTTCTCTTAAATATTCTTGTCAAAATACCATCAGCATCAACAGTCAGCCCTTGCCATGTACTAATATCTGTACTTGGAGGCATTGTTGGATTAGCTAAAAAGAATGCTTCATTAGGCCAATTATTGCTATTAATCCAATTGTCTCCGTCAGTATTTAAGTAAAGCGCGCGCAACGCCAGATAATCATTCTCTTGACACGAAGATATGGATTGAGAAGAGATAAACGCAGGAGAGAGAAAAACAATAAAAGTTACAAGATTAAGAATAGACTTAAAAATCATTATTCTACATTTTAAGTGATTAATAAAGCGACATTATTCTAAGCAGGAAACTGTTCTTAAATATACTCCCTAATGTACTAATATAAGACTGAACTAAAGAATTTAGTAAATGAAAAGTGATTTCAGATGTCATGAAAGCTAAGTGATTTAAACTTGAATTGACTTTAATATATCATCTAACTCATAAGAGAAAAATAAGAAATAGAAAGGGATATTCAGAAGTAACTTAAAAGCTTTAAACTCAACAAATTAAGTATTATCCTAATGCAAAAGAAAACCCCGTTTCTACCTTAGACGCGCTAAAAACGGGGTAATCAAAAAACAATTAAGATGAAAATACGACGAATTTCTGATTTCCAAGCAAGAATATGTTTTCCAAATTTTGATAATCATTACGATAAATACCTTGAGGC
>Ga0114954_1000713_pt1 | contig 10112 bp, 8 predicted proteins | sample Porto_4metaG_FD_87299 | JGI IMG/M metagenome (GOLD analysis project Ga0114954, IMG submission 87299) | Marine algal microbial communities from Porto, Portugal - Porto_4 metaG | ecosystem: Host-associated > Algae > Red algae > Unclassified | place: Portugal: Porto | collected 2015-02-02
CTCGGCCAGCAGCGCCTTGGTCGCTTGGCTGGCCTGGGGAGAGGTGCCGAGCAGGGTGTCGAGCATCGCTTCGACCGCGGCATCGAGGCTGTCCGGGGCCACGACCCGATGAGCCAGGCCCAGCTCCCTCGCGGTGGTGGCGTCGATGACTTCGGCGCTCAGGGCGTAGCGACGCATCTGGCGGCTGCCGATGGCGCGCTGTACATAGGGACTAATGACCGCTGGCGACAGGCCGATGCGCACTTCCGACAGGCAGAACTTGGCGCGCTCGCTGGCGATCACGATGTCGCAGCAGGCGGCGAGACCCACGGCACCGCCGAAGGCGGCGCCCTGAACCCGAGCGAGTGTCGGGCAGGGCAGGGTATCGAGGCCATGCATCAGCGCCGACAGCTTGCGCGAGTCGGCCAGGTTGTCGTCGACGCTGTAGTCGACCATGCGCTTCATCCAGTTGAGATCCGCGCCGGCCGAGAAGCTCTTGCCTTCGGAGCCGAGGACCAGCACCCGAACCTCGCCTCGTGCTGCCTTTTCACGGAGCGCGTCCAGATGGTCGTTGAGCTCACCGATCAAACCGTCATCGAAGGCATTGTGGACCTCGGGACGCACCAGGGTCAGCCAGGCCACACCGCGGTCGTCGACGGTAAGTTGAGACATGTCAGTCATAGGGAGTTCCTTCGAACGAGCCGGGGGCTGGGCGCCGAGCGTCGGCTCAGTGCCAGGGCCTCCGGCTCAGGCGCAGTTACATTCTGAAGACGCCGAAGCGGGTCTCTTCGATGTCGGCGTTCATGGCGGCAGCCAGCGACAGGCCGAGCACGTCACGGGTCTGGGCGGGGTCGATGACGCCGTCGTCCCACAGTCGAGCGCTGGCGTAGTACGGGTGCCCCTGGTGCTCGTACTGTTCCCGCGTCGGCTTCTTGAAGGCCGCCTCCTCGTCGGCAGACCAGGACTCGCCGGCGCGCTCGATCTGCTCGCGCTTGACCTGGGCCAGCACCCCGGCCGCCTGCTCGCCGCCCATCACCGAAATGCGCGAGTTCGGCCACATGAACAGCAGGTTGGGATCGTAGGCGCGGCCGCACATGCCATAGTTGCCGGCACCGAAGCTGCCGCCGATCAGCACGGTAAACTTCGGCACCCTTGCGCAGGCCACCGCCGTGACGAGCTTGGCCCCATGCTTGGCGATGCCTTCGTGCTCGTACTTCGAACCGACCATGAAACCGGTGATGTTCTGCAGGAATACCAGCGGAATCTTGCGCTGGGCGCACAGCTCGATGAAGTGGGCGCCCTTGACCGCGCTTTCGGAAAACAGCACGCCATTGTTGGCCACGATGCCGACCGGGTGACCATGGATATGGGCAAAGCCCGTCACCAGGGTGTCGCCGTAGTAGCGCTTGAATTCATCGAAGTCCGAGCCGTCGACGATGCGGGCGATGACCTCGCGAACGTCGAAGGGCTTCTTCAGGTCGGTACCGACGATGCCGTACAGCTCTTCAGGGTCGAGCTTCGGCGGGCGAGGGGGCTGCATGGCCAGCTGGCCGCGCTTCTGCCAGTTGAGGCGCGCGACGCAGCGGCGGGCCAGCTGCAGGGCATGGGCGTCGTTGTCGGCATAGTGGTCCGCCACGCCGCTGATGCGGGTGTGGACGTCGGCGCCGCCGAGGTCCTCGGCGCTGATGCTCTCGCCGGTGGCGGCCTTCACCAGCGGCGGCCCGCCGAGGAAGATGGTGCCCTGTTCCTTGACGATGATCGACTCGTCGGCCATGGCCGGCACGTAGGCACCGCCGGCGGTGCAGGAGCCCATGACCACGGCGATCTGGGGAATGCCCTGGGCCGACATCGTTGCCTGGTTGTAGAAGATTCGGCCGAAGTGGTCGCGGTCGGGAAAGACCTCGTCCTGGCGCGGCAGGAAGGCGCCGCCGGAGTCGACCAGGTAGACGCAGGGCAGGCGGTGCTTGAGGGCAATTTCCTGGGCGCGCAGGTGCTTTTTCACCGTCAGCGGGAAGTAGGTCCCGCCCTTGACGGTGGCATCGTTGGCGACGATGACGCACTCGACGCCCTGAATACGGCCGATGCCGGTCACCACGCCGGCGGCGGGCACCTCGGCGTCGTAGACCTCATGGGCGGCGAGCGCCGAGAACTCGAGGAAGGGCGAGCCTTCATCGAGCAGGTGGTCGATGCGGTCGCGCACGTAAAGCTTGCCGCGGGACTCGTGACGCGTGCGCGCCTTGTCGCCGCCGCCGCGACGGATGGCGGCGGTCAGGTCGTGCAGCCGTTCCACCTCGGCGCGCATCGCCGCGTCCTTGGCCTTGAAGTCCTCGGTGCGCGGATTGATCTGAGTGTCTAGGGTAGCCATTGCCCCTCCGAGATGAGCCGAAGCGTGCCGTTGGAAGGGCGCCCCGCAAGGCGCCGCCTTCCAGCCGTGCGCTTACTTGGATTCGTTGAACAGTTCGCGGCCGATCAGCATGCGACGGATCTCGCTGGTGCCGGCACCGATCTCGTAGAGCTTGGCGTCGCGCAGCAGGCGACCCGTCGGGTACTCATTGATGTAGCCGTTGCCGCCGAGAAGCTGGATCGCATCCAGCGCCACCTGGGTGGCTTTCTCCGCGCAGTAGAGGATCACCCCGGCGGCGTCCTTGCGTGAGGAGTGGCCGCGGTCGCAGGCCGCCGCCACCGCATACAGGTACGCGCGGCAGGCGTTCAGCGTGGTGTACATGTCGGCGACCTTGCCCTGGACCAACTGGAACTCGCCGATCGACTGGTCGAACTGCTTGCGCTCGTGGATGTAGGGAAGCACCACGTCCAGGGCCGCCTGCATGATCCCGATCGGACCCGCGGCGAGCACCGTGCGCTCGAAGTCGAGCCCGCTCATCAAAACGCGCACGCCCTTGCCGAGCTCGCCGAGCACGTTGGCCTCGGGCACCTCGCAGTCCTGGAACACCAGCTCACAGGTGTTGGAACCGCGCATGCCGAGCTTGTCGAGCTTCTGGGCGGTGGAGAAGCCGGGAAAATCCTTCTCGATGATAAAGGCGGTGATGCCCTTGGAGCCCGCGTCCGGATCGGTCTTGGCGTAGACCACCAGCACATCGGCGTCGGGGCCGTTGGTGATCCACATCTTGTTGCCGTTGAGGATGTAACGGTCGCCGTCCTTGCGAGCGCGAAGCTTCATCGACACCACGTCGGAGCCGGCGCCGGGCTCGGACATGGCCAGTGCGCCGACGTGCTCACCGCTGATCAGCTTGGGCAGGTACTTGGCTTTCTGTTCGGGGCTTGCGTTGATCTTCAGCTGATTGACGCACAGGTTGGAATGCGCGCCGTAAGACAGGCCGACGGAGGCGCTGGCCCGGGAGATCTCCTCCATGGCGATGCAGTGTGCCAGGTAGCCCATGCCGGTGCCGCCGTCCTCCTCGGAGACCGTTACGCCGAGCAGGCCCATGTCGCCGAATTTCTGCCACAGATCGTTCGGAAACTCGTTGTTCTCATCGATCTCGGCGGCGCGCGGAGCGATTTCGTCCCGAGCGAAGGCGTTAACCTGATCGCGCAGCATCACCAGGGTTTCATCGAGGCCGAAGTCGAGCGGGGCATAGGGGCTGTACATGGGGGACTCCCGGGGTGTTTCAGGGGGAGAGTGGCGATGACGATGAGCGGCCACTCCCCGATGGAGGTAATGGTGACAGACTAGGCAAGGTTGACGTTAACGTAAAGTGCAGCTTTGCTCGCCTTCGACCAAAGTCATAGCCAGGGCGGTGCGCTTTCGACCAGGAACCAGAAGCCACCAGCCACAAGACAAGCCGCCAGAGCGCCGAGGCGGTGCGTCCCTCACCGCACGGCGACAAGCGGGTGGGCCCGGCGGGCAGCACACCATCGAGACAAGGGTGTTGGGCGGGGGGCGCCTGGACGGCGGCCGTTGCCAGGCGGTCGCTCGCGGCTACTCGCCGTGCCAGTAGTCCAGCGCGCTATCCGTGGCGCCGTAGAACTCGAAGGTGCGATCGCCCTTGTCGCCGCCGGGCGCGCTGCCGGCCACCACGCCGAACTTGCCCGAATCGGGGTACTCCATCACATCCGGTACGTTCATGCTGCTGATGCACAAGTAGATCAGTACCTGGTCCGAGTCATTGATGATCTGGTGGGCGCTTTCCGCCCCGCCGGCGGGGGCGGCGATAATCTCGCCTTCGACGATCGGGTAGCGGCGCTCGCCGAGGCGAACCGTGCCTTGGCCCTTCAGAACGATGAACAGCTCATCGTTGTTGTGGTGACTGTGGAAGGGCCAGGCATGACAGCCCGGCTTCACGGTGACCCGGCGACAGCCGAGGCCCGTCAGGCCGAGCGCCTGAGTCATGTAGATCACCGACGCCGAGGTGATCTCGCCATGCTCATGGATCTGCTTGGGAAGCGGGCAGTGGGTAAGCGAGAGGATACGGGCATGCATGCGGTGGCTCCGGTGGTGGCGATTGCTTGTAGCCTAGTCCGGTGAGCGCCGAATGGCTCGGTGAAACCCGTTCGCCAGGCAACAATCGTGGTGCCACCGTTCGGGCACGGCTCGCGCCGGTGAGCCAGGCGATCAGCATAGGCGACAGAGACGCCGAGACGGCCAGACAAGGCAATAGAGACGAGGCAATTGGAGACGATAGCCCAGGGCCGGCAATGGCCGGCCCCTTGGTCGGTTGATCCCAGGCATCGGCGAGTCCAGGCGCCGGAGTCCTTAGCGTCGCAACCCCCGGCGTTGTCATCCCAGGCATCGCAACCCCAGGCATCGCAACCCCAGGCATCGCAACCCAGGCGTCGCGGGCCGGGTCGCTAGTCGCCCTTGGCGTTGGGGAAGAACAGTTGCTGGCCCTTGACCCTGAAGTCGGCGATGGCCGCCTGGCCGTCGCTCGAGAGCAACCACTGGTGCCATTGATTGGCCAGGTCGTGCTCAAGGTCTGGGTGCTTTTCCTCGGACAGCTTGAGGCTGCCGTACTGGTTGAACATCGCCTCGTCACCTTCGAACAGCAGCGCAAGATTCTGGCGGTTGTCGAAGGCGACCCAGGTGGCGCGGTCCGACATCACGTAGGCGTCCATCCCGGCAGCGGTATTCAGCGTCGCCCCCATGCCGCTGCCGAGTTCGCGATACCAGTCACCACCTGGCTCGACATCGGCCTGTTGCCACAGCCTGAGCTCGGCGCGGTTGGTGCCACTGTCGTCGCCCCGCGAGGCGAACGGAGCCTCGGCGTCGGCGATACGACCGAGGGCATCGGCCACGCTCGTGGCCTCACTGATCGCCGCCGGGTCATCCGTGGGGCCGATCAAGACGAAGTCGTTGTACATGACGTCGGCGCGCTCGTCGGCATCACCATCGGCCACGAAGGTCTCTTCCCCGGCGGTGTCGTGGACCAGCAGGCTGTCGGCATCGCCGCGTCGGGCGATCTCGAAGGCCTGGCCGGTGCCCACCGCCACCACGTGTACCTCGATGCCGGTGGCGTCGGTGAACTGAGGCACGATGGCATCGAAGAGCCCCGAATTCTGGGTCGAGGTGGTCGAGGCCAGGGTGATGGAGGGCGCTTCCTGTTCGGCCAGGGCGGCGCCGCTGAGGGATACGGCGCCAAGCAGCAGGCCGGCGGCGGCGAGGTGACGGGGCAAGGTCATGGTGGAAATCCCTATTCGCGTTGTGGGTGGTGTCGTGGGTGCTGCAGTACTGCGAGGTAATGGAAGAAAAAGCGACGCCGCTGGCGTCACCGTCAGTCGATCAGTTCGCCGCTGACGAAGGCCAGGGCTTGCTCGCTGGCGGGCTGGTGGAAAAAGACCGACGCGGGGCTGTGTTCTATCAACCTGCCGTGGTGAAGAAAGACGACGTCGTCGGCCAGGCGTCTGGCCTGGTGCAGGTCATGGCTGGTCATCACGATCCGCACGCCGCGGCGATGAAAGGCGTTGATCGCCTCTTCAACGGCACGGATCGCCGCCGGATCCAGCGCCGAGGTGGGCTCATCCAGAAACAGCACCTCGGGTGCCAGCAGCCAGGCCCGTGCCAGGGCGAGACGCTGCTGCTCGCCGCCGGAAAGGACCCGCGCCGGGCGCCGAGCAATGGCCGCCAGGCCGAAATGTTCCAGGGCGGCATCGGCGCGTTCGCGTCGCTCACGCCGAGCCACGCCATCGACGGCCAGGGCGTATTCGAGGTTGGCCCGTGCCGAGCGGCGCAGCAGCACCGGGCGCTGAAAGACCATGGCCTGCCGGGGGACGGGGCCGTGCCAGCGAACACGGCCGCTGGTCGGGGCGATCAGGCCATGGGCGAGGCGCATCAGCAGGCTCTTGCCCGCCCCATTGGGGCCCATCACCAGGGTCCGACGACAGCCATCGAGGCGCAGCGAAATGGGCCCCAGCAGAGTCTGTGATCCAGGCCTGAACGCGACGCCATCGAGCTCCAGGGGCGCGATGTGAGACACCGTGGGCAGCGACATGTCGGTCATCCCAGCTGCCTCCGCGTGCCTTCACCGAGAACGTGGGCGATGGCGGTGATCAGCGCGACGATGACCAGCAGTATGATGCCGAGCCCGAGCGCGAGGGGCAGGTTGCCTTTGCTGGTCTCCAACACGATGGCGGTGGTCATGACCCGGGTCACGCCGTCGATGTTGCCGCCGACGATCATGACCGCCCCGACCTCGGCGCTGGCGCGTCCGAAGCCCGCCAGCAGCACGGTGATCAGGGCCAGGCGGGCATCCCACAATAGCGTGGGGATGCGCCGAGCCCGGCTGACGCCCATCGAGGCGAGCTGCTCGGCGTACTCGCCGTGGAGTTCCTCGATACGCTGACGGGTCAGGGCGGCGAGAATCGGCAGCACCAGGATGACCTGGGCGACGACCATGGCGCTTGGTGTGAACAGCAGGCCGAAGGTGCCGAGAGGCCCGGCGCGGGACAGCAGCAGGTAGACCACCAGGCCGGCGACCACCGGTGGCAAGCCCATCAACGCATTGAGCGTCACGATCAGCATGCTGCGCCCTGGAAAACGGTACAGCGCCAGCGCCGCACCGAGCGGGAAGGCGATCAGGGCAGCGATGCCTACCGCCGTCAGCGAGACACGCAGCGATAGGGTGACGATAGCGAGTAGATCGGAATCCAGGCCGACGATCAGGGCCAGGGCAGTCGAGAAGGCAGAGTCGGTCATGGAGCCTCGAGTCGGCGGAGCGTATCTATAGGCATCATGTGATGTAAGGCCCGATCGCGCATCCCTTTGCTGGAATGTATGCAGCCATATGCCTACAGGTGCACAATGAAGGCCTACGCCTTTCGGAGGGTCCGCCATGACGTCGCCGTTGCCCTACTACTTGAACACCGCGGAGGTCGCCGAGTACCTCAGGCTCAAGCCGCGCAAGGTCTATGATCTGGTGCGTCAGGGCCAGATTCCCTGCTCCCGAGCCACCGGAAAGCTGCTGTTCCCCCGTTCCAGCGTCGACCTGTGGGTGATGAAGCATCTGGAGGGCGACGCTCGCGAGGGCGATAGCCCACCGGAGGTGCTGGCCGGCAGCCAGGATCCCCTACTCGATTGGGCGCTGCGCGAGAGCGGGTCGGGCCTGGCGACCCTGTGTCAGGGCAGTGGCGATGGCGTTCAGCGGCTCTTGGCGGCGCGTGCCCTGGTGGTTGGGTCGCACCTGCTTGGCGCCGATGGCCGCTACAACGTGCCGAGCGAGTTGGGGCTTGGCGGCATGTCCGACCTGGTGGTGTTGCATTGGGTCCGGCGGACGCAAGGCCTGATCGTCGCGCCGGGGAATCCCTGTGGCCTTGAGACGATCACGGACCTTGCCCGGACGGAGGCGCGTGTCGTCCGCCGTCAGGAAGGGGCCGGAGCGCATCGGTTGTTGGTTCGGCTCGTCGAGCAAGCTGGTCTCGCGCTGGACGCGATCGCGCTCGCCAGCCGTCCGGCCATGAGCGAGGACGATCTCGCCCTGGCGGTGCATCACGGCGAGGCGGATGTTGGTTTAGGCGCCGAAGCCGCGGCTCGTCGGCAGGGGCTCGACTTCATCCCGCTGCATCAGGAAGACTTCGATCTGTTGATGCGCAGGCGCAGCTATTTCAGTGAACCGGTCCAGAGGCTCGTGCGCTTCGCCAGAGCCGAGCGGCTCAGGCATCAGGCCGAGGCGCTCGGTGGCTATGACCTCAGTCGCCACGGTGAGGTGCGGTTCAACGCCTGATGCCTGATGTCCGATGGGCGTGATCGCGCTTGCCGGCCATCCGGTCATGAGTGGGGGGCTCGGGGCGGAAGCCGCGGCGCAATGCTTGGCGTTTATGGCGTAGGGCTTGCCGCGGGCGGTGTCTCCAGCACATTCCCGATGCCGTCGGCTCGGACCATCGGGTCGTCCAGATTCACCACGATGTCGGCACGATTCAGCACGTAGCTGCGTCCCGTGATGGTGTTCTCCACCACGCTATGTTCACCCTGCTGGGAGGTGCGCAAGAAGGTGCCAATAAAGCCGGTCTGGCGCAGCGAGACGGTTTCCAAGCGGTCGCCGGGTTCGATCTTGCCCTCGTGGTGCAGCAGCGCCAGGCGGGCGGAGGTGCCTGTGCCCGTGGTGCTTCGGCAGATGACGCCAGGGTGCACGTAGGTCGTCGAGCGGGAGCGATAGAAACCGTCGGCGACTTGTTCCACCGGCCCCATGAAGTGCAGGAAAGGCAGCGGCCCGACGTCGCCCAGGGTGTAGTGAGAGAAGCCTCGCTCGGCCTGGATGGCCTCGACAATCGCATGGGCACAATCGCTCAGTCGATCCTGCTCGTCGAGGGTTAACGAGAAGCCTAGCGACGCAGCATCCACCAGCGCATAGAAGCCGCCACTATAGGCGACGCTATAGGTGACATCGCCATAGCCCGGGACCGTGATGCACGCCCGATAGGTGTCGATGTAGCTCGGCAGCCCCTCGCAGGTCACCGAGTCGACGACGCCTGCGGTGACGTGTGCCTCGACCTGGACCAGTCCGGCCGGCGCCTCCAGCAGGAAGCTCTGGTGGCCTTCGCGCTTCTCGACCAGGCCGCTTTCGAGTACCGCCGTCGCCGTGCACAGGGTGTTGGAGCCGGAATAGATCGGGTAGCCCATCACTTCCATGATGATGTAGCCCGCGGCGGCGCGGGGGTCGCACGCCGGCACGATCAGGTCCACCGACATCTCCGGAACCCCGTAAGGTTCATGCAGCAGCAGCGTGCGCAAGCCGTCGGCGCTGTCGCGCAGGTACTCCATCTGGGCGCGAACGCTGTCGCCCGGCAATGCGGCGATGCCGCCGAGCACGATGCGGCTGACGTCGCCTCCGGCGTGGGTATCCATGAGGGTGATGATCGGGCGGGACATGGGTGTGGCCTCGTGGCAGTGGCACCGTCGCCGAGGGCCCTCGGCGGCGGTGTCGTTGGCATAAGTGAGAAGCGTTGGCACAGCGTGACGCAAGCTGCGCCACTCAGGCGTCGGTCGTGTCGGCATCCAGGGCGAAGGCGGCGCCATGCGCCTCCCACTGGGCGTCGGGCACGATGACGATCTTGCCCAGAAAGCCCTTGCCGCGGTCGACGAAGTACTCCTCGGCACGGTGCAGGTCCGACAGGCGGAAGGCGCCGTGCAAGACGGGCTTGAGCTGCCCGGTGCGGATCCACTCGATCAGCTGGGCGGCCTCGTCGCGAGTGCCGTGGGACACGCCGAAGATCTGCACCTGGTAAAGATAGATGCGGGTCCACATGATCTCGCTGAGGTTGCCGCCGCTGGCGCCGGCGATGGACAGCCGCGGGTAGGTGGTCCGCGCCTTCATGTCGAAGATCATGGTGTCGATGAAACGGTCCGTCATCTCACCGCCGACCAGGTCCATCACCGCATCGAGGGGCCTGTCGCCGGTCGCGGCACGCACTTGCTGCTCAAGCTCGGCGATCTGGCCGCGGTCGAAGACAGCCTCCGCTCCGAGCGCCTTAAGCGCCGGGGCCTTGTCGGCCTGGCTCAGGGCATAGGGAATCGCCCCGACAATGCGACACAGCTGAATCAGTGCCGTGCCGACGCCACCGCTGGCGCCGGTGACCAGGACCCGCTCGCCGGCCTTGATGCCGGCGGAGGTCATCATATGGTAGGCGGTTTGATAGGAACACATGCCCATCGCGGCAAGCTCAGCATCGGCCAGGTCTGGCTTGTC